>Ga0070679_100002263_pt1 | contig 17385 bp, 14 predicted proteins | sample KBSC63BmetaG_FD_65652 | JGI IMG/M metagenome (GOLD analysis project Ga0070679, IMG submission 65652) | Corn rhizosphere microbial communities from Kellogg Biological Station, Michigan, USA - KBS C6-3B metaG | ecosystem: Host-associated > Plants > Roots > Rhizosphere | place: USA: Michigan... | reverse complement strand
GAAGCTGCTCGGTGTCTCGGCGGATGATGTGCGCGCCGACATGATGGCGTTTTTCGAAGCCCATGACGATGCAGGCGCGGACGCTGCTGACGAGGTCGGCGAAGATTCGAATGGCCGAGGGCCGCGGGCCGGAGAGTTGCCGCGCCCGGGCGCTCCGGTGAAGAAGGCGCCGCCGAAGAAACGCTGAGCAGGCTCACGACGGAGGGGAGGAATCGATCAATGTCGCGGTATCAGTTCGACGACGATGAACCGTATGTGGTGATCGAGCGGCGCTCCGCCGATCTCATGCCGTTTCTGGTTGGCCTCGCGCTCGGCGCGGGTGCGGCGCTGCTGCTCGCGCCGCGCTCCGGTGCGGATACGCGACGCGACATCAAGCGTCGTGCGATGCGCGTGCGTCGCGCGGCTGAGCAGGTGGTAACCGACACCGCAGACACGGTGACGGAGACGTTCCAGGAGGCGAAGCGGCGCGTCGAGGATCGCATCGACTCGGTGCACCAGGCGATCGATCTCAAGCGGCAGCAGGTGACCCGTGCGATGGAGGCGGGCCGCGCGGCCGCGTACGAGGCACGCGAGGAGCTCGAGCAGCGCATCGCAGAATCCAAGGCGGCGCACGGAGCCGGCGCAACGGCGCATAATGGACGCGGCGGAGACGGCGAGCTCGACGAAGGCTGAGCTGCCGCGTCGCGGCCGCCGATCCACCAAAGCGCTGCGCCGGGCCGATCGCCCGCCGCTCATCAGCTTCTGGTGGACGCTCCGCGACTACGCGATCCGCGTCTGGGACAACAGCGGCGAGGACAACGTGTTGTTCCTCGCCGGCGGCATCGCGTTCAATCTCATGCTCGCCGCGTTTCCGTTCATCCTGCTGCTCGGCGCGGGACTGACGTATCTGCTGCCCATTCTCTACAAGGGCCAGTTCAACTCCAATCAGGCGATCGCCGACTTCCTGGATCGTCTGTTGCCGACGGGGACGGCGGCGGATTCCCCGTATCACACGATCCTTCACGATCTCCTGTCGAAGCGCGGCACCGCCACGCTCTACGGCTCGATCGGCTTCGTGTGGTTCTCGACGCGGCTCTTTGGATCGCTGCGCACGGTGCTCGCGAGCGTGTTCGACATCGAGAGCGAGCGCGGCATCATCGCCGGCAAGATCTTCGACGTGAAGATCACGATCGTGTCGACGCTGCTGTTCGTCGCGAGCGTGACGGTGAGCACGTACATCCTGCTCGCCACGAAGCTCGGCGTCGAACGCCTGCGCGCGCTCGGCATCCGCAACCAGGTGATGGGCAGCGCGGAGTACTGGATCGGGCGCGGGCTCGCGTTCGTGTTCATCGCACTGATGTTCTTCGCGCTCTATAAGTATTTGCCAATACGCCGGGTGCGGGCGAAGGCGGCGTGGGTGGCGACGGCGTTCACGAGCATCGCGTTCGAGGCGGCGCGGTGGGTCTTCTCGCTCTATACGAGAACATTCAATCCGGGCTCACTGTACACGGGCGCGCTAACGGCGATCGTGGTCGTCGTCATCTGGTTCTACTATGCGGCGCTGATCTTCATCCTCGGTGGGGAAGTGGGACAGGTGTTCGAGTTGCGCAGGGTGAGGAAGCAGCAGCGCGAGGTGTTCACCGACTGAGCACGGGCTCCGGTGACGCGTTGATTGCAAACGCGTGGCTGGCGACGTATGATCGCGGTTGCCGCATCGCTCAGGAGCGTCGAGTGAGCCCCAGGACAAGCTCTCGAACCCGGTCGCGTCTTGCCGAGACGGTCGCCCCACCCGCGCCGCGATCCGCATGGGATGTGAACGGGACTGTCGCACCGCTTGGAGCGACCTGGCTACCGTCGGTCGACGCGTGGAACTTCGCGCTCTACGGCCATCACGCGACCGACGTCACGCTGCTGCTCTACGCAAACGATCCCGCGACGCCGATCGCCCGAGTGCCACTCGCGTGGCTCGTGAACCGCACGGGGCGAATCTGGCATTGCCGTGTGCTCGCGAGAGAAGTGCCAGGTGCGCGATGGTATGCGTACCGCGTCGACGGCCCCATGGGCGACGGCAATCGCTTCGATCCAGACAAGATTCTGCTCGACCCGTATGCGCCGGCGGTCTACTTCCCACCGGCCTTCAGTCGCGTCGCCGCACAACAACCGGGATCGAACGCCGGACGCGCACCGCTCGGCGTCTTGCCGGCGGCGCGGGAGCTCTTCGATTGGGGCGGTGATCGCCGGCCGCGGCACGGCGGAGATCTCATCGTGTACGAGCTGCACGTTCGCCAGTTCACGAAACACCCGAGCTCCGATGTGGCCGAGGGTGTGCGCGGTACGTTCGCCGGCGTCGTCGCGAAGATTCCGTATCTCGTGGATCTTGGCGTCACGGCGGTCGAGTTGATGCCGATCTATCAGGGGGATCCGCAGGAAGGAAGTCAGTGGGGTTACATGCCGCTGCACTTCTTCTCGCCGGAGCAGCGCTATGCGAGCGATCGCGCCGCGGCCTTCGATGAATTCCGCGCGATGGTGAAGGCGCTGCACGCCGCCAGCATCGAGGTGATTCTCGACGTCGTCTACAATCACACAACCGAAGCGGGTGACGGTGGTCCGACCTACAGCTACCGCGGCATCGACAACGGCACGTACTACCTGCTCGATCCAACCAGTTGGACGTATCGGAACGATACCGGCACCGGCAACGTGATTCGCTGCGCGCATCCGCAGACCCGATCGCTCGTGCTCGACAGCATGCGCTTCTGGGTGCGTGCAGGCCACGTCGATGGCTTCCGCTTCGACCTCGCATCGATCTTCACGCGCCGCGATGACGGATCGCTCGATCTCGATGCGCCGTCGCTCATTTCCGAGATGAGCAACGATCCCATGTTTCAGACCGTGCGACTCATCGCAGAGCCGTGGGATCTCGCGACGTATCAGCTCGGCCGCAGTTTTCCAGGAATCTCATGGGCACAATGGAATGGGAAGTTCCGCGATGACGTGCGGAGCTTCGTCAAGAGCGACCCGGGTTGTGTCCCGCAAGTCATGACGCGCCTCTACGGCAGCAATGATCTCTTTCCCGACGATCCGCCGAACGCGTATCACCCGTGGCAGAGCGTGAACTTCCTGACGTGTCACGACGGGTTCACTCTCTACGATCTCGTCGCCTACGACCACAAGCACAACGAGGCCAACGGGGAAGGAAACCGCGATGGTGCGGACGACAATCGGAGCTGGAACTGCGGTGTGGAGGGCGACACCGACGTGCCGGACGACGTCCGCGCACTGCGCGTGCGTCAGGCGAAGAATTTCTTCGCGCTGCTGCTGCTCGCGAACGGCACACCGATGTTCCGTGCGGGCGACGAGTTTCTCCAGACGCAGGGCGGGAACAACAATCCCTACGACCTCGATGAACCGACGTGGCTCGACTGGAGTCGTCTCGGGGCGTTTGCCGACGTACATCGCTTCGTTCGCGGCCTGATCGCGTTTCGGAAGAACAGCAGCCTCGTCGCGCGCAATGGTTTCTGGCGCGCCGACGTGCGCTGGTACGGCGTGGGCGCGCAGCCAGACCTCTCGTGGGATTCGCACGCGGTGGCGTTCTGCCTCCATGACGATGCCGGTCCGCAGCTCTATGCAATGGTGAACGCGTACTGGGAGCCGCTGTCGTTCACGGTCCAGGAAGGCACTCCAGCGACGTGGCGATGCTTCGTCGATACATCGCGGGGAGCGCCCGACGATCTGGTGCAGGACGCATCCGCGCCCACGCTGCGCGATGCATCCTATGTCGTCGGGCCGCGATCCGTGGTGGTGCTGACGCGGACGTCGAGCATTGAAGATCATTGAATCCGGTGACGTGCCGGCGTTGCTCGCGGCGGAAAAGCGGGTATTATAGGCCCTCAGGCCAACCCGGCGCTGCTCATCTATGCCACGCTCATTCGTCATCCGCCCCTTCGGCAAGAAATCCGACTCCAACGGCCGGGAGATCGATTTCGACGTCGTTCATGAAACGTTGATCCGTCCCGCGCTCGAGGCCTCTGGGCTCGCTGGCGGAACCACCGTCGAGATCGTGGACGCCGGCAACATTCGCGCGGACATGTTCGCCCTGATCCTCGAGGCCGATCTCGTCGTGTGCGACATCACCGTCCACAACGCGAACGTCTTCTACGAGCTCGGCGTGCGCCATGCGCTGCGCAAGCGCGGCACGCTCATGATCAAGGGCACGCAATCGGCCGACACCACACCGTTCGATCTGCTGACGGACCGGTACCTCGGGTACGACGTCACGAAGCCCGGCACGGCGAAGGACCAGCTCATTCGCATGATCGGCGCGACGCTTCGCGGCGAGCGCATCGCCGATAGTCCGGTGTTCGGCATGATGCCCGCACTGACCGAAGTGGATCCCACGGTCGTGCAGCCGCTCCCGATCGCGTTCGCCGAAGAGGTGCAGCGCGCTACCACGTCGCGCCAGCTCGGCTGGCTGCGTCTCCTCGCGGAAGACGTTCGCGGACGCCGCTTCGAGCGCGCGGGACTGCGGCTCGTCGGCCAGGCGCAGTGGCGGCTCAAGGATCTCGAGGCAGCGCGCGAGAGCCTCGAGGCCATTCGAGAAGTCTATCCGAACGACGTCGCGGCGAACCTCGCGCTCGCGAACGTCTATCAACGCATGGCCAAGGCCGAGAGCAACGAAGGCGGGATGGCCAAGGCCGATGAGGCGATCGCACGCGTGCTCGCCAATTCCGCGGCGACACAGAGCGACCGTGTCGAAGCCTTCGCGTTGCGTGGACGAAACCTGAAAGCCGTCTGGCGCTGGGATTTCGAGGGGCTGTCAACCGTTCCGGAACGGCGCGCCCGTGCGATGAATCGACAGCTTCAGAATTCGTATACGGCGTATCTCGCAGCATTCCAACAGGATCAGAATCACTTCTGGTCCGGCCTTGGCGCGCTGCAGATGGGGACCATCCTGCTCGATCTCGCCGGCGAGCTGCAGCGCGAGTGGAGACTCGGATTCGATTCCGATGACGAGGCCGATTGCGCACTCTCGACCATTCGCCGCACGGTCGAGCAGTTGCGGCATTCAGTTCGCCTCGCCACGGAGGCCGAGCTCGCGCGCGTCGAGACTGGAAGCAGCAATGCATTCTGGGCGCGCGTGTCGCAGGCCGATGTCCTCTTCGCCGAGGGGGCCGACGATGCGCGTGTGTTTCGACGATACTCGGATGTGATGGCCGACGCCGGGCCATTCGATTGGGACGCGGTGCGCGGCCAGCTCGAGCTGTACGAGTTGCTTGGCATTCGCGCGGATCTGGCCGGTCGAATCATCGACGACGGCAACAGGCTCGAGAAACCGGCCCTGTGCAATCAACACGTCATCGTGTTCGCGGGGCACCAGCCCGACGAGGCGCATCGGACGCCGCCGCGCTTTCCCCCGTCGCTCGCCGTCGCGGCCAAGGATCGGATTCGCGCGCGGCTCGAGGCGATCAAGGCGTCGACGCCGCCCTCGTCATCGATCGTCGCGCTTGCCTCGGGAGCGCCGGGCGGTGACGTCATCTTTCACGAAGTCTGTCGCGAGCTCGGTGTGGCGAGCGTGATGTGTCTCCCGATTCCGACGGCCGAGTACGTGCGCAAGACGTATGACAGGTTTCCGGAGTGGCGTTCGCGGTTCATCGACCTGCTGCAGGAGCGAACGAGTGTGCTCGAGCTGAGCGACCGCGCGGAGCTGCCCAACTGGCTCGCCGAACCGCCGCGCGATCCGCCGATCGATTTCTGGGAGCGCGGCAATCGCTGGGTGCTCGCGATGGCTCGAGCACTCAATCCCGTGCGCGCCTATCTGATGGTGCTCTGGGACGGCGCGCGCAACAGCGCCCACACGGGAGGCACCGCGCACATGGTCAGCCTGGCCGAGCAGACCGATGAGTTTCAAATCGATCGCATCGACACGACGACGCTCGGGATACCCGTCACTCCGACGCTTCCGGCGTCCGAACCCGGCACTCTCTCCCCCTCGGCCCGACCATGACCGCGACCCCTGCGATCACTCCGCATCCCAAGCAGCACGGTACGAAACCCAAGCGCCTGCTGGCCCTCGACGGCGGCGGCATTCGCGGAATGATCTCGCTCGAGATGCTGGCGCGCATTGAGCAAATCGTGAAGGAGAGAGCCGGTGCCGCATGTCTCGCCGACTACTTCGACTACGTCGGCGGCACGAGCACCGGCGCCATCATCGCGACGTGCATCTCGCTGGGGATGTCCGTCGACGAGATCAGAAAGTTCTATCAGGACAACGGCCGCGGGATGTTCGACAAGGTCGGCGTGTTCGAGCGTCTGCGCACCAAGTTCACCGATGAGAATCTCGCGAGGAAGCTCCGCGAGGTCTTCAACGGATTCCGTCCGCCGGACGAAGAAGACAGCGCCGACATCACGCTCGGCACGAAGGCGCTGAAGACGCTGCTCCTCGTCGTGATGCGGAACGTCACGACGGATTCGCCGTGGCCGATCTCCAACAACCCGTTCGCGAAGTACAACGACCGCTCGCGCGAGGATTGCAATCTGAATCTTCCGCTGTGGCAGCTCGTCCGCGCGAGCACCGCTGCGCCCACCTATTTTCCACCCGAGACAGTGGAAGTTGGCAGCCACTCGTTCGTGTTCGTCGACGGCGGCGTGACCATGTACAACAATCCGGCATTCGTGCTCTTCCTGATGTCGACTATCGCGCCGTACAAATGCGAATGGCCGGTTGGCGAAGACGAGATGCTGCTCGTGTCGGTTGGAACCGGCGCGGCCGCCGACGCGAACGATCGTCTCAAGTCGGGTGATCTGAACCTCATCTACAACGCGAGCCATATTCCGGGCGCGTTGATGAACGCCGCGGCCGTGGAGCAGGACAAGCTGAGCCGCGTGTTCGGCCGCTGCCGCCACGGCGCCGCCCTCGAGCGCGAGCTTGGCGATCTCGTCGATCTCAAGGATTTCGGCGAGCGCAACGCGAAGCACTTCACCTACGTGCGCTACAACGCCGATCTCTCTCGCGAGGGCCTGGATGCGCTGGGCTTGCGGAACATCAGACCGGAAGACGTTCAGCAGATGGACACGATCGATCACATGGGCGAGCTCGCCGCGGTGGGCCAGGCGGCGGCGAAGGAGATTGACGAGCGGCACTTCGACGGCTTTCTCGCGTGATCATCGCCCTGGCTGGACGTCGCATCGATGCGCCCGATGCGACGGTGCCCCGTTTTCCAGCCGCGAATGTCGCGCTCGTCGAAGAGCGGCTGGAGAAGCTGTTCCGCGCTCGGCACGCCACCGCACTGGTTAGTTCGGCGGCCTGCGGCGTGGACCTGATTGGTCAGCGAGTGGCGGCCGCGCTTGGCCTCGCACGGACGATCGTGCTGCCCTATCCGCCGGCCGTGTTCAAGGAGCGTTCGGTCATCGACCGGCCCGGCGACTGGAGCGACGAATTTGATCGCTTGCTGAATGGTGCGCGCCAGCATGGAACGGTGATCGAGCTCGATGCGCCGTCCGAGCGTGCGGCGTCGTCGCGCGCGTACACAATGGCGAACGACGCCGTGCTCGATGCGGCGGTACGCGCGGCATCGTCGCCGAGCGACGTGCTTGCGATCATCGCATGGGATGGCCACCCGCGCGGCCCGGACGATCTCACCGCGGCGTTTGCGGAGAGTGCGCGGGCGCGCCACCTCGCGGTCGAAGAAGTGTCGACGATGAGGTGATGACAGACACGAGCCGCCTGGCATAGCGCCCGTCTTGCTTCAGCCGCGCCCTCGTTGTTGATTTGCGCCCCAACGCCGCGCTTCAAACAGCGAGGACACATGCCGAGGACGACTGTCTTCGTGAGCTACGCCCGAAGCGACGGGTTCTGGCTCGAGCGTCTTCAGAAGCATCTGGCGCCGTTCGAGCGCCAGGGGCGCATCAAACGATGGGACGACACGACGATTCGTCCCGGCACGGAATGGCGGGAGGAGATCAGAGACGCGATCCACTCGGCGCGCGTCGCGGTGCTTCTCCTGAGCGCGGACTTCCTTGCCTCGCAGTTCATCGCCGAGAATGAGCTGCCTCCCCTTCTTGCGGCCGCGAGGCACGACGGAGCGACGATCCTCTCGATCCTCGTTAAGCCGTGCAGCTACGGCGAAATCGACGGCCTCGAGCGCCTCGAGATGGTCAACAATCCCGAGCAGCCGTTGGTCGATCTGACGGAAGGCGCGCAGGAACGAGTCTTCGTGGCGCTGGCGAACGCGGTCAGGGAGCTGCTGGAGGCTGATCCGCCGGCGGGTGTGTCAAGCGAACCGGCAACCACGGAGCATCGTACTCCAGTCCGCCCCGCCGGCGAGCAGGGGCGGCGGCCCACGCCCTGGCCCGGAGCGACGCGACACGTCGTGCCCGAAGGCCTCGAGGTCTGGGGCAACGTCGATGAGAAAACGCTCGGTAGAATTCGTACATTGGAATTCATGAACAGCACCGGGCATAGCATCCTGCAGAAGTGCGACCTCGATGGCACGCTCTGCGTCCTGAAGGCTACCCAGCAGCCGCTGTGCGACCTCGAGGCGCTCGCGGTGCTGGCGAAGGGCGGGCCCAGGCCCTCGCCGTCGGGCGCACCGTGGCGTCTGGACGCGATGGCCACGCCGCGCGCGGTCTGGCTGCACGACGACTACGTCTGGGAGCTTCAGAGTTTCTACGAGGGACGCTCGCTGGCGGCCATCGTCGAGGAGCAGCGGAAGCCGCTGGATGGACCCGAGCTATCGATGGTCGTCAACGGCGTCGTCGACGTGCTCGAGGCGCTGGCCGGCAAGGGGCTCGTCCATCGGGACATCAGCCCGGGCAACGTGCTCATGCTCGACAACCGCGAGGAGATTCGCATCGTCGACTGGAGCTTCTGCTGCCTCGCGTCGAACAGGCCGGAGCCCGTGGGAACGCCGGAGTACATGGCGCCGGAACAGATGCTCGGAGAGGCGGTGTGCGCGTCCGACTGGTACTCGCTCGCCGCGACGTGCTTCGCCATCGCAAACGGATTCACGATTCACGAACGCGGACCGGCGGAATTCGCGCGCGGCATCAAGAACATCCACCTCGTCAACGGCCAGTTCCGCGGCTGGCCGGAAGAACCCTTCTTCCGCAGCTTGCTCAGCGAGAACCCGCGGAACCGACAGGCACCCTGGCGAGCCAAGAACGAGCTCTACTCGATCAATCGCAGCTCGGGCAAGGTGGCTGTATCCGCGCGAGGGGCACCGAGCAGATCGCCGTTCAGTTGGCTCGCGAATCTCCTTCGCTCTGTTCGTCAGCGATAGAGCTGCGCACCGCCGGCGAGATCGGCGAAACAACGATCTCGCCGGTCGTGGGTCAGCGCGCGAGACGATAATACACGTCGTTCCAGCGCAGCTCCTGCTTGATCCCACGCACGGTGCTCGTCTCGTCGATCACGATGAGCTCCATGCCGGCCATCTCCGCGAAATCGGTGAGATGTTCGACGGTGAGCGCGAGGCTGAAGCCCGTGTGATGGGCGCCGCCGGCATGTATCCACGCCGCCGCCGAAGTGGCGAGATCGGGCAGCGGATGCCAGAGCGCGCGCGCCACGGGCAGCTTCGGAAGCGGCTCGTCCGTCGGCACGACGTCGACGACGTTCACGATCATCCGATAGCGATCGCCGATCGCCACGACCGACGCATTCACCGCTCGGCCCGGCGTCGTGTCGAACACGAGCCGCACGGGATCGCTCTTCCCGCCGATCGACAGCGGATGGATCTCGACCGATGGCTTGCCTGAAGCGATCGACGGACAGATCTCGAGCATGTGCGCCCCGAGCACTTTCTGGCCGCCGGGCGTGAGATGGTAGGTGTAATCCTCCATGAACGACGTCCCGCCGGGCAGTCCAGCACTCATCACTTTCATCGCCCGCACGAGCGCCGCCGTCTTCCAATCGCCTTCGGCCGCGAAGCCGTAGCCGTCGGCCATCAAGCGCTGCGGCGCGATGCCAGGCAGTTGAACCAGCCCGTGCAGATCCTCGAATGTCGTCGTGAAGCCGGAAAAGCCACCCTGATCGAGAAACTGGCGCAGCCCGACCTCGATCCGTGCCGCGTCGCGAAGCGCCGAGCGACGATCCCCGGTCGCGCGCAGTTGGGGTGCGACCTCGTAATGTGACTCGTAAACGTTCACCAGATCGTCGACCGCGGAATCGCCGACCGCGTCGATCACGCGAACCAGATCGCCGACGCCGAAGCCGGACACACTGTAGCCGAGCCGGATCTGCGCGCCGACCTTGTCGCCTTCGGTCACCGCGACCTCGCGCATGTTGTCGCCGAAGCGTGCGATGCGCACGGTCTGCGCGTCGTGCCACGCCGCGGCGGCTCGCGTCCACGCGCCGATCCGTGCCTGGACGTCGCGATCTTCCCAGTGCCCGACGATGACCTTCCGGTCGAGCTGCATGCGTGTGCCGATGAAGCCGAACTCGCGATCGCCATGCGCCGACTGATGCATGTTCATGTAATCCATGTCGATGTCGGCCCACGGGATGTCGCGATAGAACTGGGTGTGCAGATGCGCGAACGGCTTCTGGAGCGAGTTCAACCCGGCGATCCACATCTTCGCCGGCGAGAACGTGTGCATCCAGGCCACGAGCCCGATGCAGTGCTCGGTGGCGTTCGCGTCGCGCACGAGGTGCCGGATCTCGTCCGGCGTGGTGAGGATGGGTTTGAAGACGACGCGCACGGGGATGTCGTTCGCCGCGTCGAGCGCGCGCGCGATCGTCTCGGAGTGCTTGGCAACCTCCGCGAGCGTGTCGGGCCCGTAGAGGTGCTGGCTGCCCGTGACGAACCACACCTCGAATGCTTTCAGGTCGATCATGATATTCTCATTTCAGTTGTCTGGTGGGAAAAACGCTCGGCTAGCGGTGCAGCACCAGCATCAGCCAGAGGAAGATGAGCCCGCTGACGACGGCATTCACCACGATCCGGAAGATCGGCGCGTCGTCCGCGTCGGGCTGAGGCGTCGGGCGGGTATCCTGCAGATCCGCGATGACCGCGCGAGCCTTCTCGAAGTCGTCGTCGTCGACCAGGATGCACGAGGAGAGAGGCAGGCCGCCACTGAACGGATCCGGCGTGACATAGCGAATGTGATGCGCATCGAGCGCGATCTGCGCGCTGAGAACGAACGTCACGCTTCCAGAGAGAGGCAACTGCCGCATACGCCGAGGTCTTCGCCTGTTGTCACCTTCTTTACGATAACCAGGGAATGCGGGAGCCGCAGCCCTCGCGGCTGACCGCGAGGGCTCGAGGGCGAGCTACGCCAGCAGCTCGACGTACCCGTCGCCTCCATGGACGCGAATACGCTGCCCGTCGCGAATTCGACGCGTCGCATCAGTCACCCCGACCACCGCTGGCAGCCCGTACTCTCGCGCGATCACGGCGCCATGCGTCATCAGGCCTCCCACCTCCGTGACGAGACCTCGGATCGCGACGAACAGCGGTGTCCAGCTCGGGTCCGTGTATGCGGTCACCAGAATGTCGCCTGGATCGAGCTGTGCTTCAGCCATATCGAGGACGACCCGTGCCCGCCCTTCGACCACGCCACCAGAGACGGGCAACCCGAGGAGCGTGCCCGCGGGGACGTCATCGCGCCGGTGGCTCCCGTTCAGACCTTCGCCTTCCGACGTCAGCACCCGCGGCGGCGTGAGCGCACGATAGGACTCGAACGCCGCCCTGCGCTCGCGCATGAGCTGCGCATCCACGCGATGCGTGCGCACGACCTCGCGCAGCTCGTCGAAGGCGAGATAGAAGATGTCCTCCCTCTCGCGCAGCACGCCCGCGCTCACCAGCCGCTCGGCCTCTCCGAGCAGCGCCTGCTTGTGGACGAAGCTGCGGCTGACCAGGCCGTACTTGGGATACTCGCGATAGCCGATGAACGTGCGCACGCGATCGATCATGCGCTTCGTCTCGTCGGCTTTCTGCGCTCCGTCGGGCAAGGCGTGGAGCCGAGCGAGCACTTCCTGTTCTTTCCGCGATGCCTGCGCTCGTCCGTGCTCGAAGCGTCGCCTGGCGGCGCCGGGCTCGAAGTTCCTGATGTTGCCGAGGAGCAGCGGGAGAAGCATGCGGGGACGTTCGCTCCAGCGTGGTCTCGTGATGTCGATCTCGCCGGGGCCGCGCATGCCGTACTTGTCGAGCCACGCGACGATGGCGTCTCGCGCGTCGCGCCCGCCCGCGATCGCCGGCAGCGCGTTCAGAAAACTCTCATCGCCCGTGTGCTCGAGGAACTCCACGACCGCCGGCTTCGGGCGGATGACGTCCGCGACGTCGAGCAGCGCCAGCCCCATCTCGGAGGTGACGTTGCTCGGGACGGAGAGCGTGAGCGTGTCAGCCACGTTCTTCTCGCCCAGCCACTCCTCGAGTTTCGCGTTGAGCCACCAGGTTGCCTCCATGGCCGTCATGAAGACGCGGTGGCTCCGCCGGTCGAACAGGATGCGTCTGAGCTCCTCGATGTCGGACAAAATGAAATCGAGCAACTCGGTGCCTGACGTCGTGGCAATCTCGCGCTTCAGCGCGGCGATCGAGCGTTCGCTGCGCGCGATGAGCTCATCGACGATCGATGGATCGGTCTCGATCGATTCAATGGGCGCCACGCCGGCGGGCAGTGGGGGTGCCTCCTGATCTGGGATGGGTTTGATGAAATCGCCGCGATCGATGACGGATTGCAGCGCGTCGCGAAGCAGCGGATCGGTTCTCCCGAACCCGTCGAGCAGGCCGGCGCGCGTCACCGGCGAAGCGAGCAATCGCGTGACGTCGACGAAGAGCCTGCCGCCCGCCACGCTCATCGGGCGCGGCGTCGTCATGTTCCAGTACGAGAGGCCCAGCGGCTTCATCGCGTCCGTCATCATCTGCTGATGGCCGACGGACACATAGACGTGATGCTCTCGGTCGTTCGCGTCCGGAATGGGAAACAGCGTCGTGATCGGACGACTCTGCACGATGTGAAAATCCTCATCGACGAGACACCACTCGACGTCCTGCGGCCTGCCGAAGTGTGCCTCGATCCGGCGACCGAGATCCGCGAGCCGCACGACCTGCGCATCCGTCAATGTCGGCTGCGCCTGGCGCCTGGTCGTGGAGATGACCGTCCCATCGCGCACCCTGTAGAGATCCGGGTTCACCAGCCCGGAGACGAAGGCCTCGCCGAGTCCGATGGTTGCTTCCACCGCGGCGATGCGGCGGTTGCCGGTGATCGGATCGGCCGTGAACAGGACCCCGGAAAGCCGCGGGAACACCATTCGTTGCACGACGACCGCCATGCGAACCGTTCGATGTTCGATCCCATTCCGCAGCCGATAGGTCACGGCGCGTTCACTGAACAGCGACGCCCAGCATCGTTGCACGTGCTCGAGGATCGCGCTGATGCCCACGACGTCCAGATATGTGTCGTGCTGGCCCGCGAAGGAGGCGGTCGGCGAATCCTCGGCCGTCGCGCTCGAGCGGACAGCATACGCTGCGTGGCTCCCGTGTCGTGAGAGGTGCCGTTCGATCGACTCGGCGAGATCGTCGGGGATGGCGCTCTGCTCCAGCATTCGCCGAATCTCCAGACTGGCCGCACGAATCGTTTCGTGGTCGTCGGGCCGGAGATGCGACAGTCGATCCAGACGATCGTCGAGCGACGGCACGGTCTCGAGAATCTGGCGAAAGGCGCCCGTCGTGATGCAGAAGCCGGGCGGAACGCGGACACCCGGGATTCGCGACAGCTCGGCCAGATGCGCGCCCTTGCCGCCGGCAACCGCGACCTGCGCATGGCCGAGCTCCTCGAGATCCAGCACGCAACGACTCATTCGCTCACTCCTTTGCACATCTTCTAAAGTTCGCGAGTCTACACGGCTTGCCGGGGATTGCCGCAAGGCCCACGGCGGGTTAGAACTTGATGGTGGCGGGAGGAGCCGTGCACGGTTCCGGCGAGCTGATGGGTGGCACGCCGCGTGTCGCGTGCTTCTATTTCCGAGATGACTCACATCGGAGCCCGCTCCCGCACGCCGGCGGCCATGATGGCGGCGCTGTTGTCTCTCATCGCCGCGACGACGCTCGCGGCGCAGACGCGAGGCACGTTCGTCGTCCTGAACGGCCAGGACACCGCCTCGCTCGAGCGATTCGAGCGCGCGCACGATCGCCTCACTGGATCGATCGAGACGCGCGTCGGCGGTCGAACCTCGCGCGTCACGTATTCGATATTGAAGGACGACCGCGGTCGGCCCGTTCGACTCGAGTATTCTCTCACGGTGCCGCAACGCGGCCTGTCGACGAACGCCTTCGATGTCCGGCACGACAGCGCGTCTGGTCCGGTCATGTTATACGAGAAGGAATCCGCATTCGCCGGACCGTTCCCAGCCGGCGCAGTTCCGCTGCTCTATCCGTTGTCGATCGCGATGCTCGAGGATCTCATGGACGCGTCGCGCGGATCGACCGCGAGCAGGTCCGACGCGCCAGTCTTCGTCTGGGGTAATCAACCCACGATCGGCGCGGCCACTCGGCAAGTCGCACGCATCGATGCGTCGACCTACGACGTGGCGGAGATGAACGGCCTGCGGCTGACGGTGAATGGCGACGGAGAGATCGTCGCGGGAAAGGGGCTGACTTCGGCCGTGACGATCATTCGCGCGGTTGAGGATCGCCCCGTCGTCGATTTCCGGCGCTCGCCGGCCGCGCCGGGCGAATCGCCCACGCCGCCGATGGGCTGGAACAGTTGGAACAAGTTCGGCTGCCGCATCGACGAGAGGTTGATTCGCGAGACCGCGGACGCACTGGTCTCGTCGGGCATGCGCGCCGCGGGATATCGGTTCCTCAACATCGACGATTGCTGGGAAGCGCGCACGCGCGGTGCGAACGGGGAGCTCGTCGCCGACTCGACGCGCTTTCCGTCCGGCATGAAGTCACTCGTGGACTACATCCACTCGAAAGGGCTCGAGGCGGGCATCTACTCGTCGGGTGGCACGGCGACGTGTCAGGGACGACCGGCGACCCTGGATCACGAAGCGCAGGATGCCCGGACGTTCGCGGCCTGGGGCTTCGACTACGTCAAATACGACAATTGCAATGCGCGCAACCGGCCGGAGCAGGTTCGGTTCAAGGCGATGATCGACGCCGTCAAAGCCGCCGGCCGGAGCACGGTGTTCAGCATTTGTGAATGGGGCGAAGCCCGGCCCTGGCTCTGGGGCCGCCGACTCGGCGGACAGCTCTGGCGCACCACCGAGGACATTCGCGACTCGTGGCTGTCGGTCATGGGCATTCTCGATCAGCAGGTCGGGCTCGAGGCGTACGCGGGCCCCGACGGGTGGAACGATCCGGACATGCTCGAAGTCGGCAACGGCAGGATGACGCACGACGAGTACGTCGCGCACTTCAGCCTCTGGTCGCTGCTGAATGCGCCGCTCATCGCGGGCAACGATGTCCGGATGATGGACGACTCGACGCGTGCGATTCTGTTGAATCGCAACGTGATTGCCGTCGATCAGGATTGGGGCGGGCGCCAGGGCTATCGGCTTCGCGACGATGGCGCGAGCGAGGTGTGGGCGAAGCCGATGTCGGACGGGGGATGGGCGGTCGTGCTGCTCAATCGCGCGACGACACCGGCGTCCATTCAGGTCCAGCTATCGGAGCTCGGGATGACGACGCCGTGGTGGAAGCGGCTGTTCGCGCGGACCGATGCGCGTCGAGTGCACGATCTCTGGACCGACGAGCGCACGCTGGTGCACGGTGCCGTCACGCGCGAGGTGCCACCGCATGGCGCGGTGATGCTACGCATCGAATGACGGCTGCCTCTCGCCGGGTATGGGCGATGCGCGATGCGCAGCCCCAGAGACCGAAAACAGTCACGCGCGTCCCGCGAGAGCGATCATCCGTGCGTGGCGCGCTGCTTGGCCCGTGCCTTGTCGCGTGCGCGCTGAGCGGCCTTGGACTTGATCTGGCGGGCTTCACTCGGCTTGACGTGATGGCGGCGCCGGCGGAGCTCCCGGAGGATGCCCGACTTCTGGACCTGTCGCTTGAACGTCTTGAGCGCCCACTCGAGGCGATCGGTTTCGTTGAGATGAATCTCCGGCATGTTGTAAGAATCCTCCAATTAACCAACGGTGATGTCGCTGAACCGGACGAGGCGTCGCTGGTCCTCGTCCCAGAGTGCGAGCCGCAGTGCGGCCATTCCCGAGCGCAGCGTGATCACGGGTGAGTGCGCGAACAGGTCGCTGCCGTCGTGGCAGGCCTGGAGCCGATGGTTCGGAATGCGCGGCGACACGTGATGAACGTGATGCAACCCGATGCTGCCGGTGAACCATTGCAGGATCGCGGGCAATCGGAGATGCGAGCTGCCCATCAGTGCCGCGTCGACGTAGCTCCATTCGTCGTGCGGGGCCCAGTACGCGTCCTCGAACTGGTGCTGCACATAGAACAGCCAGACGCCGGCCATCGCGGCGAGGTAGTAGGGCAGCCCGTAGGCGAACAACACCGACTTCCAACCGACCGTCGCGAACCCGACGGCCAGCACCGCGGCAATGGCGGCGTTCGTCAGCCACACGCTGGCGATCTGCTTGGCCCCGGTCGCGCGACTCCGGCCGCGGAGGCGCTGGCCGAGCAGCAGATGCACCGGTCCACCGAACAGCAGCAGCAGCGGATGTCGGAGGATGCGGTAGCCAAGCCGCGCGCGCGGCGGTTTGGCGAGGTACTCCCGCACGGTGAGCGTCGGGATGTCGCCGTGCCCACGCCGGTCGAGATCTCCGGACGAGGCATGATGGAGCGCATGATCGCGGCGCCATTGTGCGAATGGCGTCATCGTGAGGGTCCCGGTCACGAATCCGACCGTGTCGTTCACTGCGCGCGAGGCGAAGAAAGAGCCGTGCGCGCAGTCGTGCATGAAAATGAACACGCGAACGAGCAAGCCTGCCGTCGGAACGGCCAGCGCAACGGCAGCGATGGTCGACCACTGGAGCGCAATGTGAATCGCCGACACGAGCACCATCAGCAGGCCGAGCGTCGTCACGAGCTGAAACGACGCGCGCCGCGCGTCCGGGCCGATGAACGGCTCGACCGCGCGGCGCCAGTCCGCTCCCGCGACGGGAGCGACCGGTCTACTCAACGACCCAACTTGGTCACGTTCTCGGCAGCGGGCCCTTTCTGGCCTTGCACGATGTCGAACTCGACGCGCTCGCCTTCGGCGAGCGACTTGTATCCGCCGCCCTGAATCGCCGAGTGATGAACGAAGCAATCCTTCTGTCCATTCTCCGGCGTGATGAAACCAAAGCCTTTCGAATCATTGAACCACTTGACTGTGCCAGTCGTACGCATGTTCCTACTCCATGATGGTGTGTGCTGTGTTGGGAGTGCGGAGCTTGCCGTACCGGCCGACACAACGAGCGTCGTGAACATCGCCTCACGATGGACGTCCGCGCGACGCGCGGAT
>Ga0070679_100002260_pt1 | contig 17396 bp, 18 predicted proteins | sample KBSC63BmetaG_FD_65652 | JGI IMG/M metagenome (GOLD analysis project Ga0070679, IMG submission 65652) | Corn rhizosphere microbial communities from Kellogg Biological Station, Michigan, USA - KBS C6-3B metaG | ecosystem: Host-associated > Plants > Roots > Rhizosphere | place: USA: Michigan... | reverse complement strand
CCGTCAGACTCTACTCGCAGCTCGTGCAGCCGTATCCCTATCCGCAGGCCACCTCCATCGCGGGTCCGGTGGGCGGGATGGAATACCCGATGTTCGTCTTCGTACACTACGCCGACCAGCCCGATGGCGCATTCGGAACGATAGACCACGAACACGGCCACGAGTGGTTCCCGATGGTGGTGGGCTCCAACGAGCGGCGCTACGCGTGGATGGACGAAGGGCTCAACACCTACATCAACACCTTCTCCAACGAGCGGCGCGAGCCGGGGACGAGTCTCTGGCCTTCGTACATGCGCAACTGGCGCACGGTGGTCGAAAACGGCACGCAGTCGCCGCTCATGACGCCGCCTGACCGGGTCAACGCCGGCGCGCTCGGTGCGATCGGCTACCGCAAGCCCGCGGCGGTGCTCCTCGCGCTCCGCAACCACGTGGTGGGCGCCGAGACTTTCGATCGCGCCTTCCAGGAGTACGCGCGCCGGTGGTCGTTCAAGCACCCCACACCGGCGGACTTCTTCCGCACGATCGAGAACTTCAGCGGAAACGATCTCTCCTGGTTCTGGCGCGGATTCTTCTACACTACCGATGTGCTGGACATAGCGATCGACTCCGTCGCCACGACTCAGGCCAACGGCGGCACCACGGCTCTGGTGACGCTGGTGAAGCGCACCTCGATCCCATTCCCGGTGGAGCTGCGCTTCAAGCTCGCCGACGGGAGCACGCAGGACGCGCAGCTCCCGGTGCAGATCTGGACGCAGGGCGACCGCTACACCGCCGCAATCCCGGTTCGCGCGCGCGTGACTGGTGCGCGGCTCTGGCCGGTGCCCACCGTACCTGATTGGGACGCGGACAACGACACCTGGGGCGATGCCCCGCCCGCCACGCCGGTGCCGCCCGTTACCAGGGGCGGGCTCGCCAGTCCGATCATTGGTGGCAGGTGAACGCAGGTGAAGTGAGAAGCATTGTTGGCACCCCCGTGTCGACGGCTTACATTTTGTTGTTGGACCGCTGATCGCACCCGCTCCCGGATCGCAATCCAGGGGCGGGTGGTTCGCTACTCCGATCGTCGTCCGCCGCAACGCAGGTCACCCCAGTCAGAGGAGCACGAGCAAACAATGCCAGAATTCGCCTTCTTGGCGTCGCATTGGTGGCAGGCCGTGGTTTTCGTCATCGTCGCCGGCCACATCACTAACGTTTGCGTTACGCTCTTCCTCCACAGGAATCAGACCCATCGCGGCGTGACCTTCAGCAAGTTCGCCGAGATCCCGATGCGGATCTGGCTCTGGCTCTCCACCTCCATCGTCACCAAGGAGTGGGTGGCCTGTCACCGTAAGCACCACGCCTTCGCCGATCGCGAGGGCGATCCCCACAGCCCGCTCATCGAGGGACTCCGCGAGATCATCCTCAAGGGCGCTTTCTATTATCGGCGAGCGGTAAAGCAGCCGGGGATTCTCGAGAAGTACGGCAAGGGCACCCCCAACGACTGGCTCGAGCGCTACGTGCTCGGACGTCTCCCCTGGCTCGGCATCATCATCATGCTGGGGATCGACATCTACCTCTTCGGCTTCTACATCGGCCCCCTCGTCTGGGGCGTGCAGATGCTCTGGATTCCCTTCTGGGCCGCCGGTATCATCAACGGCGTTGGCCACGCGCTCGGCTACCGCAACTTCAACGTGAAGGACGAGAGCCGGAACATCTCTCCCATCGCGATCTGGCTGGCCGGCGAGGAACTGCACAACAACCACCATGCCGACCCGCACTCGGCTAAATTCAAAGCCAAGTGGTACGAGTTCGACATCGGCTGGATGTACATCCGCCTCCTCCAGATGGTGGGGCTAGCGAAGGTGAAGTACGCCCGCGGCTGAGCGCCACCGAGCAGTCAGAGAGTAGACAATGGACATAACGTGCACCCGCTGCGGCCAGACGCGCACGGGCCTCGAGAAGATTCCGTTCCCCGGCCCCATCGGCCAGCGCGCGCAAGCCGAGATCTGTGCGGAGTGCTGGGGACTCTGGTTGAAGCAGCAGACGATGCTCATCAACCACTACGGCCTGAACCTCATGGATCCCCAGGCCCGCTCCTTCCTCACCAGGAACATGGAGGCGTTCCTGTTCAAGACCGGAAGCGGAGAGCAGGTGGATACTAGTAGGCAGGGCACGATTAACTGGTGAATTGAGAGAAAGCAGAGAGCAGAGAGCAGAAAGCAGTGAAAACCTCCAGGGGTGGAGGTGCAGAAGCGGGCGCGCTAGACTCTACACTCGGCATCCCCACGAAAGCGGGGATCCAGGTTAGCCGACCGGAAATGGATCCCCGCTTTCGCGGGGATGACGCCAGCTCGTAGAGCAGTTCACTGCGTTCTGCTCTCTGTTTTCTGCTCTCTGCTTTCTCCCTCCACATCCTTTCCCTCGACATAATGCGTCCACTTCTCCTCTCCATCGCTGCTCTCGGTCTCACTGCTTGCGCGACGGCGAATGTAAATACGGGGACGGCCGCGCCCGGCGGCTCCATCGCGGCGGCTTGCAGCGGAGTAGAGAGTGCGGAGAAGTGGGCGGATTGCGCGCTCGGGCACATGACGCCGAGGGAGAAGGCGGCGCAGATGGTGTGGCCGCAGCTCTTCGGCGACTACGTCTCGGCGGATGATCCCGAGTGGGAGCGGCTCGGCCGCTTCGTCGCCGAGGACAAGGTCGGTGGGGTGATCATCTCCGTTGGCTCGCCGCTGGAGATCGCCGCCAAGCTGAACGCGCTGCAGAAGATGAGCGACCTGCCGCTCCTCGTGAGCTCCGATCTGGAGACGGGCGCCGGCTTCCGCGCGCGCGGCGGCTACTTCCTTCCGAACGGGATCTACCTCGGCGGGTCCACTATCTTCCCGCCGCAGATGGCGATCGGCGCCACGGGCGATACCTCGTTCGCTCACGAAATGGGGAGGATCACCGCGCTCGAGGGACGCGCGCTCGGGATTCACATCGGCTTCGCGCCGGTGCTCGACGTGAACAACAATCCCGCCAACCCGGTGATCAACACCCGGTCGTTCGGCGAGGACCCGCACGCGGTGGCGCGCTTCGGTGTGGCGTTCATCCACGGGATGCAGGCGAACGGGATGCTCGCCACCGGGAAGCACTTCCCCGGGCACGGCGACACGGGGGTGAACTCACACCTCGCGCTCCCGGTGGTGAACGCATCGCGCGCGCGCCTCGACAGCGTGGAGCTGGTGCCATTCAAGGCGGCGATCGACGCCGGCCTCTCGACGATGATGACCTTCCACGGCGCCATGCCCGCGCTCGACAGCTCGGGCGTGCCGGGCACGCTCTCGCACAAGGTGCTCACCGATCTCCTGCGCGACGAGCTGGGCTTCCACGGACTGATCTTCACCGACGCGATGGACATGAAGGGCGTGGTGGACATGTTCGGGTCGAAGGAGGCCGATATCCGCGCGGTCGAGGCGGGTGCCGACATTCTGCTCATGCCGCGCGATGTGGAAGGGGCAATCGACGCGGTGATCGAGGGGATGAAGGCCGGACGCTACGACGAGGCGCGCCTTGATGCGTCGGCGCGTCGCATCCTCATCGCCAAGCACGAGCTTGGTCTCGAGCGCCAGCGACTCGTGGATCTCGACAGCGCGCGCGCGGTCGTGGCCGACTCGTCGCACGAAGCGATCGCGCGGCTCGCGGCGGAGAAGTCGATAACGCTGGTGAAGGATTCGCTGGGGCTGCTTCCACTGAGCAAGCTCTCTCCCAGCTCGCGGATACTCTCGATCACCTACTCGCGCCGCTCCGACCTGGGTGCGGGCATCACTTTCGACTCCGAGCTGCGCGGAAAATTCCGCGCGGTGCGGAGCGCGTTCGTGGATGAGGACGATCCCGCTCCCAACTTCGATCTCCTCCTCGCGGCAGCAGACTCCGCCGACGCGGTGATCGTCGGCTCGTACGTGACGCACAGCTCGAGCGCCACCAGCGTGTCGGTACCGCAGAACTTCGTGAACTTTCTCGCCGAGCTGCGCAAGCGCGGGACGCATCCGATAGTGGTGGCGTTCGGCAACCCGTATCTTCTGCAGCAGATCCCCGATGTCGGCTCGTACGTCATCGCATGGGGCGGCTTCCCGGTGTCGCAGCGTGCTGCGGCACGCGCGTTGCTCGGCATCGCGCCCATAACGGGTAAGCTTCCGATCGCGATTCCTCCGCTCGTACCGCTCGGCGCGGGGAAGACACTTGCCGATGCGGCGTCGCGATAGCGCAGGTAACCGCTTCGCGTTCAGTTTGACGGAAGCGCATCCAGATCATATAGTCGCGTAGCGATACGATCGACGCGGTCACTAGCAGTGCCCGTCGATCAACGGGGGTTGACATTAGTCGCATTTGGTGACTTATTCGTCGCCGATGCCCACTCGCTCTTCGGTTTCCGCGGGACGAACTTCGACGCGGCGCACAGCGCCGACTGTCGATGTAGTGTTGCTCACGCCGCACGATCGCCGTCTCTCGGTTCTCCTGCGACGAGTGGAAGGCGGGAAGTCGAAGGAGCGCTGGGCGCTTCCATGGGAAGCGATGCGGAGCGACGAGACGATCGAGGAAACCGCCGCGCGGATCGCGCGCGATGCGTTGGGGAGCGCGCCGAACTTCGTGGAGCAGGTGGCGGCCTACGGCGACGGTCGCCGGCATCCTTCGTCCTCACCACTCTCGGTAGCGTTCCTCGCTCTCGTCGCCGCCGGCGCGCCAGCTCCTGTGGGCGGTGCCGCGGCGTGGTTCGCGATCGATGATGTCCCGCCGCTTGCACCGCGCCAGAAGTCCATGCTCGACGGGGCCCTGCACGCCGTGCGCGCGCGTCTCGAGCACTCCCCCATTGCCTTCCGCCTCCTCCCCACCACCTTCACCCTGAGCGATCTCCAGGAGATCTACGAGATCCTCCTCGGCCGCCGTCTCCACAAGGCCTCCTTCCGTCGCGCCCTCCACGCCGCCTGGCTGGTAGAGCCCACCGACGAATGGCGCAGCGAAGGCCGCGGCCGCCCCGCCCAACTCTTCCGCTACGCCCCGAGGAAGAGGAGGAGCAGCAGGAGGGGGGTGAGGTTCGAGGGAATGGAGTAGGGGTGGGAGAAAGCAGAAAGCAGAAAGCAGGAACGGCGAGGAGACAGGGAACAGGAAACAGTTAACTGCCTCGGGGCTGAGGGCCTTACCGCCAGGAGCTCTTTCCTGTTTCCTGTTTCCTGTTTCCTGTTTCCTTTCCCCCCCTCACTCACCCCCTCGGCAGTTCACTGCTTTCTGCTCTCTGCTTTCTGCTTTTTTCCACCCCTCCCCCCTCCGCCCCTTGCTCCTCCGGCGCATTAGTTGCAATTTATATATAAGGTAATAAACGGAGGGTACCGTGGAGCGAGGGAGAGGAGCGCGAGGGAAGGGACGCGGCCGCACCGGAGGGTGCGGGGCGGTCCGGCGCGCCGAGTCCCCCGGGATCGCGGTGCCGCGGGACGATGCGGAAACACGCATCATCTCACTCAGCGGGGGCGTCGATTGGCTGGTCACGGTCGTCGCCCGCCTCGCCTCGGAGGGCGCGGGGAGGAAGGGCGGAGATGCGCGGATCGTGGTGCGCGTCGAATGCCTCACCCACCCCTACCGGGCGGCGCGGGTCGCGACCCTGCGCGCCACGACGCTCCGCACAGTGGATGAACGTCGCCTCCGCACCATCGTCCGTCGTCCGGCGAGGCGCTCCCGCTACCCCGCGCTCGCTCGCCGACCGCGCGGTGCCAGGGGAGTGGGAGAGAGCAGAGAGCAGGAAGCAGAAAGCAGTGAACTACCTCGGGGGTAGAGGGCCTACCCCTACGAGCTGTTCACTGCTTTCTGCTATCTTCTCTCTTGTACTTCCCCTATCTCCTCGACTGCCACTGGATGAGTCCACGCGCCACGGCAACGTTGTCGCTGGCTATGACCACCAGCTCGTCGTAGGCCCGCGCGCGCGTGGGCACTTCCGCTTCCATTATCACCGGCGGCGTGTGACCCTCCCGCCGTTGCGGGTCGCGCCGGCGCTCGACGATCACCCGCGCCCGGTAGCGCGATGCACCCGGCGCTCCGGCCAAGAGCGCCTCGATCGTGACCCTCCCTCCTCCTGGGAGATCGCGACTGTACAGTAGTTCTGAGCCGTCCATCCGTTCGAGGGGACAGGGGAGTAATTGGGAGGAGTGAACCTTCGTGGGGTGCTGACCGAGCGGGACTCTCTTACGCCCGTACACCTGGCCGCTTCTCCGGTAAGGAGCGGCTGGAGCGCCGGTCCCGCTTCACTCCTCGGAGAGTGCCGACGTCAGATCCTTCCGAGTGTTGGCGCGCCGCATCGCGTCGCCCCATATATCGCCGACCTCGGCGATCCTGGCTGGCACGCTCCTGATGGTGAATGATCCCGGATCGAGAGCGTCCCCCAGTTCCGACCATCGGAGAGGGGTAGATACAGTAGCGCCTGCCTTGGCCCTCGCGCAATAAGCAGCGGCAACACTTTTTCCACGGGCGTTCTGCAGGAAGTCCACGTAGACCGCCGCCGGAGGCCGGTCTGCGAGTGATCGCTCCACGGTCGCAATCGAAGGATTCTCTGCCGCCACGCGTTTGGCGATTCCCTCGGCGAGACGTAACGCCATGTCGTACGGCGTCTTGCGGGGAAGGGGGATCGCGACGTGCAGCCCTCGCGATCCCGAGGTCTTGAGAGCGGCGCGGACGCCTAGCCGCTCGAGCTCCTCCCTCAGCAGCTGCGCGGTACGTACCACCCCTCGGAAGCCCGCTTTCGGACCGGGATCGAGATCCAGTATCGCGTAGTCCGGGTGCTCGATGCTCTCCACGCGCGAGAACCAGGGATCCACCGAAATGCAGCCGAGCTGGACCGTGTATAGAAGGGTGGCAAGGTCGCCCCCTACTATCCGGCGCTCAGGCTTGCCTCGCTTCCCCTCCACCTCGGGGGCTGGGATCGATTCTATGCGCACGAACCCGGGAGCACGCGCCGGTGGCTTCTGCTGGAAGAAGATCTCGCCCTCTACTCCCTCGGGCGACCGCTTGAGCACGAGCGGCCGGTCGGACATGAGGGGCAGGATGAGCTGCGCCACGCTGGCGTAGTAACGCATGAGCTCGCCCTTCGTTGCTCCGATGGCCGGGAAGTAGAGCTTGTCCAGGCTGGAGAGCTCGAGCGTCTTGCCGCGCGCGACGCGCACGCTTCCGTCTCCGCCCGAGTGCTCGATCTCCTGCAGCATCTCCTGCAGCTGTTCTTCCATCATTTTCTGGTGGTGGATGCACCTGACAGACTGGGCAAGAGCGGTGCCCATTGCCCTACTTCTCCGTCTCTCATGGCACTCCGGTACGTCGCTTGCACCGGTGTCACGCGTCGCGAGGCGGCTGCGGGGTTCGCTCCAGCGCCCAGGCGGGGCCGGGTGCGAAAGCGATATGCCGCCGGAAGATGCGGGATGTGTGGATGTGGGGGTTGGGCAGCGATTCGTTCGGGTGCGGCTGGTCCGCACTGGTTGGGTGGTTCCGTGAGGTGGAGTTGAGCTGAACGGTCGCTGAGCGGATTCGCGGCGAAAAGAAAAAGCTCCGGCAGGCGTACGCCTGCCGGAGCTTTTTCTTTCGAGCCGGGCGAGATCAGATCCGCTGCACCTCCGCTGCCTGCGGTCCTTTCTGTCCTTGGACGATCTCGAACTCCACCTGATCGCCTTCGGCCAATGACTTGAAGCCGTTGCCTCGGATCGCACTGAAGTGGACGAAGACGTCAGGGCCACCCTCGTGCGAGATGAAGCCGTAGCCCTTCGCGTCGTTGAACCACTTTACTGTGCCCGTAATGCGAGACATGGTACCTTACCTCTCCCCAGCGGGGATAAAACGGTGATGCTCGATCCTGCTCGATAGGTCGGGGCTCCAGAGCTCCCACACCAGTCCAACTGGATCCTGGAACGTGCCTAAATTTGCACCTGTTAGGGTGCAAATTGCTACGGCACCGGTAAAGCGCCTTCCATCACAAATCGGGCCACGCCGTAAAGCGCAAGGGGCGGGAGATCACTCCCGCCCCTCAGCAAACGCGCGTCATCAATTGTCTGGTGCCGGGTTCCCTATCAGGCAGCCCCCGCGATGTATCGAGCCACTCGCCCGCAGCTCGCGCAGCGTAGCGTCACATGGGAGCGTGGCAGTGGAGGCATGAAATCCGGGTCGCGGACAATGTCACCGGAGCAGGACGGGCAGCTGAGCGGCATTCCATTGCGATCGTGCGAGATGAGCTGGAGTGCCTGTGCCGGGTTGTAGGTGGCCGGGCGTGGCTTGCGCATTGGATCCTCCAATAAATACCCACGGCGTCGATCCAGGAGTGTGGGACGCCGCAATCGCAGGACGGCTGGAGCTGCCGCCCGCTGACACCATAAGATACAACGCTGTTGGCCGATAGAACGTTGCGCGCCGCCCCTGAGGCGGCCGCTAGTCCTGTTCTACCTTCCATGCGGGAAAACGTTCCTCACCACTCGTGCCCTTTCCTCCACAAACTCCTCCTCTCCACCCGCCAGAGCTTCGACTTGTCGGCGAAGGGGATGCCGTCGCGGAAGGCCTCGCCGTCGTTGAGCGACTCGATCACGTCGGCGCTCTTCGCCGAGGCGTCGTCGGCGCGGTGCAGGATCTCGGCCTCGGCAGTGAGCGGGCGGACCGGGCTTCCGAACTCGAGCTTGCCATGGTGCGACAGGATCAGATGCTGGAGCTCCAGGAGCTGATCGTCGCTGCAGAGCGGCTCGCCAACTGCCGCGAGACGCCGCTCCAGCATAAGGCAGCCGAGTACCACGTGCTCGATGAGGTACCCACATGGCGTGCGCGTGAAGCCTTCCCACGAGACGCCGTACGCCTCGACCTTGCCGATGTCGTGCAGGAGGGCGCCAGCTACCACGAGGTCCGTGTCGGCGCGCATCGCCTTCGCCATGTGCCGGCCGATGTAGGCTACCTCCCAGACGTGCAGGAGGAGTCCGCCGATCTTCCCGTGGTGGCCGTTGATGGATGCCGGGGTGCGCTCGAAGTCGAGGCGGAAAGGCTCGTCGTCGAAGAAGAGCGCGAGCACCTTCTTCAGACGATCCGACTCGATGTCGCCCCGCAGCTTGTCGAGGTGCTCCCACAGCACGGCGGGGTCCTCGGAGATGCGCGGGAGGAAGTCGTCGAGCCGCCGATCATCCTTCGGAAGGACGCGAAGCGGTGCCGTGAGCGTGAGCTGACGCTTGGAGTCGTAGCTGCTTATGTGCCCGATCGCCTGGACGATCGCTCCGGGGACGGCGCCGTCGGCCCAGCCGGAGTCGAGACGATTCTGCCAGATCGGCTCGGTTTCGATCTGTCCCGATGCGTTCCGCAAGGTGAGCCTGACGAATGGTTCGCCGCTGGCCTTCTGTTTCTCGTCCCGCTTCAGCACGAGCAGGTCGTGCTGCACCCGATCCCCGTATTGCGCCTGGCTGAGGTCGACCATTGTCATGGCCGCCAAAGTGCGACGGACAGAGCCGGGAGGCAAGGGACGAAATTACCAGATCACCCTACATAGACGATATCGCCCTCGGCGTCTATTCCCATCTCCTGCTCCATCCCGCACACGCCGCAGATCTTCACGGCGTGCCATGCCTCGCCGAACTCCTTCTGGTTCTCACGCCGTGCGGGCTTCACCGACAGCTTCTTGTAGCTGTACTCGCCGCAGTTCTCGCACGCGTGTGCCTTGGCGATCAGCTCGGCCCGCTGGCGCGTGATCTTTGCCAATTCTCAGCGCTCCTCGTTCGGCGGCGGAGCTATCGATGACGACAGCCCTGTCAGCGCTCTCAACGCCGCTTCACTGGGAGTGGCCGCGATATCGACCGGCGGACGCCGAACGGGTGGCATGCCGGCGCGCGCCTCGTCGGACTCCACGCCTTCGTGGATCCCGGTGCGCGCGAGCAATTCCTTGATGCCGCCTACCGCACCCAGCACCGCAGTCGCTTCCGTGGGAAGGAAGATGGTGGTCCCCCTCCCCTGGCTCAGCACGGGGAGTGCCTCGAGATATTTGATCCCCAGGAGATACATCGCGGCCTGATTCTCGGGGAGCGCGTTCCCGATACGCTTCAGTGCTTCGGCCTCCGCCTGCGCCATTGCCAGTCGCGCCTCGGCGAGACCCTGTGCGCGGAGGACCGCGGCCTGTGCCTCGCCCTCGGCGCGCTGGATCTGCGACTCGCGAACGCCCTCGGACTCGAGGATCGCCGCGCGCTTCCCCGCCTCCGCCTGCGTCACCGCCGCTCTCCGCTCGCGCTCGGCGCGCATCTGCAGCTCCATCGCCTGCTGGATCTCGCGTGGCGGCTCGATCGCCTGCAGCTCCACGCGCGTCACGTCCACGCCCCAGCTCATCGCCGCTTCCTCGATCACCTCGCGCATCCGGTTGTTGATCATCTCGCGGCTCGCCAGAGTCTGATCGAGCTCCATCTCGCCCACGATGTTGCGGAGCGTGGTACGCGTGAGCGTCTCGAGCGCGTACGGGAGATTCTGAACCGCGTACGCCGCCTTCTGCGGATCGGCCACCCGGTAGTAGAGCACCGCGTCGATGTCGATGGTCACGTTGTCCTTCGTGATCACCGGCTGGCTCGGGAAATTGAGCACCTGCTCGCGCAGATCGATGCGCGAGGTGGAGCTGGATATGACCTTCTTGATCCCCTTGAGATCGCTCTCGAAGTAGCGAACGTCGATGGTCTTGGTGCGCTCGATGAACGGGATGACGATGTTGAACCCGGAGCGCGCTATCCTGTTGAAGCGGCCAAGCCGCTCCACCACCATCACCTCGGCCTGGCCGATGATCTTGAACGAGTTCACCGCGATCAGCAGCGCCCCGACGATGATGATCCCGAGCACAATGGCGCCCATGTCCTTACTCCGAAGAGGGGAATGACGAAAGTTACCTCGGGCAAGAGGGGAAAGGAAACAGGGAACAGTGAACTGCAGGAGGCAGGCGGCAGGAGGCAGGAACGGCACACCGGTCGAGATCTTCTCGCCAGAGGTTCTACCTGCCTCCTGCCTCCTGCCTCCTTTCCCCTTACCTCCAGTCCGCGATGAAGATGTTCGTCTCATGCGGATCTCCCGCCAGGCGGTTCGACGCCCAGACGAGCTTCCGTCCATCGGGACTGAACTGGGGGAAGCCGTCGAACTCGGGGGAGGTGGTCACCTGCTCGAGGCCGGAGCCGTCGAGGTTCACGAGGAAGAGATCGAAGTTCGCGCTGCGCGGGTTGCGGTAGTTGGAGGAGAAGATGATCCGCTTTCCGTCGGGCGTGAAAAATGGGGCGAAGTTGGCGCCGCCCAGGTGTGTGATCTGCCGCTGGCCGCTGCCGTCGGAGTTCATCACCCATATCTCCATCTTGCTCGGGCGCACGATGTGCTGCGCGAGGAGCGAGCGGTAGTCGGCCAGCTCGGTGGAGTCCGTGGGATGGTAGGCGCGGTAGACGATCTGCTTGCCATCGGGTGAGAAGAACGGACCGCCATCGTAGCCCACTGCGGTGGTGAGACGGCGCACGTCGCTGCCGTCCACGTTCATGGTGTAGATGTCGAGATCGCCGTCCTTCAGTGACGTGAAGACGATAGTCCTGCCGTCGGGCGAGAGCGTTCCCTCGGCGGTGTAGACGCCGTAGTCGGTGAGACGCTTCGTGTCGCTACCATCGGGGTTGGCGGTGTAGATGTCGAACGGGTCGAGCCCCCACACGTAACCCTTGGAGGGGTCCGGCTTCGCGGGGCACGCGCTGTCGGCCGCCTGCGTGGTCGCATAGAAGATCTTGCTGTCCTTCGCGAAGAAATAGCCGCAGGTCGTCTTCCCCGTTCCGTTGGACACGCGCTGAACGTTGGATCCGTCCACGTTCATGGTGAACTGCTGGTCGCAGCTCCGCCCATCGCGGGTGGACTGGAAGATCAGCTGCTTCCCGTCGGCGCTGAAGTACGCTTCGGCGTTCTCGCCACCGTGGGTGAGCTGGCGGATATTGGCGAGATGGCGCTCGCCGGGCGCTGGCTTCACGCGCTGCTTCGAGGAGCTCTGAGCGGTTGCGGGCTGCGCGCAGAGAACCGCGGCTGCCAGGGCGGCCGCGGTGAGAATGGTCGTGTTTCGCATGCGGCTGAAGCTAACGTCTCGAGCCGCTGTCCGCCCTGGCGAGAGAGAAGAGGTCCTGCTGCGACTGCCCCTTCTCGAGGAGCGACACCGCCTTCCGCAGCTGCGGATCGTCGGGGATGTCGCGGCGGAAGGCCGTGGAGTCGCCGAAGGCGAGGCGCGCGACCTGGTTGGAGATCCACTGGGTCACCAGCGGAGCCGCCGCCACGTACTCGGAGCTGTCCACGTTCACCTTGGCCGCCTGCAGCCGGCGATAGAGCTCCGCGCGCCACTCGGGCTTCACCTCGAAGTCGGGCTGTACCTGCCCCTTGAGCTCCAGCGCATAGTCGTACAGCACGCTCCGCAGCGCCGGGAACTTGGGCGCCACCGCCTTCGCGAACTCCTGCTCGGCGGAGGAGATAGTGTCTTCGGGGACGATCACGTCGGGCGTGATCCCGCCGCCGCCGTACACCACGCGCCCCGCATCGCTCTTGTACGCCGGCCGGTTCTTCTTGACCGTGTCGCTCTCGAGCGAATCGGGCGGCGTCTCTTCGTCGGGCGCGATGCCGGCCACCAGCAGCGAATCGGACGACGGGTGCGCCTTCTGAATCGAGCGACCGCTCGGCGTGTACCACTTGCCCGTGGTGAGCTTGAGCGCCCAGCCGCCGTCGAGTGGGAAGACCGTCTGCACCAGTCCCTTGCCGAACGAGGTGGTGCCCACCACCAGCGCGCGGTCGTGGTCCTGCAGCGCGCCGGTCACGATCTCGGCCGCGGATGCGGAGTAGCCGTCCACGAGAACTACGAGCGGCGTGGAGGGGATGTGCTCCCCGCCGCTGGAGTTGAAGACCTGGGGCGGCCCCTGGCGCATGCGCACGCTCGCGATCTCCTGCCCGTTCTTGAGGAACAGGTCGGCCACGGCCAGCCCCTGGTCGAGGATGCCGCCGGGGTTGTTGCGCATGTCGAGCACGATCCCCTTAGCACCCTGCTTCATGAGATCGTTCACCGAGGCCTGCAGCTCCTGCGACGCGGTCTCGTTGAAGGTCTGTAGCGGGATGTAGGCGATCTTGTTCTCGAGCATCAGCGCGAACGGGACCGCCGGGACGTGGATCTCGGCGCGCGTGAAAGTGTGCTCGATCGGCTGACCCACTCCCGGCCGGGCGAAGCGCACCTTCACCTTGGTGCCGATCTCGCCCACGAGCACGTCGGAAACCCGCTGCGACGTCCAGCCGCGAGTGGTCGCGGTATCGATCCCGACGATCCGATCGCCCTCCACGATCCCGGCGGCCTCCGCCGGTGTGTGGGGGAAGACCCGCACCACGACGATGTTGTCCTCCTGCTGCTCGATCTGCATCCCGATCCCACCGTAGCGTCCGGTGGAATTGGTGGAGAAGCGCTTCATCTCCTTGGGCGAGAAGAGCTCGGAGTATGGATCGTCGAGCTGACGGACCAGGCCGCGTGCGGCCTTCTCGTAGAGCTCGCCAGTGGCGACGGTGTCTACGAAGCGCTCGGAGACGAGCGAGAGCACCTGGTCAAAAACCCGCGCTCCGTCACGCGCGGCGTGCTCCTGTACGACGAAGCCGCCGATGGCGGCCGGAAGAAGCAGCGCGCCCACGAGCGCGGCGGAACGAAGGCGATGCATCGGAGTCGGGGTCTGGGGTTGGGGCCAGTGGGAGAAGAAAGCAGAAAGCAGGAAGCAGTCAAAACCTCAACGGGTAGGTCCAGGAGGCAGGAACTGCGCCGAAACCGTACGCCACGCGCGAGCGCGGATGATCTCGGTAGTCAGAGCAGTTCACTGCTTTCTGCTGTCTGCTTTCTGCCTTCTTCCCTCCTCATGCACTACCTGCGCCCGCGGGGCGAAGTTCCCGCCGGTATCAGGCGTTGCCCAGCCAGCCGGTGCCGCCCCCCATGCCACCCGCGGTGCCACCGGTGGTGCCGCCGCTGCTCGAGCTCTCACCGCTGTCGCCGCCGCCGGACGCGAGGATCTGCTTCCAGGTGAGCTCCGGACCTTTGCGGAAACCCTTCTGGGTGAGCTTCACGCCCTCGGGAGAGATGGTCACCATGTAGGCCTGACCATCGATCTCGATCTCGCGCTTCAATGTCTTTTCCAGCTTTGTCGCCATTTGGTGATCTCCGCTTTGGGAAGGTGACTGTGGCTGCCTCTGCAAGGTTCAGGCGCGAATCACGCGCTCCGCGTCGCTAGAACATAATCCACGAACCACTCCCGCATCTGCTGCCGCACGATCGCATCGCGCAGAAGTCCGGCGGAAATCAGCATCTCGTGTGCCGGCTGGAGCACTCGCAGGAGGTGCGACGGGTAGCGCTGCGTCAGCGGAAGCTGGTCCGCCAACTGTGAAAGCGCTACCCTCCAGGTGACGTTCCCCTCCGATCTCGCGACCTCGAGGAGACGGTAGATTCGCCGTGCCACCGGCGAGGAGAGCGCCGTGTAGCGCTGCACTGAAAGCGATGAAGTGTAGCCCGCGGCCACGTTGGCGCGGAGCTGGGGAGAGAGCGTCACCACCGCCTCTCCCGGCTCCGCGGCGGCGAGCGCTGGGAAGAAGGTGAGCTGATCGCGATCAGTGGAGCGCCGCCGCTCGATCTTCACCGCCTGGAGCACGGTGAGCGACCCGTCCACCTCGACCCCGGTGGTGGCGTCGTGATAGGCGCCGAGCGACTCGAGCGTCGTGTGCTGCAGCCGCGCCAGCGCCGCGCGGAGCTGGCCGTAGGTGCGCCCGTCGGCCCTCCTCGCCATCGATCGCAGAAATGCGTGCAGCGTGAAGCTCACCACTCCGTCCGCCGGTTCCCCCGCCTCGTGGTAGCGGTGCCAGATCTCCACGTACACATCCTGATCGAAGGTCCCCGGTATCCGATCCCCTGGCCGCGGCAGTACGCGCCAGCGCCCGCCCGTGGGCGGCGCGTAGCTTATCGCGGATTCATCCGCCGAGTCGCTGAGCCGAAACAACGGCAGTGCCTCGAGCGCCCTGTCGAGCAGGATGGTCCGCGTGGCGTGCCGTCGTCGCGCGGTGAGGGACATGGTCAGGAGTGAGAAGACAGCAGAGAGCAGAGAGCAGAACGCAGGAACTGCCCCATGGTCGAGGGCTCCGTCCTCATGAGCTGTTCTCTGCTTTCTGCTTTCTGCTGTCTGCTTTCTGTAGTTTCACGACCACCCCCGTCACCGCACTCGCCACCTCGGAACAGAGCCAGAGGACGGTGGAGGCGATTTCGGAGCGTTCGACGTAGTTGGCGTCGCTGCCCATGGATTCGAGGTTGGCGGCGGTACGGATAGAGGTGGGGGCGACGGCGTTGGCGCGCACGCCGTTTTGGGATTCTTCCTGCGCGACGGCTCGCATCAGGGCGATGACGCCGCTCTTGGAGGCCGCGTAGGCGGACATGCGCGCGATGCGCGAGCCCGGGAGAGCGGACGCGGAGGAGAAGTAGACGATCGAGCCGCGGGCGGCGCGGAGCGCGGGGAGGAAGGCGCGCGTCGCGAGGTAGGCGGTGGTGAGGTTGATGGAGATCTGGCGCTGCCAGGCGGCGAAGTCGCTCTCGGCGACAGGTCCGCTCATCGCGAAGCCGCCCGCCATGTTGATGAGCGCATCTACCTTCTCGCCGAAGGCATCGCGCACCATGCCTGCGAGCGATGCGACATCCGCTTCCTTCGAGAGGTCGCACGGAAAGCCGCGCACATCGGCGCCGTCGGTGCGCAGCGCCGCGGCCCGAGCTTCGGCCTCGCTCGCGCTGCGACTCACCACCGCCAGCCGCGCGCCCTTCGCGAGCGCGGCCCGCGCAACGACCTCGCCCGTCTGGCCCGGCTTCCCTATTCCCGTCAGCACCACGACACCATTCTCGTAGCCCACGCGCAGCGCCTCCATTGCAGGTCGTACGCGGTCAGCATGGCTATATCCGCGCGTTGCCGCAAGATACAGCGCCGTGGCGGCGCCGGTATTGCATCGGAGCATGGCGATGTCCGGCGGACGCGTCCGCTGACGGATCAGCTCGAACTATCCATCTCCGGAAAGAGTGTACATAGCGCTCATCGTAGTGGCGGCCATCCTGCTCGCCTTCGCCTTCATCGGGATCGAGTACAGCCTGCGCGGCATCCCTGTCGCGCGGGTGACGGCGATAGGCGATGCCGGCGGACCGCCCTGCATAGGCGAGCCGCTCTTCCAGCACACGGTGCAGCTATTCACCGGCGCCACGCTCCACGAAGGAAACGAGGTCCGCGTCCTCGTCAACGGGGACGAGACCTATCCCGTGCTCTGGGAAGACCTCCGCGGCGCTCGGCAGTCCATCACGCTGCAGACGTACTTCTGCAAGCCCGGGAAGATGGCCGACGCGCTGGCGGAGATCATCATCGAGCGCGCGCGTGCCGGAGTACGGGTTCTCTTTCTCTTCGATGCCTTCGGCGCGCAGGATCTGAACGATGATTACCTCGACCGGCTGCGCGAAGCAGGCGTGCGCGTGGCATCCTTCCGTCCGGTGCACTGGTACTCGCTCCACAAGGCCCAGCACCGCTCGCACATCCGCGTCGTGGTGGTGGATGGCTGCATCGGCTACACCGGTGGCTTCGGGATAGACGACAACTGGTACGGCGACGGCCACTCGGACGATGAGTGGCGCGACACCAACGTGCGCTTCACCGGGCCAGCGGTGGCGCAGCTGCAGGCCACCTTCGCCGCCGGCTGGGTGGAGGCGACAGGTGAGCTGATCACGGGAGATGTCTTCTTCCCCGAGCTGCAGCCGTCGGACGGCTCCGCGTGCCTCGCCGCGCTGTTCCACTCGGCGCCCACCATCGGTAGCACACCCGCCGCCCGCTTCGTGGCGCTCACCATAGCCGGCGCGCGCGAGCGGCTCTACATCACCAACTCCTACTTCGTCCCCGATGAAGACCTGGTCGACATTCTCGTTCACGCCGCGCGCCGTGGAGTAGATGTTCGCGTGCTCACCGCCGGCGCCAAGACCGACGTGAAGATCACCCGCTGGGCCGGCCGCGGCCGCTACCACCAGCTCCTGAAGGGAGGCGTCCGCATCTACGAGTACCAGCCCACGATGATGCACGCCAAGACCCTCGTAGCCGACGGCCTCTGGACGAGCGTGGGCACGATGAACTTCGACAACCGCTCGATGGTCTTCAACGACGAATCCAACCTCCTCGTCCTCGACCGCACCGTCGGCTCGAAGATGAGCACCCTCTTCCACGCCGATCTCCGGAGCTCGCGCGAGGTGAAGCTGGAGGAGTTCGAGAAGAGAGGGTTTCTCGCCAAGGGAGCGGAGCGGATGGCGCTGACTCTTTCGCGCTTGTTGTGATGGGGAGGGAGAGAGCAGAAATCAGACAGCAGAGAGCAGAGAGCAG
>Ga0070679_100002259_pt1 | contig 17397 bp, 21 predicted proteins | sample KBSC63BmetaG_FD_65652 | JGI IMG/M metagenome (GOLD analysis project Ga0070679, IMG submission 65652) | Corn rhizosphere microbial communities from Kellogg Biological Station, Michigan, USA - KBS C6-3B metaG | ecosystem: Host-associated > Plants > Roots > Rhizosphere | place: USA: Michigan... | reverse complement strand
TCGCGATGCTCGCTTGGCCGGAATGACGACCGAGTTATTGGCGTGTCCTCCGACGCGCCGGCGATGCTAACCTTGCGGCGCAGCGTCTGCGCGGGGGCCGGGGAGGACAAGACAGCATGGGCAAGGATCGTCTCGCCGCTTTCAGCGACGGCGTCATCGCCATCATCATCACCATCATGGTGCTGGAGCTGAGGCTGCCGCACGGGGCGAGCTGGGGCGTGTTGGCCTCGGTTGCGCCCAATTTCGTCAGCTATGTGCTGAGCTTCGTCTATCTCGCGATCTATTGGAACAATCACCACCATCTCATCCACACCGTGGCGCGGGTCGATGGGCTCATCCTTTGGGCGAATTCACACCTGCTCTTCTGGCTGTCGATCGTCCCCGCGGCGACGGCCTGGCTCGGCGACAATTTCCCGGCGCCGATCCCGACCGCGCTCTACGGCGCAACTTTGCTGATGCCGGCGATCGCCTATTATCTCTTGCAGCTCGCGATCATTCACAAGCAGGGCCGCCACTCCATGCTGGCGCATGCGCTCGGCAGCGACATCAAGGGCAAGATCTCGCCCTTCGTCTATCTCGCCGGGACCGCGCTCGCCTTCGTCCAGCCCTGGGCGTCGATGACGCTCTATGCGCTGGTCGCGATCATGTGGCTCGTTCCCGACCGGCGGATCGAGAAGGCGATGCGGGAAGGATGAGGAGAAAGCGCGCGGCCGCCTTGTCTCATTTCGCCGGCAAAGTGAGCGCGTAGCGCTTGTCGATGAGATCGCTGGCCTTGAGTTCGCCCTTGAGCAGGCCCTGAGAGCGATACCAATCGATCTGATGCTGGACATCGCGCGCGTCGATCCGCGCCTCGGCATCGACATAGGAGATGCCGGATTTCAATTGCTCCGGCGTCTGGCCGATCGATTTGGCGAGGATCGCCGTGATCGCCGGCGCGTCCCGCGCGTCGCGGTGTTTCTCGCCGGGCCCTGTGAAGGCGTCGTGATAGTCGCGCGCGCCTTTGCGATAGGCGCGCAAGAAGCGCGTCACCACATCGCCGCGCCGATCCGCGGTCTTGGTCGTCACGAACACGGCGCCGAGCTGGAACGGCGTCACATCGCCGATGAAGCCCATAAGCTTCGCATCGCCGCGCTGGACGGCGGGCAGCAACGCCGCGGCCGGTCCGACGCCGGCATCGGCCTGGCCGCCGCTGACGGCCGAGACCACGTTGGGCGTGGTCTGCACCGGCAAGAAGCGAATGCTCTTCAAGTCAAAGCCGAATTTCTCCGACAGCAGCACGATGCAGTATTGCGGCGACGAGCCCACCGTGGTGATGGCGACCGAGCGGCCGGCAAGGGCCTGATAGGATTTGAGCCCCGCCGCGTCGGCGCGGTTCGAGACGATCACCGTGTTGTTCTGGAACGTCGGCATGTCGGCGCTTTGCGCTGCGATCACGCGCAAGCTGCCTTGCGCCGCGAGGTTGTAGAGCCCGCCGGTCAGAGCGGTCGAGCCGAAATCGATATCGCCCGAGACGACAGCCACCGCGATCGGCTGCGCCGCGGTGAAATAGGTAAGCGTCGGCTGTAGTCCTTCGGCGGCGAAATAGCCGCGCGCCAAAGCGACGAAGATGCCGCCATTGCCGGCGGTCTTGAGGAGCCCGATTTTGATCGCCTCCGCGGTCGCGCCGCGCGGCGCGAGGACAAGGAAGGCAAGGGCGAAGAGCCAAGACGCGAATGAGAGTTTGGCGCTCATGGCCGGTTTCCTCCCCCGAAAAGCGGTGCCGATGAAAGCAGCGCGAGCGCGCAAAGCATAGCATCGACCTGCGAGCGCCGAAAGCGAGGCAGGTCTTGCGCTCCGCCGATCCTGTCGCGCGTCAGGCGATGCCCGTGCGTCGGCGAGCTTACGTCGTGGCGGCCTCGGGCAGGGGGAGGTCGTCGCGCCGCACCGGCGGTCCGCCTGCGATGATCTGGACGACGCCGGCGCCGAAACCGATCAGCGTGCCGATCTGCCAGGCGGGGCCGTAAGAGCCGGTGAGATCGAAGATCAGCCCACCGCCCCAGGCGCCGAGCGAGGAACCGATCTGATGCACGACGAAGGAAATGCCGAGGAGGGTCGCCATGTAGCGCGTGCCGAAGAGCTCGGCGACGAGCCCGCCGATCAGCGGCGCGAGGCCCGGCCACCATAAGAGGCCCATCGCCGCGGCGAAGACCAGCGTGCTGGTCTGCGTCGGCGGCATCACGAAATAGATCGCGAACATCACCGCGCGCAGGATGTAGAGGAGGCCCAGTAGCACGTGCTTGGGATATTTGCTGCCGAGCCAGCCAGTCATCAGCGAGCCGATGGCGCTCGTGCCGCCGATCACGGCGAGCGCCTCGGCGCTCAGCATCGGGTCCTGACCGCAAATCGCCAGATAGGCGGGGAGATGCGTCGTGAGGAACACGAGATTGAGGCCGCAGACGAAATAGGCACCCGACATGACGAGGAACGGGCGATTGCGCATCGCCGTGCCGAGCACGGTGCGCATCGAGGTCTTGGCGGGGCCATGACCGGGCATCTTGTCGGCGCCGCCCGCCCAGAAGGCGGCGGGCAGCATGGCGACGCCCAACGCCACGAAGAACAGCACCGCAATCTGCCACGGATGGTGCGCGAGGAGGCCCTGGGTGGTGAGCGGCACGACGAGCGTGCCGAGCGAGCCGACGGCGGAGACGACGCCGAGCATCTTGGTGCGCTGCTGCTCGGAGACGGCGCGGGCGCAGGCGGTCATGGCGAGTGACGTCGCGGTGCAGGAGAGGGCGATGCCGATGAGGCCGCCCGAGACGATCAACGCGAGTGCGCCCTGGGCCGCGGCCATGACGATGAGGCCGAGAACATAGATTGCGGCGCCCGCCATCATGGTGAGGCGCAGGCCGAAGCGGTCGGCGGCCGCGCCGACCAGCGCCTGCGACAGGCCCCAGACGATGTTCTGGATCGCGAGCGCGAAAGTAAAATCGGCCGCGGTCACCGCGAGGTCTTGCGTCACCGGCGTCAAGAAGAGCCCATAGCTCTGGCGAATTCCCATGCCGAGGGCGAGCAGCAACGCGGTGCCGATCAGGATCAGCCGCGATTGGCGGGCGCTCGATTGGGCCATATCCGACATAAGAGAGGTGCTCCGGAGACACTGCGACAGGGAGACCAGTCTAGCCGACCCGGCATGGAGGGCCATCGCTCATTATCGGGGGCGTGCCATGCAAGGCTGCGCCCCGGCACCCGCCAAAACCCAAGACCGGCGCATGCATCAATACCGGCAGCGACGGCGCCCGGCGTAACGGCAAAGCCATCTCGCCTGATTGGCCGCAGATCGTGGCTTGGCTCACGAGACCGACACGGCTAAGACTGGGTCAACGGTCAAAAGGAGGACATCGCATGGAACGCACCCTTCCGCCTTTTCGCGCCGATCATGTCGGCAGCCTCGTGCGCCCGTCTTGGCTGATCGCGGCACGGCAAGACTTCAACGCGGGCCGAATCACCCGTGACGCATTGCGGCCGCTCGAAGACAAAGCCGTGCGCGAAGTCGTTGCGATGCAAGAAGAGATCGGCCTGCACTCAATCACCGACGGCGAATTCCGCCGGCAGACCTATTTGACCGAATTCCTCAACCCGATCGGCGTCGAGTTGCGCCAGCGCGCCAGTAGCGACCTGGTTTATCACGACGACCACGGCGGGACCGTGCCGGCGACGAAAGCCTTCGTCGAGCGACGCATCGAATGGAAGGGATCGGTCAATGTCGAGGCGTTCGCCTTCCTCAAATCGGTGACGAAGGAGACGCCGAAAGTCACGCTTCCCGCCCCGACGCAAGTGCATCTTTTCGCCGGCACGGACGGGATCAGCAAAGCGGTCTATCCGGACATCGATCTCTTCTGGGACGACATGGTCGCCGCCTATCACGCCGAGCTCGAAGCCTTGGGCAAGGCCGGTTGCACCTATGTTCAGATCGACGAGACTTGCATCCCCAAACTCGCCGATCCCGAAATCCAAAATGCGGTGGCAAAACGCGGCGCCGATTGGCGCAAACTGACCCACCATTATGCCGTGATCCTCAATCGCATCATCGACGGCGCGCCGGCCGGCATGCAGATCGCGATCCATCATTGCCGCGGCAACAATGCGGGCATGTGGCAGGCGCAAGCGGGTTACGACGCGGTTGCCGAGATCATGTTCGGCGAAGTGCATGCCAAGGCCTATCTGCTCGAATACGACACGCCGCGAGCCGGCGATTTCGCGCCGCTGCGCTTCCTGCCGAAGGACAAGATCGCCGTCATCGGTCTCGTATCGACCAAGAGCACGCAGCTCGAGCGCGCCGACGAACTCACGGCGCGGATCAACGAAGCGAGCAAAGTCGTGCCGCTCGACCGGCTGTGCCTCGGACCGCAATGCGGCTTCTCTTGCGGTTTCGCCGGATCTCCCATGACCTATGAAAGTCAGCTCCAGAAGCTGCAGCGCATCGTCGAGGTCGCGAGATCGGTGTGGGGCGACTGAGCGAACGCCAAAGATCGAGACGACGCTCCGCTATCAAGACGATCGTCTTATGGAACTGCCTTCGATCCCGCGCTCGGGAAATAGGGGAGGACGAATGGCGCATGAAGTTCACCTCGTCGGCAGCGTGCCGCTGGCGGATGCCGAGACCGTTTTCACCACCGTCGCCGCCGCGCTCGGCCCGGCCATCAAGCGCATCCCCGACGGCGAGACCGGCGAGCGCTTGAGCTGGATCGGCTGGCTTGGCCCGGTTTTCGCCGCGCTCCCGCAGCTCGAACTTTCGGACGATGTGTGGCGCGTCCACGAAGCGGCGAGCGCCCATCGCCTCTATCGCCTGAAGCCGGGCGCGAAAGCTGCCGATATCCGCATCGAGAAGCTCCCCTATGGCGATTTCGCGCTGCAATCCTATGCGACGTTCAAGCGGCTGCGCGATGCCGGCAAGATTCCTCCCGGCACCAAATTCCAGGTCGATTTCGCACCGGCGCATTCGGCCGCCCGCTCGCATATCGCCGAGAGCCTGCTGCCCGAGATGGAGCCGATCTTCAACGAAGCGATCATGCGCGAGATCGATCGCATCGCCGCGGCGATCCCGCATCGGGATCTCGCCTTCCAGTTCGACGCCGCTTCCGCAGTCTTCAACATCCTGCAGACCGGGAACTTCGGCCGTCACGGCAAGACCAAGGACGGCGCAGCGGCAAATTTCACCGCCATCCTCGCCGCGCTCGGCAACCGCGTGCCCGCCGATGTCGATCTGCTCTATCACTTCTGCTACGGCGACAACAATCACCGCCATTCGGTCGAGCCGGCCGATATGGGCGATATGGTCGACATGGCCAACCGGCTGACGCGCGCGGTGAAACGGCCGATCCAGCTCATCCATATGCCGGTGCCGCGCGACCGGAGCGATGACGCGTATTTCGCGTCGCTCGAGGATTTGAAGCTCGCCCCGCAAACCCAAATCGCGCTCGGCCTCGTTCATCTGACCGGCGGGATCGACGGCATCCGCCGGCACATGGCGACGGCACGCCGGCACCTCGGTGCTTTCGCGATCGCGACAGAATGCGGCTTCGGGCGGCGCAAGCCCGAGACGATCGCGGAGCTGCTGCGGCTCCATGCGGAAGCCGCCAAGCTCGACTAGGGAGGACGCGACATGGCCCCCTCCAGAGACGTGCTGCTGACCGGAAGCGTGCCGCTGCGGCCGGCGGAGCAGGTCTTCGAAACCGTGGCGCGGCATCTCGGCGGCGTCGCGCCCCGGATTCCCGATGGCGAGCAGATCGGCTGGTCGTCGGCGGCGCGCCGCACCTTCGAGCGCCACCCCGCGCTCGAAGCCTACCGGCAAGTGCCGCTCAATGCCGGCGGCAAGGACCCGGTCGATATCTTTCGCGTGCGGCCCGGCTACGCCGCGCGCGGCCTCGTCTTGGGCCCCTACGGCTATATCGAGAACGCGACGCGGTCCTACGCCGCATTCAAGCAGCTGCGCGATGCCGGCATCATCCCGCCAAAGACGCGCTATCAAGCCACCTTGCCGGGTCCCGGCACCTCTGCCTTCTGCATCGAGCTCGACGCCGACACGCTGTTGCCGCTCGCGCGCGACGCGCTGCTGCGCGAGATCGAAGGCATCGCCGCGGCGATCCCCGCTGCGGATCTCGCCATCCAGCTCGATATCGGCATGGAGGCAGAGCACGAGGAGTTTCTGCGCCGGCCCGAGGCCTGGGACCAGCCGCTCCATCGCGTGTTCCACTGGAGCCTGGCGCAGATGGCCGAATCCGTGGCATGGCTCGCCAGTCGGGTGCCAAGCGGCGTCGAGCTCGGCTTCCATATCTGCTCGATCTGGCATCACGATCCTGCCGGCGGGCAGGACAATCGCGTTCTCGTCGATGCGGCAAACGCGATCCTCGAGCGCGTGACGCGCCGGGTCGACTATATCCACCTTCCGGTCATTCCGGCGCATCGCCAGGACGACTACGCCGTCTTCAAGGATCTCGCCCGTCCCGCCGGAACGCATCTCTATCTCGGTCTCGTCAACATCGCCGACGGGATCGAAGGCGCGAAGCGGCGGATCGACATGGCGGAGAAGGTCGTGCAGGGCTTTGGTGTCGGCTCTTTCTGCGGGCTCGGCCGGCCGCCCGTGCAAGATGCAACCGGTCCTTCGAGCCATTCCAATCCGCCGATCCCGGAATTGCGGCGCGCGAGCCCGGAGACGATCGGCGCGGTGCTCGATCTGCACCGGCAGGTTGCCGCGCTCTAACGCGCGCAGGGAGGAAACGATGACACGCTCCGCGATTGGCACGGTTATGGGCGCGATTGGCTGCGCGCTGCTTGTCTTGAGCGGCGTTTCGGCGCCCGCCCATGCCGACCGGCTGAAGATCCGCATCGGCTATCAGGCCTCGCCGGAAAAGCTCATTCCGATGAAGCTGGGGCGGACCGATATCGTGCCGCATCTCGGCAAATCCTACGACGTGGATTTCGTTCTGTTTAAGGCCTCCTCGCTCGAAGTTACGGCGCTTGCGACCGAGGACATCGACCTCGCCACGCTCGGCTACTCGTCCTTCGGCATCGCCCTCGATGGCGCGAAGATGGAGGATTTGCGACTGGTCGCGGACGGCTATCGCGACGGCGTCGGCGGCGCCTATTCCAACGATTTCATGGTGCTGAAGGACGGTCCGATTCATGCGGTCGAGGACCTCAAGGGCAAGGTTCTCGCCTCAAACGGCGCCGGCAGCGTCGTCGACATTGCGATGCGTTACATGATGAAGAAGCACGGTTTCGAGGATAAACGCGACTATTCGCTGATCGAGGCCTCGCTGCCCAACATGTTTCCGATGCTGGTTCAGGGCAAGGCCGACCTCGTCACCATGAATGCGATCTATTCGCACAATCCCAAGACCGCCGAAGCTGCACGGACTCTGTTCAAGGAACGCGACGCGCTCGGGGTGACCGAATTCGCCTTCTACTGCGCGCGCACCGGCTTTCTGCAGCGCAATCGCGCGGCGCTCGGCGATTTCTTCGAGGACATGGTCCGCGCGACGCGCTGGATGCTCGCTCCCGTGAACCGCGCCGAAGCGACGCACTTGCTAGCCGAAGTTACGAAGCAATCGCCAGAGGTTCTCGCCACCTACTATCTGCTGCCCGGCGAGGATGTCTATCGCGATCCCGATGCGCGGCCAGATGTCGAAGCCTTGCAGCACAATCTCGATGCGATGGAGGAGCTCGGCTTCATCCATTCGCGCATCGATGTCGCGAAACACACCGACCTGTCGTTCATCAATGCCGCCGCCCCGCGCGTCAAGCCGCTTGGCGCCACAAAACCCGCCTCACCCTAGGAGGGCTCGAGCATGACCCATGATTGCTATCTCGTCGGCTCGGTGCCGATGGAAAATGCCGAGGCGGTGTTCGGCGCCGTCGCCGGCGCGCTTGGCTCGCGCATCAAGCAAATCCCCGACGGCGAGACCGGCGAGCGGCTCGATTGGATCACATGGCTCGAAACCGTCTTCGCCAACAGTCCCGCGCTCGAACAATCGGATGAGTTGTTTCGCGTCCATGCGACCGGCACGGCGCGCAGGCGCTATAAGCTACGGCCGGGCAAGAGCATTGCCGATATCGGCTTCGACAATCTTTTCTATGCCGACAAGGCGAAGGCCTCCTACGCCACCTTCAAGCGGCTGCGCGATGCCGGAAAGATTGCGCCCGGCACGCGCTTCCAGGTCGATCTCGTCCCGGCGCATTCGGTGCTGTGGCTCTTCCTCGCCGAAGACCTGCAAGCGCCGGTCGATCCGATCTACAACGCGGCGCTGAAGCGCGAAATCGACAAGCTCGCCGCGGCGATCCCCCATCCGGATTTGAGCATCCAGTTCGATGTGGCGTCGGCGGTCTTCGCCCGGCTGCAACGCGAAGAAACCGGCGTCTATGGCGAGGACAAAGGCGCGATGCAGGCGAAATTCGCCGCCATTCTCGCCGATCTCGCCAATCACGTGCCGGCCGATATCCCGGTGCTGTTCCATTTCTGCTACGGCGACAGCAATCACCGCCACGTCGTCGAGCCGGTCGATATGGGCGACATGGTCGATATGGCGACCCGGCTCAATGCAATGGTCGCTCGGCCGATCAATCTCATCCACATGCCGGTGCCGCGCGACCGCTCGGACGATGCCTATTTCGCGCCGCTCAGAGCGCTGAAACTGCGCCCGGAGACGCATCTCGCCTTGGGTCTCGTTCATCACACCGATGGACTCGAAGGCACGGCGCGCCGCATGGCGACGGCGCGGAAATTCGTGCGCGACTTCGCGATCGGCACGGAATGCGGCTTCGGCCGCCGCAAGCCCGAGACCATTCCCGGGCTGCTCCGTATTCATGCCGCCGCGGCAGAGCTCGATTAAAACCCGTATTCAATTCAAAACAAGTCGGTTCAATGACTTAGTCGTCATTCCGGCCAAGCAAGCACAGCGCGCGCGAGCCGGAATCCATTGGAGTGCAGGCGAGGTCCATGGATTCCGGGCTCAGCCGCTACGCGGCTGCCCCGGAATGACGAACCAATTGAGTCCGTTAGTCAGCCTATCGATACGCCTGCTTTCGCCCGGCTCATTCCGAGTGAGAGGATGCGATGCAGCAGGTTCGGGTAGTCAAGTCCGTCATACCGAGCCGCCGTGGCGAATTCCTCGCTTTTCGCGATTTCGGGGTTGGGATTGGCTTCGATGAAATATGGAGTGCCGTCGGCAGCGAGGCGAAAGTCGATGCGCGCATATCCATCGAGCCCCAGCGTCCGGTATATGCGTTTCGCTGTTCGTTGAATGCGGGCGGATACCTCCGGCGCGAGGTCTTTGGCCGGCCCGTCCACGATTCCGACGCGCTCCTGATAGTCGAGATCGTGCTTGGCCTTTTCAGTGGCGATCTGCCGCGCCCCCTGACCGCCGCCCAAACTGCCGAATTTCAGCTCCCACACCGGCAGAACGCGCAGCCGGTTGTTGCCGAGCACGCCGACATAAAGCTCGCGTCCCTCGATGTATTGTTCGGCGATGGCGGCGGTGCCGAGCCGATCGTGAACGAAGGCGACGCGCTCTGCGAGCTCCTCGTCGGTATCGACGATGGATGCTTGCGAAATACCGGAGGATCCATCCTCGCTCAGGCTCTTGACGATCAGTGGCAAGGCAAGCCGCGAAGGCCGGTTGACTTTGCGGCGCATCGGAAACACGGCAAAGGCCGGCACTGCGATCCGGCGTTGGTGCACCAAGGTTTTGGACAGATCCTTGCCGCGCGCCAAAATCAGGCCGCGCGGGTTGCACCCGGTATAGGGGATTTTCATCAGCTCGAGAAAGCTCGCGATGTGCTGGTCATAGGCGGTCGCATCGTGGAACTCCTCCAGCAAGGTGTAGACCACATGCGGCTTGAAATTTTCGATCTCGTCGCGCACCGGCTTGATTTCCTCTTGCACGCCGAGCGGGCGAACGTCGTGGCCCGCCGCGCGCAAGGTGCTCACGACATCGAATTCCGTTTTCCATTCGTTGATCTCCTGCGCGGTGTAGCCGTCGGTCGAGTCGGGTGGCACGCAGTCCGGGTGCATCAGCACGAGAATCCGCAAGCGTCTCATAGCGCGATCCATTTGCGCCGCGACGGACCGAACAGCGCGTGCATGGTCTTCGCGGTCAACAGGATGGTGAAGTTGACGACAAGCTTCCGTTCGGAGCCAGGGGCACGGAGATCGAGCTCGCGGCAGCGAGAGATCATATTGTCGAGAACGGCATCGAGCGTAAGCTGGTTCTCGCCCGTCCATCGCGAGACAATCTGCCTGACTTGCGCACGGTGCCGCCGGATGAAGACGGCCGCCGGCTGCGCCCGTCGATGTCGCGGATCGGCAGAGAAGAGATGCGAGAGGTCGCGGTCATACGTCTTCGGCGGCTTGAAAGCGTAGAGCGCCTGCTGTTTCTGGTAGTGCTCGCCAAGCGTTTGGCTGAGCTCAGACAGCGGATCGACACGCTCGCGCGACGTGACCGGCGGCCGCTCCCCGGCAATCTCGCCCATCAGCTCATCGACATATTCGAGCTTCTTCAGCGCCGGCCAGCCGGCATAGCGTGTCCGCCAGTGCGACCGCGGCCGCAACCACACCGCAAAGGTCTCGGCGAAATCCTCGTCCGGATGGCTTTGCGCGTACCAGCGTCGAAGATGCTGGACATAACGCCGGCTGGCCGGATTGGGCCGGTAATAATGCGGGTAGTGTTTCGAAGACGGGCCGAACAGCTGTTGCCAGCGTCGGCGGCGTTGTAGCTGATAGGCATGCTGCACGGCATGGCCCGCCTCGTGACGGAGAATGGCCATGCACTCGGCCCAGGTGCCGCCCTCGACCTCGAGCATCATTTTCTTCTCGAGTTTCATCAGGCGGGGATGGGCAAGATAGAACGGGATGGCAATGCCGGGCACATCCGCGGGACTGAACCACTCGCTCGATATCCAGGCGTGCGGCCGCAGCCGGATGCCCCGCGCTTCCAGCTCTTCATTCAGAGTGTCGAGACAATCCTCGAGCCAGGTGCCTTCGATCTTGACCCTCAGACTGCTGAGGCGTTGCTTGAGCAACTGCTCATCGGGCAGCTTCTCCCAAGAATATCTCCGACGCGGCATAGGCATCCATAAATCGTAAAAGCCCGTCCCTGGATGGTGTCACAGCAAGCTTCCGGCAACAACCGCCGAGTCTTCGCGGGGTGCGATCCCAACCCGATCGGGTTTTGCTCTAGACTTCAACCTGAGCGGCCGGCAAAGGGAGAGCGATCATGACGAAGCCTGATGTGGCGTTGGGATGGGCGCGGGGTTGTGCGATTGTCCTGGCGTTGGCGATATTGGCGGCAGCGCCGTCGCATGCCGCCGACAAGCTGCGCATCGGCAAGCCGGAGGCGACCGGCTTCGATTTTACGCCGGTGGAGGTGGGGATCGAAACCGGCATTTTCGCCAAAAGCAATATCGAGGCGGAGAGCATCGCGTTCGGCGGGGCGGCGCGCGAGCAACAGGCCCTGATCGCCGGCAGCATCGATGTGGCGTTGGGCTCCGGCCTCGAGATGGCGGCGATCGTGAAGGGTGCGCCCGAAATGGCGGTTGCGGCGATGTATGGCGCGCCGCGCAACATGTGCATCATTGTCTTGCCGAATTCGCAGGTGAAGGATGTTTCACAGCTCAGGGACAAATCGATCGCCGTCTCCGGTCCCGGCAGCCTCACGGCTTGGGTGGCGAAAGAAACCTCGAATCGGCAAGGCTGGGGTCCGGACGGGGTCAAGCTGGTGGGACTCGGCAGCCTTGCCGGCATGACGGCGCAGCTCTTTTCCGGCAATGTCGACGCCTCGGTCGATTCGACGGAAAACGCCTATCTGCTGCAATCGCAAGGCCGGGCGCGCATTCTCGTCAGCATGGGAAAGATCATCCCCGAATTCGTCACCCATGTGATCTTCGCCTCGAACGATCTCATCGGGCGCAATCCCGATCTGCTGCGCCGATTCTTGAAAGCCTGGTTCGAGACCATTGCCTTCATGAACACGCATGAAGAGGAGACGCTGCGGATCACCGACAAGATCACCGGGCTGACCCCGGAGATTGCCAAGACGGTCTATCAAGAGCAGATGCCGATGTTCTCGCGCGACGGGCGCTTCGATCCGAAAGCGCTTGCCGTGGTGCAGCGCACATTCAGCGACCTCAAGCTTCTCGATCACGCGCCGGAAATGAAAACGCTCTACACCGAACAGTATCTGCCCGCCCGTTGAGAGCCGCGCGGCGGCCTAACGCTGCGGAGGGCTCGGCGCGGCCGGCGGGGCACCGGCCGCGCTCGTCAGCACGAATTTGATCGGCGTGCCGTCTTCCTCGGATTGAAATCCGACCACGACGCCGCGGGCATCGATCCACACCACTTGATGCCCGTCGCCTTCGATGGACCATTGACGGACGCGCAGCGAGCGCCCGTTGAACTCCATCGTGACCTCGCCGGTGTCTTTAACCGTGACATGAATGACGCGTCCGGTCTTGGTCGCCATCATGGTATCGGTGTCGAGGAGGAATTGCGCCCAGGGGTTCTCGGGATGGACGTTCGCCGGCGCGGTGATGACGCCGTTGCTGCTCGAATGGATGACGAAATTTTGGCCCTGGGCCGCGCCCGTCACGGTGACGGTGTTGCCGCCACCTTTCGTCGTGCTGCGATAGGCGATAAGGCGCCGGTCGCGCCACTCTTCCTCGCGCGTCGCCTCCTCGCGATGGACGGTGATGCCGAGAACCTTCACCGCGACGCGAAGCTCCGTCTTTACCGTCGCGTCATCGCCATCGCGCGTGATCGTGTTGGTATAGGTGCCGATCGCGCCATAGGTCGGATGCTCGATCCGGTAAGTCAGCACCTGCGGCGCAGCCTGCGCGCGTCCGGGCGCGACGATGACGAGCAAGGCGGCGAAAACGAAAGCGAGGCGGAGGTAGCGATGGCACGCACGCACAGGTTTGATCCTCGGTCAGCGGGCGCGTCCCCAACCGCAAGGGGCGGGGCACCGGCGCCGCTCTTATTCAATCCAATGCGGCGCCGGGGCCGCGCGTTCCGGCGTCGCGACGGGGAGGGAAGGGATTGCTTCTTCCCCTCGCGACGCCGCGGTCTCTCAGCGCGCCACCGTCCGCTTCATCAGGATCTCATCGCTGATCATGGCGACGAATTCATAGCCCTGCGCGGCGAGGCGGTTCATCTCAATCGTCAGGTAGAAAGCGCGCTTGTTCGCATCGTCGGGCCGCTGAATGTCTTTCAAGTCCTTGCCGAAGAAATCGACCCGGCCGTCCGGATAGACGACGCACATCCGGTCGGTTCCGTCCCAACGGATATCGATATATTCGACCTTCCCCGCGCGCTCCTGCGCCTGGGTCTGGTGCGCCAGCCCGGTCAGAGCGAAAACGGCAAGCGCCGCGGCCGCAACGGCTGCGTTCGACAGAGTCATGGAATTCCCCCCTCGGTGAAAGTTCGACCGAGGAAGAATGCATGTTTCCCGTGCTCCGTCCAGCGCCGGGCGTTCCGGCGCCGCGTCGGCTGTCAGCTCGTCGCGCGCTTTGCCGTGCGCATCGCATCGACGCTGTAAGCGCCGGCGCCCGTTGCGTAAACGAGGATGAGCCCGCCGAGGATCGCGAGGTTCTTCGAGAAGTTCGTGTATTGCGCGACGAACTGCGCCTCGGGCACCTGCCAGTAGCGATGCGCCAGGGCAGTCGCGATCACGACATAGGCGACGCCCAAGAGCGCGCCCCAGCGCGTCTCGATGCCGAGGATCAGCGAGATGACGATCAACGCCTCGGCGATGATCGCGATCCAACTCCACAGCGCCGGCGGCGACAGGCCGAGGCTGCCGATATAGCCGGCATTGGGCGAGCCCAGCCACGCGGTCATCAGGAACACCAGCGCGATCAGCACGCGGCCGATCAGCAAAAGCGTGTCATTCATCGTTTCCCCCTTGTTTCCCGTCACGGCGATATTTTCCCGGGAGTCTATGATGCTCGCGCTTGGCTGCCAATCGTGCCGGCGAGTCGCAACCCTTGCGCTCCCCAGGATGTGAACGCCCTTACCTTGCCCCCGGTGCGCCGAGCCTTTCGCGGAGCACCAGCCGCTTGCCCTCGCGAAGGTCGAAATCATGCGCGTGATAATTGGCAAGCATCCGCCGCGCCGCCGCGACCGCGTCGGCATCATCCTCGGCGCGCAGCTTCTCGGCGCAGACCACCGCGCCCCTTGGGTCGAAAAAGCGGCACCAGTATTCGGTCATGGCTTGAACCAGGGAAAGAATAGAGAAAAACCCTGGCATGAATCAACCCTGGCGTGCAATCACCTGGAGAAACTGGCGGGGCAGGGCATCTGGCGATGCCCCAAGCCTGTCGCGGACCCGTCCCAGATGGCCGCAATTGTGCCATGAGGGTGGCACGTTCGGCCCTTAGCGTCTGGGCTGCGGCTGACGCTCTGTCGAAAGGACCGGCGATGCAGATATCCCAGGTGGAATTGGCCCTGACGCTCGCTTTCGCAACCGTCGCGATCTATGCGCTTATCCAGGTGGTGACGCAGTTCTGAACGGCTCGACCGCCAGCCGCTCGGGCGGTGTGATGCGCGTCAATGCAGCATTTGCGGCGCGTCAATGCCGTGGGAGCCTGCGAGTGTCGCCTCGATGCGTGCGGCCTGGGCGTCATAGTCGCGGCTCGCGGCGCGCAGCATCTCGGCCACACCGCGATAGGCATGATCGATCCGCGCCGCCGTTTCGAGGCATTGCCGAGCCTGGCTGCGAAAGAGTTCGGCGATTGCGCGGCTCGCGCGCAATCGCTCGGGGAGGGTTGCTGTCTGACACGGATTGGGCATAGCGGCGCCTCCGCACGAAGCCATGCCCTGTGAACGATGCCCCTTTCGCGGAGGTTCTGTGACAAAACGAAGCTGGCGGCGGGCGCGGACGGCCCGCCGCCCCGATCGGTCAGGATTGCTTCTCGTCGTCATCCTGCTGCGGATTGCCCAGCAGCACGATCACATCGGTCGCGACCGGCTTTTGCGGCGCCAAGGTGGTGCATTCCTTGTCTTTCCACCGCGCCAGCTTCACGACCTTGCCGACCGGGCCGCGGTCGCTGTCCTGAGTTTCGAGCGCCTCGACGATGTGCAACCCGTCGCGGTCGACAAAGAAGGTGTGGTCGCCGAAAACCTCGGTGAGGCGCGCGGCCGTGGGGTTGTCTTCGGGAATGGCATAGACATCCTCGAAGCTGTTTTGCTCTTCGAGCTGGTCGAGCGTTTGCTTGACCAAGGTGGCGGTCAATCGCATCGCGGATTTCCTTTCGCTTCCATCGGCGGTTGCAAATCGGCCCCGCCTTGGACGGGGCCCGGGATGTGCGAAAAAGCCAGCCCTTCGGGAAAGGACGCGGCGCGCGGCCGCGCCTCAGGGTGGCGCTGCTGTGAGGCAAAAGATGCGTTCGGCTTCAGGTGGGGCCTTCCCGCTCGAGATCAAGCGGGGCGGGCGGCAGATGCCGCTTTCCCTTAAAGACAATTCAGGGATGCTTGTCGGGCCGCAACAGGCGTAGGGCTTCGCCCGCGGTGAAGCCCAAGCGGCGCAGCTGCGCCAGCGCCTGCTCGCGTGTGAGGCCCCCTGGGGCGTGCGCCTCGGCCGCGCCGACGCGATAGCGGCGCAAAACCTCCTCGAGCTCGGCGATATACTCCTCGGCAGAACGGATTCGCATCATCGGCAATGCCACACTCCGCGCCGGCGCGCTGCCGCGTCGGCGCAACAACAAGAGCTGCGAGGTCTGAAGCGTCGCGGGCGTCGGAAGACGGCCGCGCCGTCGGAGCCTTCGCTTACCAGCGGTATCTGGGAATCGTCGCGGCGGCGTCAAGGCGCCGGGCGCCGCCGCGTGTGCCCGCCCGAAAAAGTCACACCGGCCGGGCATCTCCGCGCGGCACCACCTTGCGATAGAGATGCCAGGTGGCGTGGCCCAGCACCGGCAGCACGACAATGAGGCCGATGAAGAACGGGATCGAGCCGAGCGCCAGCGCGGCGGCGACGATCACGCCCCAGATGGCGATCGGGCCGGGATTCGCTTTCACCACGCGCATGGAGGTCCCGATCGCTGTATCGAGCCCGACATCGCGGTCGAGCAGCAGCGGAAAGGAGACGACGCTGATGACGAGAACGGCAAGGGCGAAGAGAAAGCCGAGGCCGATGCCGACGAAAATCAGCGCCCAGCCCGCCGCCGTGGTAAAGATCGCCGCCAGGAAAGCGCCGAGCGAGGCGGGCGGGGCGGGGCCGAGGGTCAGCGTGTAGACCTCTTCCGCCGCCGCCAGCCACAGCAAGAAGATCGCGACAAGGATCAGGCCCAGCATCGCGATCGCGCCGAAGGCGGGGGCGCGAAAGACGGCGAGCGCCGTCGCCCAGCTGATCTCGCCGCCTTGTTCGCGCCGCCGGCTCATCTCGTAGAGACCGACCGCGGCCAGAGGGCCGACCAGCGCGAAGCCCGCGGCCAGCGGAAAGAGCAGCGGCAGGGCGCTTGCCCCCGCGGCGAGGCGCCACAACATCAGGCCGATCGCCGGATAGACCACGCAGAGAAAGATCACGTCGCTGCGATAGGCGGCGAAATCGCCGAGGCCCTTCTCGAGCGCATCGCGCAGATCGGATACGGTGATGCGCGCGACCGCGGGAGCGGGCGAGTGCAGTCTTTCCTCGACATGATGGACGGCGTGACCTGCATTGCTCATGCCGGCGCCGACATGGCGCAGTTGGTCCAAGCCCCATTCGACCGGATTGCGGATCGTGGCCATGACGTTTCTCCCTTGGCAAGCGATGCTCGCCCGCGCGCGAACCGGCGCGCCGGCCGCGGGGCGATGACGCTCGCCCCTGCCTTTTCTCTCACCCGAAGGTTCGTCGAAACTGTGCTTGTCCGCGCGCCGCGGCCGGCCGCGCGGGCTGCGGTCATGGCGCTTCTCAAAAAGGCTAGGCCCGGCCAGCCGGCCGCGTCAATGCTCTCGCGCGCGGCCGCGCTTACGCCGCGGGTCGCCGCACAATGGCGTGGTAGATCGCCAGCAGGATGATGGCGCCAACCACTGCGCCGATGAAGCCGGCGCCCTCGCCGGCTTGGTACCAGCCGATCGCTTGTCCGAGATAGGTGGCGACGAAAGCGCCGACGATGCCCAGCACGGTGGTGATGATGAAGCCGCCGGGGTCGCGGCCCGGCATGATGAGCTTGGCGATCAGCCCCGCGAAAAAGCCGATCAGGAGCGTCCAGAGGATATGCATCGCGTGAAACCTTTCCTCTCGGGGGCAGCTTTCACAACGCGCCGGGCCTGGGTGAGAAGTGGGGTGCGGGAGATGCAATCTCCCGGCGCTCGCCAGCGGGCTCGCCACGCGCGTCAGCCCGCCTATCAATCCCGATCCCCCCTCCCGCGGTTCCGTCTTTTGTGCGGTT
>Ga0070679_100002258_pt1 | contig 17402 bp, 14 predicted proteins | sample KBSC63BmetaG_FD_65652 | JGI IMG/M metagenome (GOLD analysis project Ga0070679, IMG submission 65652) | Corn rhizosphere microbial communities from Kellogg Biological Station, Michigan, USA - KBS C6-3B metaG | ecosystem: Host-associated > Plants > Roots > Rhizosphere | place: USA: Michigan... | reverse complement strand
CTTTTTTAAAACGTAACCTATAGTAACCACAAATAAAAAATATACAGCAATTACTGAATAGTCAATGAGCTCGAGTTTCATGTTAACTTTTTATAAGTTTTCTTTATAAAATCTTGCTGGTGCCGTCGCTTATAGAAACTAGGTAAGCGTCTGGTTTCTTTCCGAAGTGTTTTAAATATTGCGCCGAAATATCTTTTATCAATGCACCTACAGCTTCTTCTTTTATAAGGTTGATAGTGCAGCCGCCAAATCCACCGCCCATCATCCTGGCGCCAACTACAGCATCATTATTTCTTACAAATTCTACTAAATAATCAAGCTCATCACAACTCACTTCATACATCTTGCTTAACCCATCGTGGGTGGCAAACATCTTTATGCCAAGCGCTTGAATATCTCCCTTCAGCAGGTCTTCACATGCCCGTTGCAGGCGATTAATTTCCTGTACTATAAAACGGCTGCGCATGTCTACCAGTTTATCTTTTATGAGTACATATTTATCAAGCATTTCTTCCGTTACATCACGCAATGATTTTACCTGCGGCTCATGTTCTTTAATCCATGTTACAGCCTGTGAGCATTCCGTTCTTCGTGTGTTATATTCCGATGAAGCAAGCGAATGCTTTACGTTTGTATCAAGCAATAATATTTTTATTCCTTCCAGTTTAAAAGGAACATAATCATATTGCAACGAGCGGCAATCTAATTTCATTACATAGCCTTCCTTGCCCATCATTGATGCGAACTGATCCATAATGCCGCACATAACGCCTGCATATTCATGTTCTGCTATCTGCGACATTTTTACCATCTCAAGCTTTTCCAGGTTAGCATGCATTAGTTCATTCAGAGCGAATGTGGTAGCGCATTCTACTGCAGCTGACGAAGACAATCCGGCACCAATGGGCACATCGCTCATAAGTACTGCATTAAAGCCTTTTAATGCAATTCCTTTTTTTATGAATTGCGCTACAGAGCCCAAAATATAATTAGGCCAGCTAATATCGCTAACAGGCTTCAATTCATTTAAAGAAATAGAAAATTTTTCATTTAAGTCTGCCGCCACTAAATGAATTTCATCATCATCGCGTAAAGCAATTGCTAAATAAGCCGCCTTGTCAATAGCGGCCGGCAAAACAAAACCTTCATTGTAATCCGTATGTTCACCAATAATATTAATACGGCCCGGAGATCTTACTACTATTGGTTCTTCGCTAAAAAAGTGTCTAAATTTTTTCGCTGCTTTTTCAGCAATCTCCCGTTGCGCCTTATTTATTTCATCCATAATATTTATTTTAATTAACTAAAAAATTCATCCCATAATTTAAATAATTTTCAGGCTAAACAATTACTGCTGATCAGTGGCGATTTGCCGCACATGTATTTATTTAAATTAGCAACATATGCCAGGAATGAAGAAAAAGCTTTGTTTTCAGGGTAACTGTGTTTTATGAAAAACAGGAAAAGTAGAGGCTGAAGTATATTTTTCGTCATGCGATTTTAATTCATAACTTAAAAAAATTCAAGGTAAGCACATAGACAGCTTAAAAAAAATAATCACTGTATTTTTGAGTTTCAATTTTACAAAAGGAACATCTTATTTACCCGTTGTCAACAATCGCAAGCCGTGAATCGTCTCGTTATTTTTGCGATGGCTGATGATAAAGCATTATAATTATTCAACCCGTTTAAAATTAAAATCAAATATTTATATCGGAATTACAAAGTATCAATTTTTTAAAACATGCCCACAGTAATTTGTTTCAATATTCAATCAATTTGTGTCATTTTTTATGCAAACAGGTTTAATGCAAAAGGATTCAATGAAGTTATCTCCAGGCGGATATTTTCTTTTATAAAGCCGCAAAAAAATATGTATGCTATTCTATCACGCCCAACAAAATATATTTGAAAATAAAGTGAGAACGATTTTTCAAAAGAAAAAACAAACTGGTAATCTTGGATGATTAGTTAGTAAAAAAATTGCTCCGAAGTTATCTTACCATCGTTCGTTTTATAAACGCATAACTCTGTATTTATTTTGCGGGCTTCTCCTTTCATCTGTATATCGCTTTGCCATGTAACAGAAAAATAATCGCCTGCAACTATAGGCTCAGAAATAATATCGCCGTAAAAATTTTCTACCATCGAAATAAATAATTCCGCTTTCTTCCTTATCGCATCCATACCTTTTGTTTCTTTCGGAAGTAAGCCTTCAACGGGTTCAATACTAATAATATCTTCCGCGAATAATTGCTCTTTCGCCTCCTCTACCTTGCCTTTACGACACATGTCAACTAACTTGTCAGCTATTTCTTTTGTTGTCATTCATTAATTTTTAAAACTGCTTGTTTTTATTAATTTTTAATCTTGAAAGACTTTTAAATCGATCACTAAGCCAACTATAATTAAAGTCGGGATGACAAGATTCGAACTTGCGGCCCCTACGTCCCGAACGTAGTGCGCTACCGGGCTGCGCTACATCCCGAAAATTATTTGAACCTCTTTAATAATTTTCAAAAAAGCTAATTACACTTACGAAATTAATGAACAAAAATAAAATGAATATTCTAAATATAGGGTGCTTAAAAAGATAAGTATCTTTAAAATTAAACAACAAGTTTCTTCAGTTGTTTATAGTAATACGCTACAATTCTTAACCCAGGAGTTAATTTTTAAAATATAAAACATGAAATACAATTTATTAGGAAACACCGGCCTTAAAGTTTCTGAACTTTGCCTTGGTACTATGACGTTTGGCGGCAAAGGAAGATTTAAAGTAATTGGCAACCTGCAACAGGAACCAGTGGATGCTTTAATTAAACGTTCTTTAGATGCCGGAATCAATTTTATCGATACGGCAAATGTTTATTCCGAAGGAATGAGTGAAGAACTAACAGGACAAGCAATTCACAATCTCGGCCTGCACCGCAATGATCTTGTGCTGGCAACAAAGGTACGTGGCAAAATGGGCGAAGGCCCAAATGACAGCGGGCTCACAAGAAAGCATATTTTTCACCAAGCCGAAGCAAGCTTAAAAAGGTTAAAAACTGATTATATTGATCTTTACCAGATCCATAGCTACGATCCGCTTACGCCGCTTTCTGAAACATTAAGCGCCCTTGATGATCTTGTAAAAAGTGGTAAGGTGCGCTACATTGGGGCAAGTAACATGGCAGCATGGCAACTAATGAAAGCACTTGATTACAGCCGTTATAATCACCTCGCAAAATTCATTTCTTTGCAGGCATATTACACTATCGCGGGCAGAGAATTGGAACGTGAACTAATACCGTTGCTTGCAGATCAAAAAGTAGGATTAATGGTATGGTCTCCTTTAGCGGGTGGCCTTCTTAGCGGCAAGTACAATCGCAGTGAAGAAAATAAGGAAGGTGGCAGAAGAGTCAATTTTGATTTTCCTCCCATTGATAAAGAAAGAGCATTTAATATTGTAGATACTTTGCAACCTATGGCGGAAGCAAAGGGCGCCAGCGTTGCACAACTTGCATTAGCATGGCTGCTTAAGCAGCCTGCCGTAACTTCAGTAATTGTTGGCGCTAATAAAATGGAACAACTTGAAGATAATCTTAAATCAACAGAGGTCTCATTCAGCAATGAAGAGCTGGAAAAAATTGCTGAAGTAAGCAAATTACCTTCTGAATATCCAGGCTGGATGCTTGAATTTACCGGGCAAGACAGAAAAAAATAATTCTTTCACGATATATTTTAAGAAACCTATTTATAAAAACTTTTGTTATACTTCCACGCCGTAGCTATAATTCCGGATAGCGAAGTTTTAATTAAGGAGTATGAACAATTATTCTTCTTCTCTTCCAAATAATTTCCTTAATTCATTTTTAGATGCATTAAGCACTTTTTCTGCGCAGCCGAAATATTTTTGCCACCGCGGTTTTCGTAAAAGTTAATCATTGACATAGCAGATTGAAAGGGTTCTGCTTTTCTTCTTTTTTTTTTCAGCAGAACGTTTTACAGATTCAGCAATTTTTTTGGGATCCGTTTGTTTAAACACATCTTTCTCCAGATCCATGGCATTACTATGTTTAGTTACTTTTTTTGACCACTTCTTTGGCGCTGCTTTCTTTGAGGCCTTTTTTGCCGCTGTTTTTTTTGTTGGCATAACTTTTTATAAAAAACTAAACAACCATAATGCCAATATCTCTTGCAAAAGTTTATTATATTGGGCCTTGAATGATTAAGCCATTTTACTAACATTAAGGCGTACCCTAAATTAATATTTTTTAATTAAATATCACTATTATGTCAACTAAAGTGAATTGGCCTGAAGCTATAAAACCACTTCTAAAAAAATATAAGGGCACAAGGCATCCTTTAGATTATAAAAATGTTTACCAGTTAATGGTGATGGTTGTATTGTCTGCACAGGATTCTGACAGGCATATCAACCAGGTAGCGCCGGAATTTTTTAAAATATTTCCTGATATGAAAACTCTATCGGCGTCAACTCCTGATGTGTTATTGAAACACATAAGTGGCGTGCGCAATTTTGGTAATAAAGCAAAATGGCTTTCGGAAATGGCTCAAAAAATAAAGGATAATAAGAACATCCCTGCCACACTTGACGAGCTTACTGCATTGCCAGGCATTGGAAGAAAATCAGCCAATGTAATATTGCGTGAATCGGGTAAAGAACCAGAGGGGGTAATGGTTGATCTGCACGTTGTAAGAGTAGCGCCGCGATTAGGTATAGCTTCCGGTACTGATCCGAAAAAAATTGAAAAACAAATCATGGAAGTGCTACCGAAAGATGAATGGGATGCCGGAATGGCGATGTCATTTCTGGGAAGAGAAATTTGCAGGCCTACACCAAAATGTGAAATATGTTTGATGAACACGGTTTGTGCCTACTATAATTCTAATAAAAAGATTTTAGATGCGCAACCATGATATAAAGTGAGCCAATTGTTGGATTCGAACCAACGACCTGCACATTACGAGTGTACCGCTCTACCACCTGAGCTAAATTGGCTTATAAATTCAAAAATAAAATAAATGGCTTAAACTTTACAAGCAGTTAAATTTCTTTCTGCATAATTATAAATTCAAGAGGTTGTTTGGGCACTCCGAATTTTATGTCATTAGGAAAAGGTTTCGTTTCACCTGTATTATTATAACCACGTTTTTCATACCATGCTATAAGTTCTTTACGAAGAGAAATTACCGTCATTTCAACAATATTACACATCTGCTGTTCTGCATATTTTTCAGCCTCACATAAAAGTTGTTTTCCAATTCCTTTTGATTGTTCTAACGGCGACACGGTAAGCATTCCTAAATACATTATATGTTGTTTTTTTTCAAGATAAACGCACGCCTGTAATATATTATTTTCATTGAAAGATTGTAAAATAAGCGCATCGTTCTTATTAATCATTTCCGCAAGGTTTTCGGAATCAGTTCTTACGCCATCCAGCAAGTCAGCCTCCGTTGTCCAGCCCTGTTTGGATCTGTCTCCGCGATAAGCACCGTTAATTAATTTTATTAAATCCGGAATATCCTTTAAAGTAGCTTTCTTTAATTCCATGAAAAGATTTAACAGCAGTTTCTTAGAAATTTTAATTGATAATTCTTACAACTGACCTTCACACATTGTTTCGTGTGTCCGTAACCGTTATAGTATGATTTTTGCTAAAGGAGCATTAAACTATTTATCTTCTTATCATGTTCAGCATTGATAATGTTTCAGCAATCATTTTGCCATTATATTCCAAGGCAAGGTCTTTATGATTAATAGCATCTACAATGGTTCCCACAAGACAAAGGCCGGCTGTAAAAAAGTAGAGAATACCCATTCCAATATGGCCAATTACAAACCGATGTACACCAGCCACGCCTACAAGCCCAAGCAGGCATAATAATAAAATCGTTTGCGGGTCTTTTCTTTTGGAGCGGTAGATCATAGAGAAATGGGTAAGCTCGTCGTCGCTAAAACCCTGTGTGCGGGAATTAATCGTAATTAATTCTTCGGGCGTAACGTCATATAAATTCTTTAAGAGTACGGGGTTTACGGAGCCGCTGTTATTGTATTCCATATTTATTTTTTATTAATTTTTGAAAAAAATGTAGCCGAAATAATTTAGTTATTCGTAATAAGATTACAACAACTGCAAAAATTCCTAAAGGATGAGATGATAACGACGCTTTTATATTTCCATGAAACAAATAACTGATAGAATGGCCAAGCCCGCAGCCCGGACAAAATGGCAATCCAAACATTTTAAAAATACAAAATGAATAATGCGTGTCGGTACCGGGATTCATTACAGCAAGCGAAGTAAGAGCAAAAATCCAAAATGCCACTTCAAAATATTTTGTATAATATTTCATTGACCTACAAGATATTTAAATGTTGTGAATTAATAAAGCCCCCGAATGATTAATGCAGTAACCAGAATAAAGCTATAAGTTTCTTTGAATTTACACTGCAATTTCGAGTTCGATAAGGAGCGTTTTTTTACCTTTTTCGTGCACGTGATGCCAGGTTCCATCGTAGTACTCAAGTCTGTGCTCTATATCCATAAATTCTTTGCTGTGTAATGGTAGTTCAAAATCAGTATTATTATTTTTCAAACGCAAAATTAATTTGGCCCCCGAACGCTTAATGTTAATACTGATATTTTTCGAACCAGGATTCCTGGAAGTAATTATGAGGTAATTCTGAACGATTCTAAAAACGGAAATCTTATCGTTCATTGAAAGGTTTTCTATCTTTTCATCATCGATCGTGGCCTGGATTTTTAAAAGATTCTGGCGTTTAAAATTATCAATATATTCCTGTATTCCCGACCGAAAACCGATCATTGTAATTACGGAAGGAGTGAGATTGGTACTAATGCGGTTTAGCTCATCAATAGTAGCGTGTATGTTATCAGAAATTTTTTCAAGTAAAGCATCGTGGGTGCCTTTTAAAGCTGCAGTGCCAAGCATCATTTTTGAATAGGCAAGGGTCTGATTTACTTTGTCTCTTAATTCGTAAGCTATAAGCTCTCTTTCTGTTTCCTGGGTTTCAATAACAGAGCGTAATATTTCTCTTCGTTTTGCCTTTTCGGAATCAAGAAGTTTTGTATCAAGTTTTTTTATCAGGTCCACATCAGTCATGTGTGCAAAAAAACCTTTTACTTTTCCCTTTATTTTATCTGGGTTATAAGTAGCAATATAATGATGAGTTGATTGATTAGGAAAATTCAATTCCAGTTCAAAAACCTGTTTTGTTCCTTCAAGGGCTTTCTTTACGTAAGGTCTTACTTTTGAATAAAGATGGCCATAGAGATCTTTTATTTTGATTATACCAATCATTTGCATACGCGATTTTCCAAACAATTTCAAATAGGAATTATTAGCAAATCTGCAGACGCCATTATTATCCCAATAAGCAAGCAATGCATCTATATTATCAACAACCCGAAAACAAATGGCAGAAAATATCTCATCTTCTGAAGCATTTTTCTCCGGAAAATTATTATTTACAAGCTTACGCGGCATTATCAAAAACTACAGTTTAATTGCTTCAATAATAAGGATATAAAACGCTAAGTTCTATCAGTAGGATTGAATGTACTTATTTAACTTGCCAAGTTTACAAGAGAGGTTGAATTTAAACACTAAAATTAAATTACTTCTTTAGAAACAAGGTTAAAGAATTAAGGAGTAACGGTTAACAATGTACGAAAATTAAAACTAATTTACAATCTCTCCATCTCAAATTATAGCTTTATTAAAGTTTGTGTAATTATTTTTTATTAATTGAAAAGTAAGTTTAAACAAACCTCCATATTTTTATTCCAATCTCATAATTCTAATTATTATGATAAAAAATTTGATACGAATGAAATTTTTTCTAACAGGAGTATTATTTTTCAATACAGTTTATGCACAAACCTATGTTGCAAAATCAATTGCAGGCAGCGATGAAACGGTTGCCATCCAGTCTGGCTTTAATGATAAATCTATAAAAACCGTATTGGTAAGTTCTGATATTATTGTTAATGGAACGCTTATTATTCCGCAGGGCAAAACTTTAAAAATAGATCCAGGTTATAAAATTACAGGACATGGTACTATTAATGGCGGCATCATAGATGCAGATTATCAAACACAAATTTTCGATACCACAATAAATATAAATCCCCGTTCTGTTAATCAGCATTTTTCGGTAAAGTGGTTTGGTGCAAAAGGAAATAATACTGATGATTATGTGGCTATACAAAAAGCCATTAATACCTGTATAAAAAACAACATTCGCACATTATATTTTCCTGCTGGGCGCTATAAAATATCTCAGCCGTTAATTATAAGAGGTTATACAGAAAATGAGACCAGGAATAATTCCCGCAGTTTTTGCACGCTTGAGTTACTTGGTCAATCTTCATTTTGGGACAGCAATATGGGCAGTGAAATAGTTACCACTTTTAATAATTCTTTTGCAATAGGTATTCAAAACGGTAAAGGATGTAAAGTGCGCAAACTTAAGCTGTCAGGGCAGTTCACACCGCCTTCTATGAACGACACAAAAAAATTTTACAGTATGTCTTTCAACGATTTTACCGATGGCAAATGCAGGGACAGCCGTTACTCTCCTTATGCCGGAATCGTGATAGACCCTTTTACAAATCTTGAGAAAGATAAACTACCGCCTGATGGCGGCTATCCTACATTATTAGGGTACTATGGCAAATCTGCACGGTTAGCAACACAATCAGGAAGCACGGGTACAGAATTGGAAGAACTTAACATAAGCGGGTTTGTAGTTGGCATTTGTTCATCACCTAACGGCCTTACACGCAATGCAGAAATAACCATTATAAATAAAGTTCAATTCAGCAACTGCAAGCTTTGTATTTCCGGCGGTCAGGACCAGGAAAAAGAGAATACAGCTTCCAATATTTACTGCTGGGGCGGTACGCACACTATTTTTGGAACAGACTTATATGGCTCGCCAAGAATGGCCGGCAACTGGAGTATAGATCATGTAAATATTGCGGGCGGTGTGGTAAGATTTATTTATAATGATCAGCATGGATATTTTCCAACCTTCATAAGTCATGTATTTGCGGAAAGTCTTGGTTCTTTTGGAACATTCAATTCTCAGCTGGCATCCGAAGTTTCAGATTGCATTTTTGATTTTGCTTACCAAAGCATTGCGGGCGTTCAAACTTTATTAATTGCTAATGGAGAAAATGTTTTGTTTAGAAGTTGCAACTTCAGGTATTATGGAGAAAAAACACCTTTAATAATGCAGGGTAATTGCATTTTTGAGCATTGTTATTTTTCCGGACCAGTCGTAAAAAAATAAAGCTGGATACTTTCATAAAATATCTTAATAACTGTGTTATTTTAAGTTTTTTTTGTGCAAAATAGGTAGATTCAGGTGGATAACTTTGTGCAGAGGCAGTGAAGAATAAAAAGACGAAAAATTTGGAAAACGGCATGTCGCCTATATATATTTGTATCACAATTGAGGAGCGGAAATCCCTTAAAAGATGGAAACTTTTCAAACAAAAGCATCGGGTTAGTAAGATTACGGAAATCGGGAAACCGAAAGAAGTAAAAACAAAACTTGATGCTTTTTTTATTTTCCCCTGACAAACATTCCTGTTTAATTTACATCTATAAAATCGGGCTTCTTTATCAGTTGATTATTATATTTAAAAGTAATATTCGTGCTAATATCGATGCGCCAGTTCTCGTTATGAATATTCTTCTTCAAGAAATAATATCCGCGAAGTTCAAGTGTACCGAATACCAAACTTTCATTTCTTGTTCTTAAGCCTGCTCCTACAATCGTATAAATATTGCTCGTGTTTATTGGTGTATTGTATGGTGTAAACAGGCCTGCATTACTGAAGACAAACGGTGCGAAGCGAAAGGCAGCTAAATACCACGGGCTATAAAAAACTGATTCCGCTTTAGCAGTTATGCGCAGAGAACCACCTACATCACCATTTTTAAATTCAGGCAATGCAAATCTGCTGTCAATATAAAGAGGCTCATTAAGTATTGTATTGATCTGTTTGGAAACACTAACATCTATAAACGTACGTCGTTTCCATTTTGGCCCCATAGCCTTCAAATGATCAAAATAATCTACGGAAGTAAAGAGATTAATATCTTCAGCTTTTCCATGATTGAAATAACTTTCTGCCCGTATAGCATAACTGAGATAATTATTTTTTGAATTAAAAGCAGAACGTTCATAGTTTAAACCCAGGTATAGCCTCGTCATATTTTGCTTTTTTATATCACCACCGGTGAATGTAAGATTTAAACCCTCCGGAATATCTTCGTTAATACCAAAGGCATAAATGTATTGCGACTTATAAAAATTTTGCCTGTAAAATGATAGCGATGTTAAAAAACCAAAGATGTTTGCATATCTCCAATTATATTCCAATAAATATTTTCCAGGTAAATCCTGGAATTTCTGATCTATAAATCTTACAGCTATTAACTTTCTTAATTTTTTATCTTCCGCTTCTGTTGTATAACCTGTTGAATTAATATTATAACCTGCCCAGGCATCTATGTTATAAAATCTGTATCGTATATCGGAATAATAAATTGAATCAGAGGAATACATATTTCTCGTAGAATGATAATTAGCATCGAATTCGTAGGTCCAATGCATGTAGCGATTTACCAATGGCCTTGTAAGCTTGAAGTAATATAAATTTTCTTCCTTTAGACCAACTATAATTGGATAATAGCTTTGATAACCCATATCAAGGTTAATAAAGCTTCCGCCTATATTTCTTTGTAAATATTCAGCGCCTTCGCCAAAATTTTTTCTTCTGCTTATATCATACAAGCCGTGAAATGCAATGGCATTTCCCGAACCATAAACATTATCTTCCCTAATAGTAATATCAGTGTTTTTTAAACCTATAGATGAAATGGATATGCCTAATGAAAAAAGATCTTTAACAGTAACATTTATGTCCACAGAATCCAAACTAAGACCATCTGCAGGAACTACTTCAATAGTAGCATCCTGAATATAAGGAAGCTGCCGAAGATATGTTTCATTATCTGCCATAAGATATGGAATCAATAATTCGCGTTCCTTAAAAAAGAGATTTTTTCGAATAACAGATGAACGGGTAATATGATGAAATGTATTTGCGAGCCGTGTAAGCGAATTGGCTACTTTTCTGGCTGTATCGGTAAGAGGAACGCCAAACGGCAAATCTTTAATATTTATATGTCTTATAACTGCTCCCTCAAATTCTTTAAATTGAACGTCATTCCTTTTTAAATCATTAGCTCTTTCTACTTCTGTAGTATCTCTCTTCAGGCTTTTAATTACTTTGCCAAGAAGTCCCTTGCGGGTGTTTAAATATTGATCTAAGGTTTTTTTGGGTATAGTATCAGGTTTGGTTTTGGCGATTGAATCAGGCAAAGATTTTTGTGGTATAGTATCAGATTGTGCGTACAAAAATGATTGCAAAACGGAAAAGATGCAGATTAAACATAAACATCGTAAAGTTTTCGTGTTACAGATCATCAGGTATTTTATAAAATAGCTAAGTAAAAATAAACAATAAAGAGTTAGGAAAGTTGAGCTGAAATAAGCGTGAAATAAGGCTTTAAAATTAGTTTTGGATTTATTTAAAAAGCATTGAAAACCCTAAAATATCTTTTAACCAAACATAAAGCAGACCGCATTTTATCAAAATGATATAAGGTGAATTGAACTAATTTAGCGCTCCTATTTTGTAAATTGTGCCTTCATAATTTTTATTAATGAAAAGAATAATAACCGTTTTTTTAGCTCTTATTCCCTGTATTACTGCAATCTCTCAAAACACATTTCAGCAAAAATTTAATAATCTTACACCTTATTCGTTAGATAAAATTCCGTCCGAAAAAGGAGATTGGCTGTTGGGTAATGTTAAGGCCAATGCAGCAATATTTAAAAGCGAAAACGGGAAAGATTTAATTATTACAAATAGCTTGATAAGCCGCGAATTCCGGATGCAGCCTTATTTTGCGTGCTTCAGTTTTCGTAATCTTGTTACTTCTAAAGAGATGCTACGGGCTATTCAGCCGGAAGCTCAAATTGAAATTGATGGGATAAAATATAATATCGGCGGCGTAAAGGGACAGTTTGAATATGGTTACATGAGACATGACTGGCTCGAAAAATTTACAGCAGACGCTGATGCTTTTCAATTAACTGATTTTAAAATACAGGATATTCAGCCACGATTTTCGTGGAAGCACTCACGCTGGGTTTTAAACAGGCAATGGCCACCAAAAGGCAAGGAAGCTATATTTTATTTTACAGCTCCGAATAAAAATCTATATAATGTTGTAGTAGAAGTACACTACGAAATGTACGACAATATTCCATTGATAAGTAAATGGATAAGCGTCGAGAACAATAGTAATAAAGATATTCGCATCAACACTTTTAAAAATGAAATTCTTTCATGCGTAGAAGAAGAAGCCGTAGTTGGCGGAGACGGGCAATTAGCTACTCCGCATATAAATGTGCAAAGCGACTATTCTTTTGGAGATATGACTTCTAAATATGCTGACCATACTACCTATTGGCTTCCGGATTCCTTATATACATCGCAGGTAAATTATAACTTACAAACTCCCTGCCTGCTGGAAAGTAAACCGCCAATTGGTCCGGACTACCGATTACGCACACACGAAAAATTTGATGCATTTCATACTTACGAAATGATGTATGATAGCTATGATAAAGAAAGGTGCGGGCTGGCAGAACGTAAAATGTATCGCATACTTGCGCCCTGGTCATCAGAAAATCCAATCTTTCTTCATCTCACCTCCACCAAACCGGAGATTGTGAAAGAAGCGGTAGATCAATGTGCGGCAACAGGTTTTGAAATGATCATCCTGAGTTTTGGTAGCGGGCTTAATATGGAAGACACTACTGAAACTAATATTCAAAAAATAAAAACACTCGTGGATTATGCGCATAGCAAAGGAATTGAAATGGGCGGATACTCGCTGTTCTCAAGCCGGAGCATTGATGAACAAAACGATGTAATTAATCCGAAAACAGGTAAGAGGGGTGGTGCTATTTTTGGGAATGCTCCATGCCTTGGAAGTGAATGGGGACTTGCTTACTTGCAAAAATTAAAAACATTTATTACTAAAACCGGATTTGATTTATTAGAACATGACGGACCATATCCGGGCGATATTTGCGCATCCACTTTGCATCCGGGGCATGAAGGCATGTACGATTCACAATGGAAACAATGGTGGTTAAGTGTTTCATTTTATCGGTGGCTGCAGGCAAAAGGTGTTTATGTAAATGCCCCTGATTGGTATTTTTTAAATGGGACTAATAAAATAGCGATGGGTTACCGCGAAACGGATTGGTCTTTACCAAGAGACCGGCAAATTATTTTGGAACGGCAGAATATTTATGATGGTACCTGGAATAAAACACCTTCCATGGGATGGACATTTGTGCCGCTTACACAATATCACGGTGGAGGCGAAGCCGCTACAATTGAGCCTTTGTCTGAACATTTAAAAGAATATGAGGCTCACTTAGTACAGAACTTTGGCGGTGGTGCACAAGCCTGCTATCGCGGTCCGAGATTATTTGATACACAGGCAACAGAAGCTTTGGTGAAAAGTAAAGTAAGATGGTATAAAAAGTACAGGGCTATTTTAAACTCTGATATCATTCATCTTCGCAGAGCTGATGGAAGAGATTACGACGGCATTATGCATGTAAACCCTCAACTTGAAGAAAGAGGATTTGTAATGTTATATAATCCGCTTGATAAGCCTATAAAGCGAATTATAAAATTACCGCTGTATTACACAGGATTAAAGACTGTTGCAAAAATCAGGGAAAAAGAATCTGCTGTGAAAGAATATAAATTAAACAGGGATTATTCCGCAGAAGTTTCAGTAACAATACCTGCGCATGATTATACATGGCTGGTGATTGAGTAAAGGAAAATCTAAGTAATTATCTCTAAAGTTTTAATTACTCAATGATCATTCATCTTCAGTCCTCTCCGTTGGAACTCTTTCCAGTTAAGGTATTCATCCCCTACCCGTTGTTCAACCATTGTGATGCAATTGGTAACAGGGCATATTAACTGGCAAAGATTGCAGCCCACACATTCTTCTTCTTTTATTGCATAAGTATTGTAAGGGTTTCCATGCGTAATGCTTATCGATTGATGCGAAGTGTCTTCACAGGCAATGTAGCAGAGCCCGCAATGAATGCATTTGTCCTGGTTAATGTTGGCAACGTGATGGTAATTGATATCGAGATCTTCCCAGCTCGTAAGTGCAGGCACTGATTTGCCGATAAAATCATTCAATGTGTTAAATCCTTTTTCATCCATCCAGTTATCGAGACCTTCACAAAGATCTTCGATAATTCTAAAACCATGCGTCATAACAGCGGTGCATACCTGCACATTGCTTGCGCCAAGCAACATAAATTCAGCCGCATCTTTCCATGTACTAACGCCGCCTATACCCGAAATTGGAACCTTATTCGTAATTTCATTTTGAGCCAATGTTGCTAAAAATTTTAAAGAAATTGGCTTCACCGCTGGCCCGCAATAGCCACCAAAAACACTTTTACCCGCCACGTATGGATTTGGAACAAATGTATCCAGGTCAATTCCTGTTACCGATTGAATTGTATTAATAAGAGACAATGCATTTGTACCAGCTTCTACACATGCTTTTCCTGCAGGCACAACTGAATGAACATTGGGAGTAAGTTTTGTAATAACAGGAATATGCGCTGCTTCCATCACCCACTCAACGACCATCCTGGCAATTTCAGGATCTTGTCCAACCGCAGCACCCATGCCTCTTTCAGTCATTCCATGAGGACATCCGAAATTTAATTCAATGCCGTGTGCCCCGGTATCTTCAACCTGTTTTATAAGTTCATGCCAGCTCTCACGATCATTATCGGCCATTAAAGAAACAACCATCGCACGATCGGGAAATTCTTTAAGCACTTCCTTTATTTCTTTCAGGTTTAAATCAAGTGGTCTGTCAGAAATGAGCTCAATATTATTGAACCCCATTACCCTTGTGTTCTTAAAATTTATCGCTGAATATCTTGAAGAAACATTCTTCACTTGCGAGCCAAGGGTCTTCCAAACTACTCCACCCCAGCCTGCTTCGAATGCTCGCAAAACATTTATCTTTTTATCCGTTGGTGGAGCACTTGCGAGCCAATATGGATTTGGAGATTTTATGCCAAGAAAGTTGCTTTGTAGAGAAGCCATATCGTAAAATGTTGAGTTTTATGTGTTATGTTTTATAAGACTCTCTTGTGAGGCTTTCACAATTTTTGTAAGAACATTTGTGATGCGATCTATTGATGTTAAATAGGGAAATAATTCAAATTGCCTAATTTACTTACACATCCAGCATTAAGCTAGGTAAAATATTATTTACAATCCGTAATATTACTCATTAAAGCAACGTAAAACGTTTCTTCGCTATCTTTTCTGGTTTAAAAAACGTATACCCATAACTGTTATGAGGCAATAGCTTTACAAAAAGGTTATATGTTGAGCTTACCTTCTACACCGCCATCCATCGTTTTCCCAGTAACTGCCGCCGCAGCAATTTTTATGAGCGAAATCATTTTATTATTTTTTGTATCCCAGTAATATCCTTCTTCTGGCGTTACTTTTACCAGCGAAATAGCAGGATCATCCTTGCCTTCCGTAAACCAGGCCTTGGCTATTGAACTCCACATTTCATCAATTAACTTTTTATCAAAAATAATTTCGGCGGTTCCGGAAATGCTCAAATATTCATAGCTGCTTTGATTGGAATAAAATAGCTGTACCCGGTTGTCATTTTGAATTTCATGATTTTTTGAGCTGTTTTTATCGCTCATAAACCATAAGGAGCCGTCTTCGTCAACTTTCTGCGTTGCCATTGGCCTCGTTGATAGAGGAAGTTTTGTAAGTGCTGTAACAAAGTGACAGGTATTTGCGGATTCTGCAAGATGTTTAATCTTTTCGATAGCTTCATCGCTTATCAGGTTTTTAGTATCTCCCATAATTTGTTCTTTTATTCCTTCTCTAACAAACCATCTCATGTTTTGTTTGCTCCGTTATATTGATAAAAATTTAAAAAATAATAGTCATAAGAAGAGAATTCCGTTCTGATAATTTTATAAAGTAGCACTGGCTACCTTTTTATAAACTTATAATATTCAGCTTTTCTGAATACTGTAAGGGATTCATAAAAAGATTTTAACAAGCTATTTTTTAATTATAAATTAATAAAAACCAATTGAATAATTAGTTGTTTACATCAACTCAAAATATAAAAAAATAATTGTGGCACGATTATGGAAATTGATAGGACGAAATCAAAAAAATATTTTTTTATTAGCGTAACCCTATAGTAAACATTAAAAAATTAAAATTATTCTCTTAAACAAAAATCAAATTTATGAGCACTTCAAATTTTCCAACGGCTACCACAGAAGGTGAGCAGCCTAGAAAAAACTTTAAAAATGTTATTATAGCGATTTTAGCAATTGCGCTTGTTGGTACCACTATAGGATTGATAGTTAACAATAATAAGAAAGGTACTACTATTGAACAACAACAGACACAGATAGCAACCGTTACAGATCAAAAAAGCGAAATACAAAAAAGCTTTGATGCATCACTGGCACGCCTTGATTCAATGTCAACATTGAATACAAATCTTCAAAGTAAATTGGAAGCAGGCAATAAAGAAATTGCTCAAACAAAAAAAGAAATACGCAGTATTCTTAATAAGAAAAATGCAACTGCAGCAGAACTATCAAGAGCTAAAACTTTAATCGCAAGCCTGAATGATAAGATTACAGGAATGGAACAGCAAATAGCACAGTTGACGCAGGATAATCAAAATCTTACACAGGACAAGGTGGTATTAACACATCAAAAAGATTCATTAACTCAAAATCTTACTGCCACCACTGCAACTAAGGACAGTCTTGTACAAAAAGTTGATGTTGCTTCTACTTTAAATGCATCTAACATTGCCATTACACCTATTGATGTAAGGCATAGCGGTAAAGAAAAAGAAACAACAAAAGCAAAGCGTGTAGACAAGCTCGTTATATCTTTTGATGTAAACAATCGTATTGCTGCGCCTGGAACAACTGACGTATATGTGTGTGTGATAGGCCCGGATGGTAAACCCGTTTCTGTTCAATCATTAAATTCAGGAACATTTACAACACGTGAAGACGGCGATAAACCTTTTACAGCCAAACTGCCAGTTGAAATACAAACCGCTCAAAAGAAAAATGTTCAGTTTTCTTTTGCTCCGGGCGATTTTCAACAAGGAAACTATACTATTGAAATCTATCAAAATGGATTTTT
>Ga0070679_100002254_pt1 | contig 17417 bp, 14 predicted proteins | sample KBSC63BmetaG_FD_65652 | JGI IMG/M metagenome (GOLD analysis project Ga0070679, IMG submission 65652) | Corn rhizosphere microbial communities from Kellogg Biological Station, Michigan, USA - KBS C6-3B metaG | ecosystem: Host-associated > Plants > Roots > Rhizosphere | place: USA: Michigan... | reverse complement strand
CATGGCACACAATCGGCGTGTGACGACGGTGCCGTAGATCCGATCATGGTCCCGGATCATATAACCGGGAGCCCCGTCCCAAGGAAACGCCTCGGTGATCTGACGTGCAACCCACTCCGCCGTCGGGTTGGTTGTGACGTTGATCCAGACGAAATCTCTGCGATCGAGCCGGATGATGACCAAGGCATAGAGCATGTCGAAGCCAATGGTCGGGACCACGAACAAATCCATGGCGGCAATCTCAGGCGCGTGGTTTCGCAGAAAGGTCCGCCACCCCGGGCTTGGCGGTCCTCGGTGCTTGACCATGTACTTGGCGACGCTTGATTGAGCCAGTTCAAACCCAAGCTTGAGCAGTTCGCCGTGGATGCGCGGCGCACCCCAAAGCGGGTTCTCGATGCTCATTCGCCGGATCAGCTTGCGCAGGTCCGCTTCGATTTGCGGGCGGCCTCCCTGTGAGCGCGATTTCCAACGCCAATAGCGGCGAAAGCCGGCCCGATGCCAACGCACCAGCGTCTCAGGACGGATGATCGTGAGAACCTGCAGGATTGATGGAAACCAGCGATACAGCTGGATGAAGAACCAGCGATCATTGTTGGTGAGCCGGACGCGGCCATGCCGCCTGCGCCTCAACACAATCAACTGATGTCGAAGCACCGTGTTCTCGGCTTCAAGCCGCAACTTCGACTTGAATGGCGAGGCCAGCAAGGCCAGAACGAAACAGAGCAGCCCGATCATTCCGCCAGCTTAGGCGATTCCATCACGACATCAAATCAGACAAGGTTTTCAGTACACACAGGTGGCCGATCAAAAGGAAACGGCTCCCTGACACGCGAAGGAGGCCGCGTACCTGACAACTCCATAAGTCGGGTGACGCCATCGCCCTTCACGCCGATGAGCATGTAGCAGTACCAGCGCAACGCGGCATCGTTGCCGCCCTCCGCCCGCGCCATTCCCGCCGAGACGGTGTCCTTCGTCCGGTCGAACACGATGCGCGCAGCCTCGAGGAGCGGAATCAATTCCAACCGGTCGTGCCAGATGTGGCGCAACTGCTCTCTGTTTAGATAGACATCGTAGAAATCGCTTTCGAACGGGCGCGCTTTCGCCTTCAGGAAAGTCTGGTTGATCCCACCGGTCGGCGCAGGGTGATATTCCAAAAAATGAGTCGTCCATCGGTCACCGGGTATCGCCGACAATGGCGGAAATCCATTCCCGAGCCGACCCCAGGCCTGGAGCTTGCCGGCCGCGAGCAGCGGCAGAAGCGTGTCGCGCTCGCTTCCTTGGAACATGGATCTCACGCTCTGTTTAATGATCCGAAGCATTGGTTAGGTCCGGCGACTATCGCCTTCTTCGGCGCCTGACGCCGCGAACGACCGCTCCCGCCGACGACCAGGACAGTAGAAACAGGCATCATCCTCGATATCGAAACGACCGGTCTCGACCAGCAGAAAGATGAGATCATTGAACTCGGAATGGTCAAATTCGACTATCTCCCGGACCGTCGCATCGCGGGCCGGAGGGACGTCTTCACCGCGTTTGACGAACCCTCTTGCCCCATCCCGGCAGCGGAGGCCTCCAGTTAGCTCGGTTCAAGCCTGACGTGGCTGTTAGCCGCTTGTTAGATTACCGGCATGCCACCATCCACCATGATCGCTGTTGCCGTGACAAATGAGGCCTCCGTTGAAGCAAGCCACAAGATTGGATAGGCAACCTCACGTGGATCTGCCCAGCGGCCCATCAGGCAGTCGCGCCTCTTTTCCGCCTTGAGATTCTCGGCGCTTTGTCCGTGGGTTGCCGCGCGCTTGATGTGAAACGACGTCAGTGTGGGACCCGGACAAATCGCATTGACCCGGACACCGTTGCCGGCTTCCTCGGCAGCCAAGGTTTTCGTCATCGAAATAATGCCCGCCTTCGTAACATCATATTGTCCCATGCCCGCCCTTGGATTGAGGCCATGCGTCGAAGACACATTGACGATGCTGCCGGTCCCCGACCTCCGCAGTTCGGGAAGCGCTTCCCTGCAGAGATAGGCGTAGCTGAGCAGGTTGATCGCCAAAATATCATGCCAGGTCTTGCTCTGGGCAGCCGACAGCGGTTCGTAGGAGCGAATCCCTGCGTTGTTGACGACGCAATCGAGACGTCCGAACTTCTCCAAAGCTGACGCCACCACTTCGGTCGCCGATTTTTCCTCTGCAAGATCAAGCGCCAAATAGGAAAGTTTCGCCTCGACAACATGATCTGAGATATCAGAAGCTGCTGCACGACACGCGTCAGCATCACGATCGACGAGCAGAACACTCGCACCCTCTTCGCAAAAAAGGCGAGCGCAGGCTGAACCAATCCCCCCAGCGCCTCCGGTGATGATGGTCGATAGTCCGCTCAGACGTCCCGGCATCTGCTTCTCTCTCCTCGTTGAATTTTTTCTGACTTTGATGATCAAGAGGCGAAAGCTTCCTGACCGAAGAACATTTGGTCCTGCTTGCACCGCAACTTTGCCAGATGAGAGTCTTCGGAGATCTCAATATCACCGCAACGGATCAACTCGCCTTTCGCGACCGGTTTCAGCAGGCGTCGGTTGGCTGCCAGATAATACGGTACAGGTCGCCGAGGACCGAGTGGCGAGCCTGGGACGGCAATCCCGGATGTATCGGCTATGCTGTGGTGGTGTCCGGTTGCGGTCAACAGGGTGTCGGCCTGAAGGTCCGCTTCGGCCCGGATGGCAAGATCAAACCGCGGCTTCGGGCATTCCGCTCCAGATGACATTCCGTGAACACCAGCCTCAAGGATGCTGATCGCGGCTTCCAGGCCAAGAAGATGCCGCGGTATGTAAAGAAGAGCGGTTGTCCCATTTTGACTGACGATGTGGCCTTTCTGGCGGAGCATTTCCCAGGATGTCGGATCCTCGCAGCGGACGACCACAAACACCCCACCGGCAAAGCTCAGTTCATCCGGTTTTCTCAAACAGTTGAAAACGTCGATCCGCCGCTCGCCGCCGAGGAGGCCGCCATCGGTGACGGTCGAAAAAGCTGTCGGCGCCTCCGAAATGTGCAGGATAGGCGCATGCAGATCCGGCCGGTCCGGGACAAGGTCAACGGCATTGGCCACAATCAGCAACTCGCAAAGGTCAGGCACGGTTCGCTGGGCAAAGGCAGACACGACCCTGCTGCGCTCCGACAAGACATCCAGCACTCCTTGCGATTCCATCGACCAGAGGTTTGCGAGCTCCGGCACATGAGCATCACGACCATTGCTGCTCAGCATGCCCGACCGATCGTCGAACACGAAGTCATACTCGCTTGATTTGCCGGCTGCGACGATCTTGAAGCCAAGTACTTCCGCCCACGTCACGAGCCCCATGAGAAGGCTTGGCTGATCGCCGTCAATCGGAGTGACGACGCACCGGTTCTGGCGGGCCAACGCCGAAAGACCCGGGCCGACGACAACATCGACTTCCTTCGAGACCAGGGCGAGATGCCACCCCCGTTCGACAGCCATCAGCGCATGGCGGGCCCCCGCCTCCGGATGCCCCGTCGCCTCAATGAAAACGTCGATCGGCAAATCGCCAACCAAAGAAGCGTCGCCGGCGGCAATAAACCGCCCCGCATTCCAAGCCGTGCGAATTTCCGCCGTGCTTTCGCAAACCGCTATCTCGCGCGGATCTATACCGATCTCCCGCCATGCCTCCGCGGCTTCTAGCCCGCTGAGATCGATTGCGATGCGCGCGCTCAAGAGCGGCGTGGCTTGAGCTTGCCTGAGATAGCTCCGCCCAAAGGCCCCGCAACCGGCGATGCAGGTCTCGACCGGCTTTTCCGCTCGGTTAAAATAGCGATGATAATTCATTGCGATTCACTCTTAAAGACGACCGGACAAGCTTCACCAAATGCGGAAACCGAAGGAAAATGACTTTAAAATATCCTTGCATGCAAGAATAGCTGGAGGTCAAGGGTCGGTTAGAACACATTGGACGAACCTCGGCCAACCAACCGATGGCCCCTCGTCGCACTTTCACCACGGCACTACGCAGCCGAAGAGGCTCAGAGATAGGATTTCTCCCATGAGTTGAAGATCGCGCAGCTGGCTACGGGAACTCTCATCGGCAAATTGACGAACCGTATCTTGTATGCAAACTTATCAAAAGCATCGGACATCCGGCGATCCAAAAGCCCGGGGTTCAGTCCGAGCCAGTGGGAGGTTTGACATGGCTGACGGATTATCACGACGCGCACTGACCAAGAAACTTGTCATAACGGGCGCAGCGATCGCGATGCCTGCTGTTTTTCCAAGACCGTTACGAGCTGCCGAATTTACCTATAAGTATGCCAACAACTCACCCGCGTCTTGGCCGATGAATGTGCGTGCGGCCGAGGCGGCCGAGCGGATCAAGCAGGAGACCGGCGGCCGCCTCGTGATCGATATCTTCCCGAATAACCAGCTTGGCGGCGATACCGACATGCTCTCGCAACTCCGATCGGGCTCGATCGAGTTTTTCACATTATCTGGCGTGATCCTGTCGACGCTCGTCCCCGTTGCCTCGATTTCCGGCGTGGGCTTCGCGTTCGAGAATTACGACAAGGTGTGGGAGGCAATGGATGGCAATCTTGGCAACATGATCCGGACGCAAATTGCCAACAGGGGTCTCATCGCCATGGATAAGATGCTGGACAACGGCTACCGCCATATTACCAGCAGCCACAAGCCGATCCATACCCCCGAGGATATGAAAGGCTTCAAAATTCGGGTCCAGGTCAGCCCGCTTTCCATGGCGACCTTCAACGCCTTTGGCGCTTCGCCGACTGGGATCAACTGGAACGACGTCTACTCCGCATTGCAGACCAAGGTCGTCGACGGCCAGGAAAACCCGCTCTCGATTATCGATGCTTCGAAGATCTACGAAGTTCAGAAATATTGCTCCCTGACGAGTCATGTCTGGGACGGGTTCTACTTTCTCGCCAACAAGCGCACTTGGGAGGCCTTGCCCGAGGACGTGCGCGAGATTGCCCGCAGGAATCTGAATTCGATGGCCATGGCGCAACGGGCCGACATGAGGCTTGCAAATGAGGCCGCGCGATCGAAGCTCGAAGCGTCAGGGCTCGCCTTCAACGAAGCAAACCGCGATGAATTCCGGGCCGTGCTGCAAAAATCGGGTTTCTATTCCGAGTGGCGTGGCAAGTATGGCAAGGAAGCCTGGGCTACGCTGGAGAGCACCACCGGCAGCCTGGGTTAGACAAATCATCCATTGCCCGGGGGCCGGCCCAGCAGGACTGAAGGCGCCGCCGGACTTTTTCCTAAACCGGAGTGGAACAGTGCGAGCGATCGGTCGAAGATGGAACGAAAGCGAAAACGCCGTCGCCCTCATCGACGCTCATCATCACATCTGGGATCTGACCCGCAACTATTATCCCTGGCTGACAGGTCAACCTGAGAGGCATTTTTTCCTTGGGAATTACAGTGCGCTTCAGCGCGATTATCTGCCCGCTGACTACCTGCGCGATTCCCAGCATCACAACGTGCTGATGACGGTGCATTGCGAGGCGGAATGGGATCGTGCCGATCAGGTGGGCGAAACGCGATGGGTTTCGGAGATGAATGCCCTTCACGGCTTCCCTAACGCGATCGTCGCGCATGCCTGGTTTCATACCCCCGAGGCCGATGAGATTTTAGCGCAACAGGCAAGTTTTCCATTGGTGAGGGGGATTCGCTCGAAGCCGGTAACCTCTCAGTCAGCAGCATCGATGACGCCCGGCGCGCCCGGCACAATGCAGGATGAGAACTGGTTGCGCGGGTTCGCGAAACTCGAGAAGTATCGGTTTTCCTGGGATTTGCGCGTACCCTACTGGCATTTGATCGAAGCGGCAGAGGTCGCGAGATCCTTTCCCCGGACACCGATCGTACTCAACCACACGGGTTTTCCCTGGGACCGCTCGCCGGATGGACTTGCCACATGGCGAAGCACGATGGAAGTACTGGCACGCGAACCAAATGTTCACCTGAAGGTATCCGAATTCGGTCTCAAAGACCAACCGTGGGATTATGAGTCGAACCGTCGCATTGTTCTCGATGCGATCTCCATTTTCGGAATCGAACGGTGCATGTTCGCGACAAACTTTCCGGTTGCCGGCCTCCGCGTCAGCTATGATGAACTCGTGACTGCTGTAAGCCGGATGCTCGGCGGCTTCTCCGAGGAAGATCGAGAACGGTTTTTCATCACGAACGCCGAGAATTTTTATCGCCTCGCCTGATCGCAATTCAACTTGGTTTCCAACACAATCGGGACCTCATTATCATGCCCGACAACCACAGTTTCTCATCCCGCCCGCGGCTTGCGCTTGCCATCGGCGATCCCGCCGGCATCGGTCCGGAACTTGCTGCCCACCTGCTTGCAGACAGCGAAGTCACCGATGCGGCACAGATCATCGCGATCGGCGACAGCCGCGTACTGGCCGAGGGCGCCCGCGTCGCTGGCGTCCGGATCGACGTCAAACCCTGTTCACTCGACGACCCTCTGCCAGAGGATTCGGCCAAGGCGGTGTTCGTCGACATGGCGCATCTCGATCCCAAGACCATTCCCGTGGGTGAGATATCGCGCGCCGGCGGCACGTTCGCCCTCGAAAATTTCAAGATGGCTCTGGCGCTTGGGATGACCGGCGAGGTAGGAGCTGTCACCTTCACCCCCTTTAACAAGGCGGCGATGCGGCTCGCCCATCCCGCCTACGAGGACGAGGTCGTCTTCAGCGCGGAGATGTTGTCTTTCAACGGCACAGCAAGCGAGTTCAACGTCCTTCCGAAGCTGTGGAACGCCCGCGTCACATCACATGTCCCAATATCAGGGGTCGCGCCGCTCATTACCGAAGAACGAGTCTTGCGAGGACTGAGATTGACGGATGCCGCTATGCGGGCTGCGGGCTTCTCACCTCCACGCATAGCCGTGGCGGCGCTGAATCCCCATGCGGGCGATGGAGGCAATTTCGGCAAGGAAGAGATTGATGTGCTCGCTCCTGTCATCGAAGAGGCAAGGAAGACAGGCATCGTCTGCGAAGGACCCTTCCCTTCGGACACAGTTTTCGTGCGAGCCGCAAGAGGTGATTTCGACGCAGTCCTGACGATGTATCACGATCAAGGACAGATCGCGATGAAGCTGATCGGTTTTAATCAGGGCGTGACCCTGCTCGGCGGCATGCCGTTCCCGATCTTAACTCCAGCGCACGGCAGTGCGTATGACATCGCTGGCAAGGGCGTCGCCAATCCGGGTGCCAGCCGTCATGCCCTGCTCTTGGCTGCCCGTATGAGTCCCGCAGCGAAACCGCCAAGCGGCAGCACGTTCCGAAGCATCCGGCAGATGCTCAGCCGTTCCGCAGTTCAAGAACGATCTGTCGACGCCGCGTCGTAAGAATGGACGGACATCGTTTCTCAGGTTCTTCGAATGATTTACAAGCTGCTGCGGACATGCATTGGGGTGTTGCCTACACGCGACAAGTCCCGAAAAACGTGGCTTGACCTTTGCGAAACCTTGTATGCAAGATGGTAAATGACAAGGTCCGGCAAGGGCCGAACTTAGGAAGCGGATATTTCGGATCAGTCCTATTCATCAGGCGCCGTGCCATGAGTCTGTACAGGACCGGCCATCAGCATCGTTACAACCGGAGGGACAGACATCATGCTCAATAGACGTGAAGTTATCAAGGCTGGTGGAATATTGGCAGGCAGCACACTTGCCATGAGTCGCTCCAGTTGGGCGGAAGCCTGGGCTCAGGAGCAGCCCTTTAAGCCCGAACCGGGTGCCAAGCTGCAATTCCTGCGTTGGGGCAAATTTCTAGACGCCGAAGACCAGACGACCAAAGCCAATATTGCCGCATTCAGCCAGGCGACGGGCGTCGAGGTCACCATCACAAGCGAAGCGATGGATGACATCCAGCCCAAGGTCGCCGTGGCCGCCAACATAGGCGCCGGTCCGGATGTGGTTTGGGCCCTTCACACAACTCCGCACCTGTTTTCGGGAAAACTGGTGGATATATCCGATGTCGCCAACTACGTTGGACCTCGCGCTGGCGGCTGGTACCCTCTTATTGAACAATACGGAAAGAGTGACGGTCGCTGGGTCGGCTTATCGATTGTCGTCATTGGCGTTTTGCCCGTGTACCGCATATCCATGATGAAGGCCGCAGGTTTCGAGCGCTTCCCCACCGACACGGACGGGTTCCTCAAGCTTTGTCAGGGATTAAAGGCAAACAAAACACCCGCGGGTTTTGCGTTCGGAAAAGCATCAAGCGACGGAAATTCTTTTTGCCACTGGCTGCTCTGGTCTCACGGCGGTTCGGTGACGGACGAAGCTGGCCGGATCACGCTCGATAGTCCGCACACCGTTCGCGCCCTGGAATATGCCCGCGCGCTCTACGATACCTTCGTTGAGGGAACGATCAGCTGGAACGACGCATCCAACAATCAGGCTTTCATTGCCGGCAATATCTCTCTGACTAACAATTCTGTCTCGATATTGGGTAAGGCGCGCGCCGACAAAATGCCGATGGCAGACGATATCGACCACGCATTATGGCCGATTGGACCAGTTGGCAAGCCAAGTGAACTGCATCTCGTGTTCCCGATGATGATTTTCAAACACACCAAATATCCTAATGCGGCCAAGGCTTTTTTGGCCTTCCTCATGGAGCGACTGCAGTATGAGAAATTGCTGGAGGCCTCAGCAGGCTATGTCTCCCAGTCACTAAGGGACTACGAGAAGATCCCGCTCTGGCAGAAGGATCCAAAGATCGCCGCTTTCAAAGATGTGGCAGCACGCGGCCTACCTGTTTCGTACCCCGCCCCGGTCAGCTTTGCCGCGGCCAGCGTCCTGGCGGACTTCGTCGTGATCGACATGTTTGCCCAGGTGGTTTCGGGCCAAGCGACACCGAAGGACGCGGCAGCAAGGGCGGCAAAACTCGCACAGCGCCACTACAGATCATAACCGGTCGGCAGTAAGTGACGTCACTTCTCCTTCGAGGGTTCTTGGGATGGCCGTACTAGGTTTTATCGGGCTTGGCGTAATGGGGCGTGAAATGGCCTCCCATCTCGTGGCAGCCGGGCACACCGTTCAAGCATTCGATTTGAACCCAAAAAGTGTCGAGGAACTCCGGCAGAAAGGAGCCAAAGCGGCCAACAACGTCACCGAGGCAGCCAGCGGCGCAGACGTCGTCATTACAATGCTGCCTGATACTCCCCAGGTCGAGGACGTTATACGCCAGGAAGGTGGAATTCTGGCCAACCCACCGGCTGGCGGCCTCTTTATCGACATGAGTACCATCGCGCCTTTAGCCACGAGGCGTCTTTCGGCCGAACTTGCCGCGGCGGGAATTGCAATGCTCGATGCACCTGTATCCGGCGGACCGGCCGGAGCGAAAGCTGCAAAGCTCGCTATCATGGTAGGCGGCGCACCTGACGCATTTATGCGCGCCAAACCGATTCTCGAAGTGATGGGAACGACCATCATCCACGTCGGAGAGTCCGGCGCGGGACAAACCGTCAAGGCGTGCAACCAGCTGATTTGCGCCATGAATATACAAGCGGTGTGCGAAGGTATCGCCTTGGGACGAGCAGCGGGACTGGACGTCGAAAAGCTGCGCGAGGTGTTGCTTGGCGGCGCAGCGTCGTCGTGGATGCTTCAGAACCTTGGTCCCCTGATTCTTGCAAAGGACGATCGCGCAGGCTTCCGCATAGACCTTCAATTAAAGGACCTGCGTTTAGCCAACGAACTCGCATTTGAACTTGGCGTTCCGTTGCCCGGAACGGCATTGGCCACCAATCTCTATCTTGAAGCGCGCGCGCATGGCGAAGGCAGCAACGGTAACCAGGCCATGTTCCGGGTATACGATCGTATGACCTCCCAGCAACAGGAAAGCGCAAAGGGCGCCAAGCAATAATCCTTTGGCGGAGTTAACGTACTCAGCGCAAAGGATCATTGCGCGAGGTAACCGCCGTCAACCACCAAAATATGTCCAGTGATCATCGACGCCGCCGGGCTTGCGAGAAACAAAATGGCCGCAGCGATTTCTTCCGGTTCGGCGAGCCGGCCTAGAGGCGTCAGTTGCTCAATCCGGGCTATCAATTCGGGTTGTTGCATAAGCCCTGCGATGAAGGGCGTCTTGACATAGGTGGGCGCCACCGCGTTCACCCGGATTTTTTGCTTAGCCCATTCCACGGCAAGTGCCCTGGTCATGTTGACGACAGCGCCTTTGGTGGCTTGATAGGAAATATTCGGATACAGCCCGCCGCCCGACAATCCCATGATCGACGCCGTATTGACGATAGACCCGCCACTATCACGTGTCATGAATCGGGCGACCCCTCGCGCGCATAAAAACAAGCCGGTCATATTGACGGCGACAACCTTGTTCCAGTCTTCCAATGCCAGATCAAGCGACGCCTTGCGGATGGCCAGTCCCGCGTTGTTCACGAGCAAATCGAGATGACCGTGAATCTTCGCCAGCTCAGCAAATTTGTTGTTTACCGCGTGTTCATCCGTAATATCGATCACCGCGGCGCTTGCGTTCTCTCCAATCGATTCAGCCGCGGCGTGAGTGCCTGTCGCATCTCGGTCAACGAGAACGACGTAGGCACCGGCCTCGTGAAATGCTTTGGCCGTTGCCAAGCCAATCCCGCTTGCCGCTCCGGTAATTAGTGCAACTCTCCCATCAAGCCGAAATCGATTGAGAGTTTTTGCAGCATGATTTTCATTTTTTTCGATCATCTCAATTAATCCTGGCTCTGGATCAATTCCGACACTCTAGGAACCGCGTATCGAGATCCTGAAAGTGCCTTTATCCCGGAAGAGGTATTAGATCATCCGCTGACGCTGCGGGCCTCAAGCCCACGAGTCCATTGACGTAGTGTTCCGTCATGAGCTTGGCCACCTTCTCGCCCTCGCGTGCCACAAGGCATCGGAGTATTTCCTCGTGTTCAAGGACCGCGGCATGCCATCGGTTCGGGTACAGGTTGGCCGCCGTTCTTGACCGCTCCACGCGAGGGGCAAGCAGTTCCCAGAGTTCGCACAACACAACGTTCCCCGACAATCTCATGATGGTCCGATGGATCGACTGATTGATATCAATGTACCTCTTGAGGTCACGCTTGTGATAGTGAACCAGCATTTGGTGATGGAGAATAACTATTTCTCTGATATCTTCGTCGTTAGCCCGCGCACAAAGCAGTGTCGTTGCAATAGATTCCAGATAGCCCATCGTCTGGAATAAGGCTTCGATTTCGGCAAAATCTATCGAAGCGGCGACCGCACTACGATTGGGAAAAAGCGTTACTAACCCCTCACGCGCCAGGGTCCGGATAGCCTCGCGCAGGGGCGATCTGGAAATGCCGAGGGCCTCGCAAAGCTCGGTTTCACGCAACGGTGCCCCGGGAATTATTTGACCGGTGACAATCATTTGGCGAAGTTGCTGTACCGTCGTGCTGTGCAGGCGTCCGCGCCGACGCGGTGCTCCTGCGCGGCTGGACGGCCGTGCTTGACGCTTGAGCTTTTTAACCTGTCGAGCCATCTTTGGCTTCCGTTCGGTTGACTTCGGTTCTTCGTGAATGGTGGGCGCGACCAGGCTTAACGAACCGGCAGGTCACGAATTCGGTAGATTCGCTTTGCGTTCTCGACAAACAGCTCACGTTGTGCCGCAGCGCCCAATTGTCTGGTGACGGCGAAAAAGCCCTCAAATATCGATCGAAAGCTCCCGACCAGTCCATCCACCGGGAAGTTGCTTGCGAACATGCAGCGATCGACCCCAAACACATCTACTATATCCAGGATGATATTCCGATTCTCTTCGATCGACCATTGACGCCCCTTCAGGCCCAAGCCTGAGATTTTTATGGCGACGTTGGGGGCGGATGCGAAGACTTCAATGGCCGCACGCCATTCATCGAGAGCGCTGTTGCTTCGATCGGCAGGCAATCCCGAATGGTTGAGGATGATCTTGGTCTTCGGGAAGGCCGAATTCAGCTCAGCCGCCTCTTCGAGATGCCACCAGGGTACTTGCAGGTCGAACGAGAGCCCATGTCGCGCCAGTTCGCCGTAACCAGTCCGCCACACCGGATCCGACATCGAGCCGGGTGCACCCGTGACAATCTCCCGGCGATTTAACGCGGGTCGAGGCTTGTGACGCACTCCGCGAACGAGAGAGAACGCTGCCTGTTTTTCAATCAAACGCCCCGCGTTACTTTCATCGAGCTTAACATGGCAAACGACGGCGCTGGGGAGGCCCGACAGCAAAGCAACTTCATGCACCCAGGCCGTTTCGTCCAATGCCGCACCGGCGCCCCACTCGGCTTCGACGTAAACCGAGCCGACCAAATCAAACCCGGCGGTGTCCTGCATATAATCCTTGGGCATGTAAGTCCGCGCCAACGCGGAGTAATCTCCGTACCGAAATGAATTGGCGTCCACGTTGCGCAACCATGGCGGACCGAAATGACCTAGGTCCCAGAAGTGCTGATGTGCGTCGATGATAGGCAGGCTGGTCATGATCTCTCGTCTTGCTCCGCGCACCAAGTGAACACCCTAGCAATATTGCATACAAGATTGGGCGGCGCCATAATGTCCTGATCGCAGTTCTGCTTGGGACATGTTTTCTTCGCTGGCTGGATGACGAGCTTTGGAACCGCGCTAAGCATCGGCGCCGACTTCGTCCAGGTTGAGGCTCTGGCGGGGACCACACCCGGCACGAAATCATCGAACCGGACTGCTGGAACGCTTGACGCACTGGCGTCAATCACCTCTTGCATACAAGATTGTTCGATGAGATACTTTTGGAAAAGCCCCTTAAGCGGCTTGCGTGAGGAGACGTCGCAATGAGTTTTGAAAATGGGGCATTCCCTGCCGGCCCCCGGAGGACCACACACACCGTCACAAAACGGATGCACCCATCTTCCATCGCGACTTGCCCGTCTCGGACTTGAGAGATCACGTGAGCGCGAAACCACGCATAGGCTTCATCGGTATTGGGCTGATGGGAGAAGCCTTTACGCGCCGGCTGCTGGATCGTGCTTGGAGCGTCACTGTCTGGAATCTTGAACCCGAGAGGCTGGATAAAGTTGCACCTTACGGCGCGTTGATCGCCAAATCGCCTCGGCAGGTGGCTGAATCCAGCGACATCGTATGCATGTGCGTCTACGACGCCTCCGCGGTTGCGAACTGTGTGTTCGGCTCAGACGGAGTCTCCGAGGCAGCCGGCGAGCAAAAACTGATTGTTGATTTCTCAACATGCAATCCGGAAGCGACCCGCGAGATGGCCGCTCGGCTGTACCATCAGTCGGGCTTTCGATGGATAGATGCACCCGTTTCCGGCGGCCCGCCGGCCGCGCGCGCGGGGACGCTGACCATTATGGCCGGGGGCGCCTGCGAAGATATCGAAAAGATTCAGGCGTTAATTGCCGATGTCGCAGCGAACTTCACGCGCATGGGAGAAGTGGGAGCCGGGCAAACGACAAAGATTATCAATCAAGCCGTTGTGGGCGTCGGGTTCGCGCTGATCGCGGAAGCGGTCATGCTTGCCGAGCGATCTGGAATTGAAGCGGACTTGTTGATCAACTGCCTGAGTGGAGGATTGGCGGACTCCAATCTTCTTCGCTACCTCTACCCGCAAATGCGAAGCCGCGATTTTGATCCGCCCAGGGCCTACGCGCGACAACTCTACAAAGACCTCAAAAACGTGCACGAGTTTGCCAGCGGTCTTGGCCTCGCCTTGCCCGTGGTAGACACCGCGACAGCTCAATACCGCAGCTTTGTTGGAGCCGGAAACGAGATGGCAGATCCGGCAGCGATAGTAGACCACTACCCAACACAGGCTCAACCACCCTCGCCGGAAGCGCCGTCAACTTGAAGCCGAATCAAGACTTGCGGGCGGCAAATAAGATGTCAGGCCGGGTAAATCCATGAAGCCGTCGAATAAATCAGACGACCGGCAAGCAGTGCACTGGAAACAACAGGGAGAATGACAATGCGCGCAGCGGTATCTCGCCGAAAATTCAATGGACTTCTTCTTGGCAGTGCATCGATCCTCGGCGCACCGTTTATTTTGTCTAGGGCCGCGGGCGCAGCCGAGTTCAATCTGAAATACGCCAACAACCAGCAAACGACCCATCCAATGAACGTGCGTGCTGCCCAGGCCGTCGAAAAGATGAAGCAGGAATCGAGCGGCCGCATCGAAGTAAAGATATTCCCTAACAACCAGTTAGGTGGCGATACCGATATGATGAGCCAGATCAGATCTGGTGCAATCGACTTTTTTACGACCTCAGGCCTCATCGTTCAGACCATTGTACCTGTCGCGGGCGCGAATGGTATCGGCTTCGCCTTTCCAAATTACGACGCCGTTTGGTCCGCCATGGACGGCGACTTCGGCTCATACCTTCGAAAATCGATGGAGAAAGCAAACGTCCATACGTTCGAAAAAATCTGGGACAATGGATTCAGGCAAATAACATCCTCCCGTCGCGCGGTTGATAAGCCTGCCGATCTGGCTGGACTAAAGATCCGCGTCCCGGTGATGCCGCTTCTTGTCTCGATGATGGAAACCCTGGGAGCCTCCCCCACAAGCATCAACATCAAGGAGGCATACTCTGCATTGCAGACCCATTTGGTTGATTGCCAGGAGAATCCCCTGTCGATTGTGGAAAGCTGGAAATTCTACGAGGTTCAGAAATATTGCTCGCTGACGAACCACGTTTGGGATGGTTTCTGGATGCTGGCAAATCGGCGAAAGTGGGAGTCGATTCCAAAAGACATGCAGGAGATCATTTCCCGAAATTGGAATGAGGCGGGAATGGCGCAGCGCGCCGATATCAAGAAGTTGAATGACTCCCTGCAGTCAGAGCTTGAGGCCAAGGGAATGGTATTCAATCAGACCAACACGGAACCGTTCCGAGCCAAGCTGAGCGACGGCGGTTTCTACAAAAAATGGAAGAGCGATTTTGGCGACGAGGCCTGGAATTTGCTCGAAAAAGCTGTTGGCAAACTTGCTTGAACTGGAATCGAAGTGGCAGAGCAAACGATCCTTGGAGAAGGCAGCAAGTCAAAATATGTCGCGGCTCTGGGCGGTTATAAATCGCTGGAATTGACCTTTCGGTTTCTTATCGAAGCAACCGCGGCGGCGATTGTCGTCGCCGAAGTGTTCGTGCTGGGTGCCGGCGTTATATCCAGGTACGCCTTCCACAGGCCGATTACGTGGACCGATGAGCTGGCATCCTCGCTGTTCCTCTGGTTGGCAATGTTTGGTTCGGTGATCGCTCTTCAGCGCGGCGAGCACATGCGCTTGACGGCTCTTGCCAACATGGTGCCGCCGAGCTGGAAAGGGAAGTTCGACGCGCTAGGTTCCATTGCCACGATTTTTCTCCTGGCATTTATTGTTGTCATATCGCGCGATCATGTGGAGGACCATTGGGTTGTTATTCAGGCTGCGGACGGCATACGAGATGGGATTAGGGTAAGCGCCATCCCTATTGGAGCCGCGCTTATGTTGATCGTGGCGATCATCCAGCTTTTCAAGCGCACGACCATTCGAGATATTCTGTTCTGTGGAAGTTTTCTTGCTGTTTGCGCGGCTACGCTCTGGTGGAATGCGACCGCCATCGAGGCACTCGGAAACCTCAATCTGCTGATTTTCTTTGTTGGAATTCTGGGTCTATGTATTGCCGTCGGAACCCCGATCGCCATCGCTTTTGGCCTTTCGACGCTGGCATATCTGACGTTCGTAACTTCTGCGCCATTGACCATCCTCGTCGGCCGCATGGACGAAGGGATGTCGGAATTACTCCTGTTGGCCGTGCCACTCTTTGTACTGCTTGGTCTTCTCATCGAGATGACGGGCATGGCGAAAGCCTTGATTGACTTTATGGCTTCGCTGCTGGCGCACGTTAAGGGCGGACTGTCTTATGTGCTACTTGGAGCGATGTATCTGGTGTCCGGCATCTCAGGATCGAAGGTAGCTGACATGGCTGCGGTTGCCCCCGTCCTGTTTCCTGAAATGAAACGTCGCGGGTCCAAACCTGGAGAGCTGGTCGCCCTCCTCGCCTCAGCGGGAGCCATGTCGGAAACCATTCCACCCAGTATCGTGTTGCTGACCGTCGGCTCGGTCACTGGAATATCGATGGCTGCGCTATTCACTGGAGGACTTGTACCAGCTGCGATCGCAGCAGCGGCACTTGTCTTCGTTGTTTTCCTGCGTTCGAAAGGTGACAATGTCACTGGGGTAGAACGGGCCACCAGAAACCAAATCTTCCGCCTGTTCCTGATCGCGTTGCCGGCACTCGTTCTGCCATTTTTGATCAGAACAGCGGTTGTTGAGGGCATCGCGACTGCCACCGAGGTATCGACGGTAGGTATCGCCTATTCGGTGGTTGTGGGCCTGGTCATCTATAAGTGTTTTGACTGGCGACGAGTCTATCCCATGCTCGTTGCCACGGCTTCGTTATCCGGCGCAATCTTGCTGATCATTGGAACTGCCACCGGCATGGCGTGGGCATTGACCCAATCCGGCTTTTCCCAGCAACTCGTAGCGCAAATGACGAGTATACCGGGCGGCCGCTTCGGGTTTTTAGCGATCTCAATCCTGGTATTCATGGTCTTAGGTAGCGTGCTCGAGGGGATTCCGGCGATCGTTCTTTTTGGACCACTTCTTTTCCCGGCTGCGCGTGCGCTGGGAATTCATGATGTGCAGTACGCAATGGTGGCTATCCTCGCCATGGGAATCGGGTTGTTTGCACCGCCCTTCGGCGTCGGATTTTACGCTGCGAGTATGATTGGCGGAGCATCACCGGATGAGGCCATGCGCCGCATTTGGCCGTACCTGGGTGCGGTCCTTGCAGCAACGCTCTTGGTCGCCGCCATTCCGTGGCTTTCAATCGGCTTTCTCTAGCCTGCTTCCGACTGGAAACTTGGATCATTGTTGCTCTGCGAACCCCGCCTGCACGACTTCCTCGCGCTTTCGCCGAAGGTGAGTTCGCAGAATATGAGCAAGCCCGCTGGCGTCGCGTCGCTGCAGCGCGTTCAGGATTCCTTCGTGCTCCTGAATTGCAAGTGCCCAATGCTCAGGAGACATCGGTGTGATGAACCGCGCCCGTCGTATGCGAGCCGCTATCGACTCATAGAATCCGGCGAGTACGGCATTATCGGCAGCACGAACGATGGCCTCGTGGATCAGTCGATTGCAACGGTAATACGACAGCAGATCGCGTGCGCGATAATGTTCGACCATGTCCGCCTGCAAGACGGCAATTTCGCTCAGTTGCTCGTCCGAAATGCGGGGACACGCCAATTCGCCGGCCGCGGCCTCCAGCGCCTCGCAAACTTCAAACAGTTCCTTGACGTCCTTTTGCGTAAGCTTCGCGGCGCGCGATCCGCGATTCGGCAACAAAACGACAAGTCCTTCCGCGGC
>Ga0070679_100002250_pt1 | contig 17449 bp, 14 predicted proteins | sample KBSC63BmetaG_FD_65652 | JGI IMG/M metagenome (GOLD analysis project Ga0070679, IMG submission 65652) | Corn rhizosphere microbial communities from Kellogg Biological Station, Michigan, USA - KBS C6-3B metaG | ecosystem: Host-associated > Plants > Roots > Rhizosphere | place: USA: Michigan... | reverse complement strand
CCGTAGCCATCGAGGAGCCGCGTCTTGAAGCGCTCCTCGAATGCCGTGTTCAACGTCGCGGGCATGATGGCGCCGGCGGAGATGCAGAGGCGAACCGAACCGAGCCGTTCGATGCCGGTCTCCCGGGCGCGATGCAGGAGATAGTGGAACATCGTCGGCACGCCTGGCAGGACCGAATATTTCCCGGTCTGCAGGAGATCGAGCGCCTGCTGCGGCGAGAACCTTTCCATGATGTGCTCGCTTGCGCCGACGGCGAGTACGCTGAGCACCGAAAGGTTGAGACCGTAGGAGTGGAACAGGGGCAGCGGCGACAGGACGATATCCTTTTCCGTCAGCTCGCAGATCGGTGCCCAGCATGACGCGGCGATCCACAGCATGCCGCGCAGCGACAGCAGCACGCCCTTGGCCCGGCCCGTGGTGCCGGACGTGTAGATGATGAAGGACGAGCGATCGATGTCGTCGGGATCGAGCGGCTTTGTCGCGCTGCCGGTTGCGAGGTCCGCCAGCGCCATCCCGGCCTTCGCCGCGTCGCTGCCGGCGAAGATGACCGTTGGCGAGATTTCCGCGTCACGGCAGATCCTGCCGATCAGCTCCTTTCGTGCGGCGGCAGTGATGACAAGGCTGCAGCCGGCATCCGTCAGGCGATAGCTGATCTCGCCTTCCGCCGCGTCGAAGCTGATGGGCACAACGACCGCGCCGGCGCGCAACGCGGCAAAGCAGGCTTCGATCCAGTCGACGCCGTTCGGCAGATAGATCGCAATCTTGTCGCCTTCCTTCAGCCCGGCCCTGGCCAGGCTGGCGGCGATCGCGGCAGTGCGTTCGGCAAGCGCTGCGTATGTCACCTCGCGCGAAGAATCGGAATACGCCACCTTCTCGGGCCGCTGTTTGGCGTGGCGATCAAGGAGAGTTGCGATCGGTGCGATCAGATCAACATGCAGCATCGTCGTCTCTCCTAGACCATACTGTATCCGCCGTTGACGCTGATCACCTGTCCGGTGATCCAGCTTCCGGCATCGGAGGCCAGGAGCGTCACCAGCGGCGCGACGTCGGACGGCAATCCCAGCCGGCGGATGGCATAGGCCTTGACCAGCTTGTCGCGGTTGACGTCGACCCATGTCTTGTCGTGGGCGGTCTCGATGAGGCCGAGCGAGATCGAATTGGCGGTGACGCCTGAACGGCCCCATTCGCGGGCGAGCGACTTCATCAGCGCGATGGTGCCGGCACGCGCCGCGGCTGCGAGCGCGAGACCGGACTCGCCGACGCGCGAGGAGTCCCCCATGATCGATATGATGCGGCCGTGGCCCGATGCTTCCAGGAGCGGCCCGGCGCTGTGGGAGCAGTTCAGCGCGCCATAGAGGCAGGTATCGATCTGCTTTTTCCAGTCCTCCGGGGTGCTCTCGCTGAAGCGCTTGCGGAACACCAGTCCGGCGTTGTTGACGAGGATGTCGAGCCCGCCGAGGTCACTCTTGATGCTCTCGACCATTTTCCTGACAACGTCCGCATCGGAAATATCCGCCTGATAGGCTTTCGCCTTGCCGCCGGCCTTTGCGATCTCGGCGACAACAGCCTCGGCCTCGGCCTTGGAGCTGTGATAGTTGACCGCGACGCTCGCGCCCTTCTCCGCCAGCATCTTCGAGATGGCGGCGCCCACGTCCCGGCCGCCCCCCGTCACGAGCGCGACACGTCCCTTGAGATCATTCATCAGCTTTTCCTTTTGATTTGAACCTGGCCTCTTCCATGAGCCTGAAGATACGCTCCGGAGTCATCGGAAGAATCGAAACATCGATGTCGAGCGGCGACAGCGCATCGGCGATAGCGTTGGCGATAGCTGCCGGCGCGCCGATCGTGCCGCCCTCGCCCATGCCGCGGAATCCGCCGGCTACAGCAGATTCGCTTTCGATATGCACGACGTCCATGACCGGCACTTCGGACGCGGACGGGATCACGTAATCGACGAGGCTCGCACTCAGGAGCTGAGCGTCATCGTCGTAGATCAACTCCTCGAACAGCGCCGCGCCGATGCCCTGCGCCACGCCGCCATGGACCTGGCCATCGACGATCATCGGATTGATGATCCTGCCGCAATCCTCGGCGACCACATATTTCAGGATTCGCACGAAGCACGTCGCCGGGTCGATCTCCACCGCCGCGATATGCGTGGCCGCCGCGGTCGTTCCATTGATGGGGTCGTAGGTGTAGGTCGCGCTCAATTCCTCGCGCGCCTCGACCGGCAACGTTTTCATGTCGGAATAGACCGCTTTCGCGACCTGCCTGAACGTCACCGCACGATCGGTGCCGATGACGACGGCCCTGCCGTCATGAACATCGATATCGTCCTGATTGGCTTCCAAGAGATGCGAGGCGACACGCTTGATCTTGTCCCGCAGCAGAGACGACGCATGCTTGGCCGCGCCGCCGCCGAGCACTGCGCTGCGGCTCGCATAGGTGCCGGTCGACATCGGCACCTCGTCGCTGTCGCCCTGGATGATTCGGATATCCTCGAACTTCGCGCCGAGATCGTCGGCGACGATCTGGGCCAGCGTGGTCTCCAGCCCCTGCCCATGGGAAGCGACACCAAAGGCCGCGGTGATGGCGCCGGTCGAGTCGATGGTGATCTTCGCCGTCTCGGAGCCGGTATTGATCGGCATTCCAGGCGCCACCGCGATGCGCGATCCGATACCGGTCAGCTCGGCATAGGTGGCGATGCCGACGCCGAACAGCCGTCCTCGCTTGCGCGCATCTGCTTGTTCGGCACGGAGCTGTTCGTAGCCGGCAGCTTCCGCAGCGGCCTCGAGGCATTCGACGAAACCCGTCTTGTCCCAGATGATGCCGGACGCGATCCGGTACGGAAATTCCTCCGGTTTAACGAGATTGCGGCGCCTGATGTCGAGGGGATCGAGGCCAAGCGCCCTGGCGCCCAGATCCATCAAGCGTTCGGTGACGAAAGTCGAGATCGGCCGGCCAACGCCACGATAGGGACCGGTCGGCGGCTTGCAGGTGGCAACGCCGCGCACGGCGCCGCGGTACGAAGCGATCTTGTAGGGGCCGGGAAGGAAACTCACGACCTGAACGGGCTCCAGCCCGCAGGTCCAAGGATAGATCGAATAGGCGCCGACGTCGCCGATGACGTCGGCTTGCAGCACGGTCGCGACACCGTTGGCATCGAACCCCATCTCCGCATCGACGATCTCGGCAAAGGCCTGACTCGAACTGCTGACATCTTCCAGACGGTCCGCCGTCCATTTGAGCGAGCGGCCGAGCTTGCGCGCCGCGATGCAGATCAGGAGCTCCTCCGGATAGAGCGAGCCCTTCGAGCCAAAGCTACCGCCGACATCGGGCGCCACCACGCGCAAGCGATGGCCAGGAAGGCCAAGCGACCCGGAAACAGCATCACGGACGATGCCGGGGATGTTCGACGACGTATAAAGTGTGATGGAATCGCGCCGCTTTTCGTATTCGGCCGTATAGCTCCGCGGCTCCATCGCGAGCGGCGCCTTGCGTGTCATTTCAAACCGGCCGCCGACCCTGACCGCGGCTGCCTTCAAATCAGCAGCAACATCGCCCTTCCTGAATTCACGCGCGATCAGGACATTGCTGCCGGCCTCCTCGTGCAACAGCGGCGCATCATCGGCGACGGCGAGTTCGGCACGCGCTACCGCGCCAAGCGGCTCATAGTCGATCTCGATCAACTCGATCGCATCCTCGGCGAGATAGCGCGAGGTGGCGATGACGGCAGCGACAGCCTCGCCGACATAGCGGACCTTGCCTGAAGCCAGCGGCAGGATCGGCGTCGCGTAATAATTCGGCATTCGCGAGAATGGAATCACCGGCTTGAAGTCGTCGGCGATGCTCTCCGCGGTGAAAACGGCGACGACGCCGGGTGCCGCCTGCGCGGCCATGGTGTCGATGCGTCCGATTCGGGCATGCGGCTGACCGCTGCGCAGAAAAGCGACATGAAGCGGCCGATCCGGCTTTCGGTCGGCTGAGTATTCGCCGCGCCCCGTCAGCAGCCGTGGGTCCTCGGTGCGCTTGATGGGCGCGCCGACGTTCCGCGGCCGCAGGAGGTCCGACGGCTGAGCGCGCCTGTCGCTACTCATAGCCTTCGTTTCCCTTGCGCAGGCTTTGCCATTGCTCGTCGTCATGGCCGCAGATCACCGTCGCGCCGGCCTCCTCGATCCGCCGCACCTCCGCGAACGTCTTCAACTGCTCATCGACGCTCCAGGTGTTGCGGGGCGGAGTATCGGCATCGAGGTTCCGGCGCAGGCTGACCGAGTCCGACGCCAGGAGGAACTGACCATCGCGGTCGAGGCTGACCAGCGCGCCGATTGAGCCCGGCGTATGGCCCGGCAGCGGCACAAGCACGACGCTGGCATCTCCGAAGAGATCCCTCTCGCCGTGCACGGGCTCGATGGGCTGGCCGTAATCCCAATCCGCGCTGAGATAGCCGGCCGCTTCTGCGCCCGGCGCTTTTGCGGCTTCGATCTCCCTGGCGTGGGCGAGGATCGTCGCCTTGCGGAAGAACTGATTGCAGCCGCAATGGTCGGGGTGGAAATGAGAATTGACGACGACATCGATATCGTGGGGCTGCAGCCCGACACAGGCGAGGCTCGGCAACAAGGTCTCGTTCACGCTCATGAGCGGCTTCATGACCTTCGCGAGCGATCCCCAGCGCTCCTCGGCATGATCGACCACGGAGGGATGACAGCCGGTGTCAAACAGCACGTTACCCTGTTTGTGCCGGATCAGGGCACTGCTGACGGGAAGATCGATCATCTCGCTACGGTCGGCACCGGCCACGTAAATGCTCTTCTTCATGCGAAGACGCCCGGCGGCGAGGAAATTGAGCTTCATGGCGTCTTCTCCGCGCGTAGCGCAGCCGCACTCCTGATCGCGGCGACGATGTTCTGGTATCCGGTGCAGCGGCAGAGATTGCCCGACAGCCCTTCCCTGATTTCTTCGTCACTCGCGAGCGGATATTTCCGCAGCAGGTCCTCACCCGTCATCAGCATGCCGGGCGTGCAGAAGCCGCACTGAAGGCCGTGATGCTCGCGAAACTGGGCCTGCAGCACGTTGAGCGCTTCCGGTGTTCCCAGTCCTTCCACCGTCGTGATCTCGGCGCCGTTGGCCTGAACGGCAAGCGTCAGGCAGGAGCGGATGCTGTCGCCGTTCATCAGCACCGTGCACGCGCCGCAGACGCCGTGCTCGCAACCGACATGCGTGCCTGTCAGTCCAAGCGTGTCGCGCAGGAAATCCGACAGGAGCAGGCGCGGCTCGACATTCGCGATGTCACACTTCGTGCCGTTGACGGTCACGGATATGTTCGTGGTCATCGGATCACCTTCCTGCCAATGCCGTCTGCATGGCGCGCCTCGCCAACTGCCCCAGCAGATGCTGGCGATATTCGGCCGAGGCATGCAGGTCGCCGTTGGCGGAGACGCTCGACGTCACGAATTCCGCAAATCGATCCGGCGTCCCGTCATCGATCCCGATCGCTCCGAGTTTCCCTTCGACCTGCCTGAGCCGGAGCGGCGTATCGGCAACGCCCATCACTGCAACGCGCGCGTCATCCATCCTGGTCCCGCTCCGCCGAACCGAGACGGCGATGCTGGCAAGCGCGAAATCGCCGAAACGGCGGGCAACCTCCTCGAACGCCCAACCATCGTGTTGCAGCATCGGAAATTCGATCTCCACTACGATTTCCTCCGGCGCGAGGCAGTTGGTCAGCGCGTCAACGAAGAAGTCTTCCGCAGCGATGGTGCGCCGGCCCTCCGGGCCCTGGACATGCAGCTCGGCGCCGTAGAACAGCGACAGCATCGGCAGCTCGGCCGCGGGATCGGCATGCGACAGGCTGCCGCCGATCGTGCCACGATTGCGGATCGCAAGATGCGCCACATGGCGCATGGCCGCCGCCATCACAGGCAATTTTGATGCGATCAGCGGCGATTGCTCGATTTCGCGATGTCGTGTCAGCGCGCCGATCGCGAGGCGGTCGCCTCTGAGCTCGATGAACGATAGCTCCTTGATGCCATTGAGATCGACAAGCACCGCCGGCCTTGCCATCCGGAAGTTCAACAGCGGCAGCAGGCTCTGACCCCCGGCGAGAATCCTTCCTTCGCCCTTCGCCGCGCGCAGGGCTTCGATCGCGGCATCCACCGTCGCCGGTACGACATAGTCAAACCTGGCAGGCTTCATCGTGCTCGCCCTTCAAGGCTGGCTTCCCTACCCCCCTCGACCATTCCTATTCGCCGCGAAACCGCGGAGCTCTTTTTTCCGCGAAAGCTCTTTGGCCTTCTCTAAATCCGCGCTGTCGGATGCCGCGTCGATGAGCTGCTGCACCGTCGTCAAATCGAGCGCACCGTCGCCCATCGACAGCCCGTTCAGCATGTATTTGGCGCCTGCGATCGAGAGCGGGGCGTTGGCCGCGAGGCGCTGGAGAAATCGCTCGGCCGCGAGCACGGCGTCGTCATGAACCTCGTCAATCAGTCCCATCGACATCGCCTGCTCGGCCGGATAGCGGTCGCCTGAGTAAAGGATGCGCTTGGCGCTTGCGATGCCCGTCAGCGCCAGCAGCCGCTGCACGCTGCGAACGCCGTAGATTATGGAGAGCCTGGCTGACGGGATCCCTATTGTGGCGGTTCGATCGGCGAAGCGAAAGTCGCAGGCCAGCGCGAGATGACAGCCGCCACCAAGGCAATAGCCGGAAATGGCGGCCACGACCGGCTTTTGGAGCGCCGCGATCGCACCGGAACAGGCATCGACCGCAACCTCGTAATCGACGCTCTTGCGTTTATCGTTTCGGGCCGTGTCGAACTCGGTGATATCGGCGCCGACGGAAAAATCCTTGCCTTCGCCGTTGAGCACGACCGCGCGGACATCCCGGTCGCCCGCCAGGCGCGTGAAGATTTCGAACAATCCGCGCCACATCGCCAGCGTTACGGCATTCTTCACAGAAGGCCGGTTCAGGGTGACATGCGCGATGCCGTCGCGCCGTTCGATCTTGATCGCCTCCAAAATGGCTCCTCTAGCCTTCAATCGCCCGACTGCTCAAGGCGTTTTGGCACAACTTGCCGGCCAACCTCACTGTCACTTGCATAAGTAGACTAATTTTCCCGGACCAGTCAAGCCGGGTTTCGCAGCCAGGGCGCGGAATACCAGGAAGCGGCGCACGCTTCTGTCCTCCAATCGGAGACGAACGCCGCCTCCGGAAGGGATCAAATTCAATCGGCACGCCATGCCTGGGTCGGCGAACGCGACGTTCTCGCGGATCGTGCGGTTGAAGAGGATGCTCTCCTGCAGGGCGGCGCCGATCTGGCGCCGCAGCCACGCGACATCAGCGACCGTGAGGTCGACGCCGTCGATGCCACCGGCCGGTGGAGCTATTGCGCGTCAGCCTGATCTCGACAGGCTGGCAAATTTTCCTTGCACAGCGGCGGGTACGCTATCGCCGCTCATTCCCCGAGTTGATCCTTTCGCGCGCGGCATAAGATCGATCTCGGGTGCTTCAAGAGCTGGACATCTCTGCGGCGCCGCCCCTCGCCCATGTGGCCGCCGTGCGCTTATGAAACATCTCCCGGAACTGGCCCGTCGAGACAGGCAGCAGCCCCCCGGTGTCCCAATCCAGTACCACGGCATAACGCCGCACGACATCGAGCCGATCGATCTTGCCGGCGCGATAGCCGGCCGCGACTTCCTCGGGATCGGTCGCGAGCCAGTCAATGCGCTGACGCCGGATCGCTTCGCGCATCGCTTCGGTGGCGGCCTGGTCGACCGCATAGGCGCAAATCTCGGCGTCGACGACCGTAATCACAACGCCATAGTCCTTCGCGGCGCGCTCGATCGAGACGTAGTCGTCTGCCACGTCTTCCAGCACGAGAGCCGGATCGCGCTCCAGAGGATCGCCGAAGCCACCACCGCCGGCGGTCGGGCGGCTGAAGACGTCGCCGGACCCGATCGGCACATCGGAAAAGACGGAGCCCAGCCAATCTTCCCTCTCCGCTCCTGCCCGCGTGATGCTGAGGCCATGCGGCATCGACGGCAGGCCGCCCTCGATGCCCCAGACGATCGCCCGTTCGCGGTCGCAAATATAGGAAATGACGGTTTTTTCGGCCTCGAGGATCATCGATGTCTTGCGCACGCCGACGCCACCGCGCCATTTTCCGGGTCCGGCGGAATCGGTGATGATTTCAAACTCGGTCGTCAGGATCGGATTGGCGCGCTCCTGCCCCTCCACCGGTTGCGACATCAAGCCGGTGCCGAAACAGGCGGTGGTGACGTTGCAGCCATCCTTGCCGTTGCGCCCGCCCCAGCCGCCCGGCAGCCAGTCGTAGAACATGAAGATCGGCTTTTCGGGACGGCGGGCGTCGAGCCCGCCGGTCAGCAGATATTCCAGGTTGAAGGCGCAAGCGAGCGCGCGCTGCGGCATGATTTTCGACCAGATCTCATAGATGGCATTCATGATCTTCTCGAACGGCATCAGGAAGCCGGTAACGCCGACCGGCCAGCGCGCGTCGACGATCGAGCCTTCCGGCGCGATGATCTCAAGCACCCGGTAGAAGCCGCTGTTGAGCGGCAGGTCCGGGAAAAACGTCTTCATGCCCGCCGCAACCGCCGAGAACGTCGTGCCGAAGGCTGAATTGTAGATGGAGCTGATGGTCGGATGACTGCCGGTGAAATCATAAATGGCCTTCTCACCCTTGATGGTGAGCTTGACCTTGATCGGGATCAGCCCTTCTGAGCCCGCGGGATCGCGGTCGATGAAGTCCTGCGTCTCCCAGACGCCGTCCGGCAGCGCTGCCAGCCGCTGGCGCATGGCGCGCTCCACATAATCCTGCACCTCGGAAAAGCCGGTCTCGACGGTCTCGCGGCCATATTTGCCGACGAGCCGCAGGATCTCCCGCTCGCATACCTGCGTCGCCTGCGCCTGGGCGTGGATGTCGCCAATGATCGAGGCCGGATCGCGGGTATTGGCGGCGATCAGATGGGCCACGTCCTTGCAGAAGCGCCCCTGGTCGAACAGGCGTACGGGCGTGATGCGCAGCCCCTCGCGGAACATGTCCCGCGCCGTGACATCGAACGAGCCCGGTACGCTGCCTCCGACATCCGACCAATGGCCGTTCGATTGACTGAAGGCGATGATCTTGCCGTCGGAAAAGATCGGCCGGATCAGCCGCACATCGGGAAAATGCGTGCCGCCGGCATAGGGATCGTTGATTGCGTAGACGTCTCCCGGATGCATGTCGCCCTCGAAGGCGCGTATCACGTCCTTGCAGGTGAAATGCAGCGTGCCGACGTGTACCGCGATGTCCTGGTTGCCCTGAGCCGCCGAGTTGCCGTTTGCATCGTGCAGGGCGCTGGAGAAGTCGCGGTTGTAGATGACGAAGGAATAGCAGGTGCGCAGAATTTGCTCGGCCATCTGATCGACGCTGGTGATGAAGGAATTCTTCAGCACCTCGAAGGTGACGGGATCGAGGGTAGGCTTGGCGGCCATCGCATTCACTCCGTCAGGCGGATGATGATGTTGAGATATTTGTCGACCGAGGCCGTCGTTCCGGGCGGGATCACAACGGTGGAATCGACCTGCTCGACCACCGCGGGGCCCTTGAGCAATAAGCCCGCCGGCAGGTCCGCACGCTCGTAGACGGGAGTATCGACCCCGGCGTCCGCGTCGAACCAGACGGCGCGCCGGCTCGTCGGCTGCGGCGTTGCCCCAGTCGGCGCATGCACCGCGAGCTCGGCCTTTGGCACCGTTCCGATGGCCTTGAGGTTGAGGCGGAACAGGCCGACGGGCGCCTCGTCGCGCCGGAAGTTATATTCGCGTTCATGGCTGCGGTGAAATGCTTCGGTGAGGTCGCGCATGACGCCGATGGGGCGCGGCGCAGCGACGGCCAGCGAGCGCCACTGGCCCTGATACATCATGTCGATGGAGCGCTGCAGAACGATGTCGGCGCTCGCCACCCCTTCATGGGCGAGACGCTCCAGCGCCAAAGCCTCCAGCTTGCCGAATTCCGCTTCGATGACGGCAGGGTCGGCATCATCCGCGCCGGCGAAATAGCTTTCGGAAAAATCGTGCTGCACGTCGACCAGCAGGCATCCGAGGGCCGAAGTGACGCCGGGATTGGGCGGCACGATCACGGCCGGAATCGACAGCTCCCTGGCGATCGCCGCCCCATGCAGCGCGCCGGCGCCGCCGAAAGCCACCAGCGCGAAGTCGCGCGGATCATATCCCCTGCTGATCGAGATCAGGCGAACGGCATCGGACATATTGGCGTTGGCGACGCGGATGATTGCATCGGCCGCGGCCTCGCGGGTCAGACCGAAGGACACAGCCACCTGATCCACCGCAGCCGCCGCGAGCGCCGGATCGAGCATGATCTTGCCTCCGGCAAGGCTCGTCCCGAGCCGCCCAAGCACCACATTGGCGTCGGTATTGGTCGCCTGCCTGTTGCCATTGCCGTAACACGCAGGTCCGGGGCTCGCGCCTGCCGATTGCGGTCCGTTGCGCAGCGACCCCGCCTCGTCGGTCCAGGCGAGCGAGCCGCCGCCGGCGCCGATCGTCAACACTTCGATCGAAGAAAAGCGGATCGGATAGCCGAACTCGATGTGCCAATCCTTGGTGACTCGCGATTGGCCTTCATAGGTCAGGGACACGTCGGTCGAAGTGCCGCCCATGTCGAGGCCGATCGAGTTCTGAAAGCCGCACAGCATCGCGACATAGCGGCTGGCGATCGCGCCCGCCGCAATGCCGGAGCCGGCGAGGCGCGCGGCGAAGTCCTTGACGCTCGCCGGCGTCATCACGCCGCCGCCGGTATGCAACAACAGAAGGTCGCGCTCGTAGCCTTCCTGCTTCAGCCGCTCGCCGAGGCGCGCGGTGTAGCTGACCAGCACCGGGCTCAGGGCAGCGTTGACGACCGTGGTCGAGAAACGTTCGTGCTCGAATATTTCGGGCAGTACGCCGGAGGAGGTCGAAACCGGCACGCCGGGCATCTCCTCTTCCAGGATTTGCTTCATGCGCCGCTCGTTCGCGCCATTGACATAGGCGTTCATGAAGCAAACCGCGACCGCTGCCATGTTGCGCCGCTTCAGGATGCGGGCAACCTCGCGGGCGCCGGCCTCGTCGAGCGGCGTGACGACGGCGCCCTGCGCATCGACGCGTTCCAGGACAGTCAACCGGTCCCGGCGCGGCACATAGGGCTTCACCACGTCCTTGTAGGCGTCCCACAATTCTTCCTTGTTGGCGCGGCGGATCTCGATCACGTCGCGAAAACCCCTGGTGCACACCATCGCAGTGCGCGGCAAACGCCGGGTGATCAGCGCATTGGTCGCGACCGTCGTGCCATGGGAGAACAGCGCCACCTGGCTCAGATCGATCGCCGCCTTGCCGATTCCGGCCATGATGCCGTCGATCGGATCAGGTGACGATGCCGTCTTCTCGATGCGGATGAGGCCTGTGGTCTCGTCCATGATGCAGATGTCGGTGAAGGTTCCGCCGACATCCACGGCCACACGCAGATTCTGCAAGGTTGTCCTCCCATTCATCGGCGCGCCGGTTCCTCCCCGGCGGTTCCAACGGCCGCGGTCTCTCTACCATCGCATTAGGATATTGGGCGTTTGGTTCGCTTGTCGGCGAGCGCACATAAGTTTGTTGGCCAGCGTATCGACCGCCATAGCCAGGCAGGACCGCCTTTGCGGACTAGGCTCAACGAAAATGAGCCGGCGCGCTTCCCGCACCATGGAAACTCAAATTGAAGAAATCGTGGAAGAGCTTGGTCGCCGCGGAAAACGGCCGGTCGACGGCCCAGGCGAGACCCACGTCCATCGTCGGGATATCGGCGGCGACATTGCGCGTATCGATCCGCTGGCCTTCGAGCGACCATGGTCTGTACACCATGTCGGACAGCACCGTCACACCCATGCCGGCCGCCACCATGCTCCGCACCGCCTCGACCGACGAGGTGGTGAAAATGGCCTTTGGCCGCAAACCGCTCGGCCGCCAATAATTGCCAACAGTCTTCTTGGCCTCGTCAACGGTGAGCATGACATACGGCTCCCTCGCGATGTCGGCGAGCGTGATCGTCTCGAGCTTCTTGAAAGGATGCTCGACCGGCAGCCAGAGCCGGCGATGGGAGCGGATCAGCGTATCATGGGCAAGGCTCCGCCTGTTGCGGAGATTCGAGACCAGCATCACCGCGATATCGAGCGAGCCGTCCACCAGCCCCTTCTCGATCGCCTCGCGCGGCAGTTCGATCAATTCCAGCATGATGCGTGGATAGGTGCGCGCAAACCGTGCATGGTGGGGAGGAAGGAAATAGCCCGCGACCGTATAGGTCACGCCGACCCGCACCTTACCGGACAATTTCATGTCGTCGGCCAGAGGGGTTCGCATCGCCTCGTTGACCGCCGCCATGATGTTGCGGGCAAGCTGCAGGAACCGCGCGCCTTCCGCGGTCAGCGAGACGCCCTGGGGATGACGCGAGAACAGGCTGACCCCAAGTTCGTCTTCAAGCTGCTGCACTGCTGCCGTAATCGCCGATTGCGAAACGCCGAGATGGATACCGGCATGCGAGACCTGGCCGGCTTCAGCGGTCGCGATGAAATAGCGGATCTTCGTCAGCGAAAAAGTCATATCTGTTTTCCAGATATCAGGCAGCGTATTTTCTTATTTTACTATACTTACGATCCGCGTCCATACTTCCCTTCGCAATTGCGAATGGGCGGAGAGAAGCATTGACCTCGATCAATTGCGATATGGGCGAGGCCTACGGGCTCTATCGCATGGGCGATGATGAGGGATTGATGCCGCTCATTACGATCGCCAACGTGGCTTGCGGCTTCCATGCCTCGGACTTCAACCATATGCACGAGACGGTCCGCCTCGCCAAACGCCTCGGCGTCGCGGTCGGCGCGCATCCCTCCTTGCCCGACCTCCAGGGTTTTGGCCGTCGCGAGATGGCGATCTCCCGCGAGGAGCTCGCAAATTGCATCATCTACCAGGTCGGCGCGCTCAAGGGCTTCCTCGAGGCCGAGGGCGTGAAACTCAACCATATCAAGCCGCATGGCTCGCTCTACGCGATGGCCGCCAGACAGCCAGAGACCGCCCATGCGATCTGCGATACAGCCGACGTCTTCAAAGTGGCGCTGCTCGGCATGATCGGCACGCTGCACGAGCGGATCTACCCCGAGCGCGGCCACGAGTTCATCTCGGAATTCTACGCCGATCTGGATTATTCCGATGACGGCGCGCTGATCGTGACGCGCAAGCACGACGAAAAAGACCCCGCGGAAGCTGCCGCCCGCTGCCTGCGTGCGATCCGCGAAGGCAAGGTTCGCAGCATCGGTGGCAAGGAAATTGCTGTGAGGGCCGATAGCATTTGTGTCCATTCGGACACGCCGAACGCCGTCGCAATCGCAACCGCGGTGCGCGAGGCTTTGCGGGATCATTTGCGAAAGTGACGCCAGGCGGCCGGCGATCGCCGACGCCCTGAACAGGAGGACCGGGACTGGACATGGCCACCAAACAGATCATTTCGCCGCTCCCCGGCACTTTCTACCGCAGGCCCGCGCCGGATTCTCCGCCGTTCAAGGCCGAGGGCGACCGGATCGCCGCTGGCGATGCGATCGGCCTTGTCGAAGTGATGAAGTCTTTTCACGAGATAAAGGCGCAGTTCGCCGGCAAGATCGTCAAGTTCCTGATCGACAACGAAGAACCGATCATGGCGGGTCAGCCGATCGCTGACGTCGAGGACTAGAGTCGACGCCATGGCGACCATCAAGACGCTCCTGATAGCCAATCGCGGCGAAATCGCGGTCCGGATCATCCGGGCCGCGCGCGAACTCGGGATCAGGACCGTCCAGGCGTACAGCGACGCTGACGCCAATTCGCTCGCCGTGAAGCTTGCCGACGTCGCGGTGAACATCGGTCCGCCCCAGGCCTCGAAATCCTATCTCTCCATCGCCGCGATCCTCGCGGCCGCGCGCGAGAGCGAAGCGGACGCGGTGCACCCAGGTTACGGCTTCCTTGCCGAGAACGCCGATTTTGCGGACGCCGTCGAGGCCGCGAGCCTGATCTTCGTCGGACCGCCCGGAAGCGTCATCCGCCTGATGGGAGACAAGGCGGCGGCCCGGGAGATCGCCGCCAGGGCCGGCGTCCCGACCGTCCCCGGCAGCGACGGCCGCATCGACACGCCGGAAGATGCACGCGAGGCCGCATCACGCCTCGGCTATCCCGTGATGATCAAGGCGGCGGCCGGCGGTGGCGGCCGCGGCATCCGCATCGTCAACGATCGCGCCGAGCTCGATCGGCTGGTGCCGCAGGCGAGCGTCGAAGCCAAAACCGCCTTTGGCGATGGCGGGCTCTATCTCGAAAAACTGGTCGAGCGCGCGCGCCATATCGAGGTGCAGGTGCTCGGCGACGGGCGCGACGTCGTCCACCTCTATGAACGCGAATGTTCGCTTCAGCGCCGTCGCCAGAAAGTCTGGGAGGAAGCGCCGGCCGCCCACCTTCCGGACGAGATACGCGCCCGCCTTTGTGCCTGCGCGGTGGAATTGGCACGGGCGGTTTCCTATCGCGGCGCCGGTACGCTCGAATTTCTCTACGACGAGACAACGCGCGATTTCTATTTCATCGAAATGAACACGCGCATCCAGGTCGAGCATCCGGTGACCGAGTTCGTCACCGGCGTCGATCTCGTGCGCGAGATGATCAAGATCGCCGGCGGCGAGCCGCTCGGCCTGCGTCAGGCCGATATCCGTTGCGTCGGCCATTCCATCGAATGCCGCATCAACGCCGAAGATCCCGCCATGGGATTCATGCCCTCCCCCGGCATCGTCAGCGGCTTGCGCGTACCGAGCGGCCCCGGCGTGCGTTTCGACAGCATGCTGTATGCGGGCTACGCAGTGCCGCCGTTCTACGATTCCCTGATCGGAAAATTGATCGTCTGGGACGAAAGCCGCGCCGCCGCGATCGAGCGGCTGCGGCGCGCTCTCGGAGAATTCGAGATCGACGGCCTGAAGACCACGATCGGCCTGCACGAAGCCTTGGCGCTCGACGCGGACGTCCGCGCCCTTCGCTTCGACACCAAGTTCCTCGAGCGTTGGATCGAGACCAACGCATCGCATCTTGCCTGAACGGGAGTTATGCGCCGATGGCCACGAGATATTCCTTTGGAGGCGACGAACATGTCTTCGTTGAGGTCGACGAGGAAATGTCTCTCAACGCGTTCTTCAAGAGCCTCTCGATCACCAACGCCGTGCGAGAGAGCCGGATCAAGGGCGTGACGGAAATCTGTCCGGCCAACGCCTCCTTCCAGATCAAGTTCGATCCCGACCTTATCGGCCCCGACGACATGCTCCGCGAATTGCAGCGACTGGAATCGGCCGCCGACACAACGGACGTGTCGTTGAAGACGAGGATCATCGAAATACCGGTGCTCTACAACGATCCCTGGACCCGCGAAACCTTGATGCGCTTTCGCGAGCGGCATCAGGACCCCGCCGCCACCGACATCGAATATGCCGCTCGCATCAACAATTTCGCCTCGGTCGACGACTTCATCGCCGCGCATTCGGGCTCGCCCTGGTTTGTTTCGATGGTGGGGTTCGTGGCCGGATTGCCGTTCCTCTACCAGATGGTCGAGCGTTCGCGGCAGATCGAGGCGCCGAAATATCTGCGCCCGCGCACCGACACGCCGAAGCTCACCATCGGTCACGGCGGCTGTTTCAGTTGCATCTATTCGGTGCGCGGCGCCGGCGGCTACCAGATGTTCGGAATCACGCCGATGCCGATCTACGACCCACGCCAGGAGATCGGCTATCTCCGCGAATTCATGGCCCTGTTCAGGCCGGGCGACATGGTCAAATGGAAGCCGATCACGCTCGATGCCTATCACGACGCTGTGGCCGACGTGGAGGCCGGTCGCCTCGCGCCGCTGATGCGCGACGTGACCTTTTCACTCACCGAATTCGAACGCGACATCGACGGTTACAACCGCAAGCTGGAGAAGGCGCTCCATGGGCATTGAGATCATCGATCCCGGCCTCGCCACGACCGTCCAGGATCTCGGCCGGCCCGGTTATTATCATATCGGCATTCCGCTTTCCGGCGGCATGGACCGCCTCGCCTTGCAGGCGGCGAACCTGCTTGCCGGCAACGATCCCGGAGCGGCGGTCCTGGAAGCGGTGTTCATGGGGCCGCAGATCGCCTTCGCCGAAGACCGCATGGTTGCGGTGACAGGCGCCGAGCTTCCGCCGAAGGTCGACGGCGAGCCGCGCGCGACATGGACGAGTTTTCGCGTGAAGGCGGGCCAAACGCTCTCCTTCGACTTTCTGAAGAAGGGCGCGCGCGCCTATATCGCGATCGGCGGCGGCATAGATGTGCCCGTGGTGCTTGGCAGCCGGTCGACGTATCCGCTCGGCGCCCTCGGCGGCCATGAGGGCCGCAAGCTTGAAGCCGGCGACCGTCTGAAGCTCGGCACTCCCGTCCCTGTCAAGGAAGGCCGCACCGTCGCCGCCGATCTGCGGCGGGCACCTGGCGGCTCCGTTGAATTGCGCGTATTGCCGGGGCTCTACTGGCATCGTGTCGCAGAGCAATCCGGCCGGGATTTTTTCGCGGATACGTGGAAGGTGGCGCCGGAAGCCGACCGTATCGGATATCGCTTCCGCGGCGGGCGTCCGCTCCAATTCGAGCCCCGCACGCCGCCTTTCGGCGCGGGCTCCGATCCGTCGAACATTGTCGATGCATGCTATCCCTACGGGTCGATCCAGGTTCCCGGCGGCACCGAGCCGATCGTCCTGCACCGCGACGCGGTCTCGGGCGGCGGATACTTCATGCTGGGCACGGTGATCTCCGTGGATATGGATCTGATCGGCCAGTTGCAACCGCATACGCCGGTGCGTTTTGCGCCGGTGGACATGAAGGTGGCCCTGGCGGCTCGGCATGAGCGTAAGGCGTTGTTGAGCAAGCTCCATGCGTCACTCAGCTAGTCGCCGCGCGAGCGGTCGCGCAATTCCTTCGGGGACATGCCGAAATGTCCCTTGAAGGCGCGCGAGAACTGGGCGTGGTCACTGAAGCCGAAACGATAGGCGATCTCGGCGACCGTCAGACGATTGGCGGGATCGCGCAACTGGGCGTGACAGGCGTCGAGCCGCTGGTCCCGTATCCATTGGCCGATCGTTTGGTTGGTGTCGCGAAAGAGCTCGTGCAGATAGCGCGTGGAGATGCCGCAGGCGCTCGCGATCAGGTCCGGATCGAGATCGACCCGGCCGAGATTGCGGCGCGCAAAGCTTTCGATGCGGCTCAGATGCGCCTCCCGGACAGTCGAGGACCCGGAAGTAAGCGTGCGTTCATCCGACTTGATGGAGAGCACGAGAAGATCGATCAGATGACGACCGACCATCAGCCGCGCTTCGGCCGACATCGCGTCGAAGCGAGCCGGAATCAGGCGCAGCATGTCGG
>Ga0070679_100002248_pt1 | contig 17450 bp, 16 predicted proteins | sample KBSC63BmetaG_FD_65652 | JGI IMG/M metagenome (GOLD analysis project Ga0070679, IMG submission 65652) | Corn rhizosphere microbial communities from Kellogg Biological Station, Michigan, USA - KBS C6-3B metaG | ecosystem: Host-associated > Plants > Roots > Rhizosphere | place: USA: Michigan... | reverse complement strand
TCATCGCCTCGCCGGCGTCATAGACGAACACCAGATGGCAGCGCGGATTGCGCTGGCGATAATGCCGCGCCGCCTCGGGCGGCGCCGCGGCGTCCTTGGTGCCGAAGAGCGCGAGGATCGGCACCTCGACCGCGTTGAAGCACGCGGCCGGCTCGACGATTGCCGCGCCACCGGCATCGAAGATCCGCGGCGCCAGCAGCACGATCGCGGCGATCTGTTCCGGCCGCTCCAGCGCGAGCAACAGTGCCGCCGCCGCACGGTCGCGCTCGGCGATAAGGCTCACGCGCTCGGCACCGAGGCTCGCCAGAGCCTCGCCCAAGGCGCGCGCCAGCGGCGCCGTTGCTTGGGCGGCCGATGCGACGATCCGGCATTGCTGCGCCACCAGCCGTTTCAGCGCCGCGGCGCTGTCGCTCGCGCCCAGCCACAGGATCGCCTCGTGCGCGCCACTCGTCGCCGGTTTCGCTTGTCCGCTCATGCTCACAGCTCGCGAATCCGCGGCAGCACCTTGGTGCCGAAGAGCTCGATCGAGCGCAGCGTCTTGTCGCCCAATTGCGCGCCAAGCGGGCAATCGAGAATCCCGGCGCCGATCTCGCCGCGGATGCGGGCGATCTGGCGCGCGACCGTCTCGGGCGAGCCGACCAGGATCTGCCCCGATTGGATGCGGTCCTGCAGTGTGCGCGTCGCGGTGCGCGTCGCTTGCGCCACATCGCGGCCGTAATAAGCGGTGTCGGCGATGGCGGCGCTGATCGCGGCGTTGGAGTTGGTGAGGGCGACGCGCGGCGCCGCGCGGCTCATATCGGCAAAGGCTTCCTCATCGCTCTCGGCGACATGGAAGCCGACGCGGTAGATCACATCGTCGGGCTTGGGCTCCCAGCCGGCAAGGCGCGCCTGCTCGCGGAAATAAGCCGCGGCCTTGGCGGCTTCGCCGATGGTCGTGAAGGCAAAGCCCAGCCCCAGCCGATTGCGAGCGGCAAACTCGCCGGCCTCGGGGCTCGAGCCCGACATATAGATCGGCGGATGCGGCTGCTGGATCGGGCGCGGCCAGATCGAGATCGAGCGGTATTGATAGTAGCGGCCCTGCCAGCCGAAGGGCTCGGGCTCGGTCCAAGCGCGGCGGATGATCTCGAGCGCCTCGGCGAAACGCGCGCGCGATTCCGACGGGTTGAAATTGTAGGTCACATATTCGTTGGGCGTGCCGCGCATCATCCCGGCGACGATCCGGCCGCCGGTCATCGCATCGAGCATCGCGAATTCCTCGGCGACGCGCACCGGGTTGAGGATCGGCAGGGTCGGCCCCAAGACCGCGATCTTGGCGCGCTTCACCACCTGGCTCAGCGCGCCCGCGAAGATCATCGGGTTGGGGGTCATCGACAGCGCGGAGAAATGATGCTCGGCGACCGTCACCCAGTCGAATCCGAATTGATCGGCGAGGCGGAACTGCTCGAGCGTCGTCTCCATCGAGCGCGCGGCGGTCTCCGGCTCGCAATACTTGGCGGGGAGGGGCCAGACGCCTTGGGGCGTGTCGCCGATATAGCGCGAGGTGCAAAACAGCGCCGCCTTCATGCGGCACATCCCGACCGCCGCTTCGGGCGGGCGGCGTCGAATCTCGGCGGCGGCGTCATCGCGGCCCTTTCGGCGTTTCGGGCGCGGCCGGCGAGCGCCGGCCGGGTTTCCATCGCCGGCCACGATAGCAGAAAACCCTCCGGCGCGAAGCGGCGGATCGGCGACGCGATGCGGGGATGCAGCGGAATTGCGCCGCCGATAATCGCATAGCGGCGCGCGATCCGTGCTAGGCTCACGCGGTCCGGGTCATGCGTCGGCGCCGCGATGGCGGTCGCGCCATCGGGCGGTTTGTGTCGAGACGGGGGAACCAGGATTGGCGATCGAGGTTCTTGCTTCGCGCGGGTCTGTCAAGCGGAGAGATTTTTCGTGAAAAACCGGCTTCCTTGGGCACTACTCGGGGCTTTCGGCCTGGTCTTCGTCTGCGGCGGGGCGCGGGCGCAAAGCCTCGCTCCTTTGCTCGATTGGCAGAATTCTGCGGGCATCGTGCTGCGCTCGCTGGGCGGTCCGATTCCCGACTGGGAGGTCACGCTGGGCGGCGGCGGCGGCGTTCTGCCCGCCTATGAGGGCTCCAACTCGCTGCGCTTCGCGCCGGCGCTTCTCCTCGATGTGCGCTATCGCGACATCTTCTTCGTCTCGAGCGGCGAGGGTGTCGGCGTCAATATCCTCCACGGCGATTTCTATCGCGCCGGCGTCGCGCTGGCCTTCGATCCCGGCCGCGAGCACAACGCGGCGACGCGGCTCAGCGGCACCGGCAATATCGATCCCGCGCCCGAGCCCAAGATCTTCGCGCAATTCGCGATCGTGCCGGTGGTGTTCACCTTCGATGTGCGCTATCGCGCGACCAGCCAGCAGGGCTTCGTCGGCGATGTCGGCGTCTATATGCCGGTGGTCGGCACGAAATCCGTGCAGGTTTTCGTCGGCCCATCGGTGACGCTCGCCGATGATCGTTATATGAACGCCTATTTCGGCGTCAGCCCGCGCCACGCCGCGCCGCATTCGCAATTCCACACCTTCGAGGCGCATGGCGGCTTGAAGAACGCGAATTTCGGCTTGACCGCGCTCTATCACTTCACCGATCACTGGTTCGTCGATGTCGATGCCGGGATCGAGCGCCTGCTCGGCTCCGCGGTGGAGAGCCCGCTCACCCAGACCAAATGGGGCATCGGCGCCAACGCCTCGATCGCCTATACTTTTTAAGCCGCCTCTCGGCGGATCGGCAACGCGGCGCCCGCGCGACGTTCCGCGTTGCCTCGCGCGCCCATTCGGCTAACCTCGTCGGCTCAGCCGGATGGGGAGGACGCTTGATGCTTTTCGAGAGATTTCGCGCCGCGATCCTCGCTTTCGCCGCCTTGGCTTTGCCCGCGGCGCACGCCTTGGCCGATCCGATCGCCGATTTCTACGCGAGCAAGTCGGTGACGCTGGTGGTGGCGACGCCCCCCGGCGGCCCTTACGATATCTACGCGCGGCTGCTGGCGCGGCATTTCGGCGGGCACATCCCCGGCCATCCCACCATCCTCGTCGAGAACATGCCCGGCGCCACAGGCATGCGCGCCGCCGAATATCTCTACGCCGTCGCGCCGCAGGACGGCACGGTGATCGGCAATCTCCACAACATGATCGCGCTGATCGAGGCGCTCGGCCAATCGAGCGTCAAGCTCGACCCCACCCAGTTCAACTGGCTCGGCAACATGGCGCGCGAGGTGGGCGACGTGATTCTCTCGACGACATCGCCGGTCAAGACGGTCGAGGATGCGCGGCACAAGGAAGTGGTGATGGGCGCGGCCGGGCCGATGGCGCTGGGCGCGATCTATCCGCGGGTGATGAACCGCGTGCTCGGCACGAAGATGCGCCTCGTCACCGGCTATAACGGCGCCAATGGCGTGGCGCATGCGCTGGAGCAGGGCGAGGTCGAGGGCGACGCCGGCGACACCTGGTTCAGCGGCCAGGGCCGCACCTATGATTGGTGGAAGGCCGGCAAGATCCGCGTGCTCGTGCAGATCGGAACCCGCGCGCCCGATCTGGCTTCGGTCCCGCTCTTGCCCGATCTCGCGCGGAACGACGACGAGCGTCAGCTGCTCGAGCTGTTCTCGACGCCTTATGTGGTGGGAAAGCCCTCGGCCGTCGGCCCCAAAGTCCCAGCCGACCGCGTCGCTGCCCTGCGCGCGGCCTATAACGCGACATTGGCCGATCCCGCCCTGCTGGCCGATGCGAAGAAGCTCGGCGTCAGCATCGCCCCGGTCTCGGCCGAGGAGCTGACGGCCCTGATCAAGCATTTGATGAGCCTGCCGCCCCCTCTGCTCGCGCGCGCCAAAACCATTGCCGCGCCCTAAAGAGGCGAGCGGAGGCTTCGATCCGCCCGGGAGATGCGCTAGGATAGTCCTGCCTCGAGCGATGCGGAGGAACCCATGCTGTCACGCGCCGACAATGAACGTTTGGTGAGGATAGGGCAGGGAACGCCCGCCGGTGCGCTGTTCCGCCGCTATTGGCAGCCCGCTTGCCTGTCGGTCGAGCTGCCCGAGCCCGACGGCGCGCCGATCCGCGTGCGCCTCCTCGGCGAGGACCTGATCGCCTTTCGCGACACCAACGGGAAGGTCGGGCTGGTCGATGCTTTCTGCGCGCACCGGCGCGCGCCGCTGTTCTTCGGCCGGAATGAGGAATGCGGCCTGCGCTGCGTCTATCACGGCTGGAAGTTCGACGTGGACGGCAATTGCGTCGACCTGCCCTCGGAGCCCGAAGGCAGCCCGATGAAGGCGCGCATCAAGCTCACCGCCTATCCGACGCATGAGCAAGCGGGCGTGGTCTGGGCCTATCTCGGTCCGAAAGAGACCATGCCTCTGCCGCCCGATTACGAATGGATGCGCGCGCCGGCGACGCATCGCTACATCTCCAAGACTTATGAGGCGTGCAACTATCTCCAGGCGGTCGAAGGCGGGCTCGACACCGCCCATTCCTCTTATCTGCACAATCTGCGCCTGGGCGATAAATCGCTGCCGCGCTTGCGCGACCGCGCACCGCGGCTCGATGTCGAGCGCACGGATTACGGCTATTCCTATGTCTCGACCCGGCGGCTCGGCGATGACGGCTCCTATGTGCGGCTCTATCACTATGTGATGCCGCATCAGCAGATGCGTGGCGGCATCAACGGCGTGCTCGGCCGCAACGACGTGCCGAAGCTCGACGGCCATCTCTGGGTCCCGATCGATGACGAGCAGACCTATGTTTATAATTGGTGCTACAGCGCCGATCCGGCGGTCTCGATCTCGGAGGAGGTGGCCGAGGCGCATGAGCACCATTCCGGCCGCGGCAAGGACGACCTCATCCCCGGCACCTTCAAGCTGAAGCGCAACCCGTCGAACGATTATCTGATCGACCGCGCGGTGCAGAAAACCAAGACCTTCACCGGCATCGACGGCGTCAACACCCAGGACTTCGCCATCCAGGAAGGCATGGGCCCGATCGTCGATCGCTCGGGCGAGTATCTGGGCTCGACCGACCGCGCGATCGTGACCTTGCGGCGCATGCTGCTCGAGGCGGTGGCGGCGGTCGAGCGCGGCGAGACGCCGCCGGGCGCCGATCCCAAGACTCACCGCGCGATCCGGCCCTATGACGGGCTCGTGCCGGCAGGCGCCGATTGGCGCGAAAGCTTCGGCGACAATCTCCACTGCAAATGGTAGGCGCCGGGCAAGCCGGGGCAGCTTTAGCAGAATAGATCAGATTGTCTCTGTAACTTTCTGATTCTACAGTTTTATTATCACTTCCGAACCCGCCGGCGCGGGCGCGCGCTATGCGCCGCCGCCCGGCGCGGCTTTGCTTCCGTCTCGGTCACGGTTTGCGCCGCCGCTTCGCTTGCGGCTTGGGCGGTCTCGCCGGCCGCGCGCACCCGTTGTTCCGTCTCCTGAAGCGAGTTCGCGCCCATCGCCGAGGCATGGTGGAGCAGCCGGCTCGTCGCCGCGGAGAAATCCTCGGCCGTCTCCTTCATCAGATGATTGAAGACGGCCAAGGCCTGAGACATGTCGCGGCACGCGGCAATCTTTCGGCCGGTCTCCAGCTCGCGCTGAAAAAGATTCATCCCGAGTTGAAACAGCTCGTGCTGCGCGGAGAGCGCGTAGCTCATGTACATGTAATTGCCGCCGACGGCCTGGAAACCGTCGTGGGCCTGCTCTGCGAAGCGATCCATGGTGCAATCCCCGTTCTTCACCCGAGACTGAGTGAACCGGCGCCGGGGGGGCGGAGTTCCGGGCAATCGAAGCTTTTCCGCGCGCGGCCCGATGCGATTGCCCCGAGCCCATGTCGATGGCGGGGGATGGCGCGCGATGATAGCATCGGCCGTCACGGCGCGAGAGAAATCGCCGGGGGAGGCTCCTCATGGCCGATGTGGACGTCCAGCGCTTCGAAGCCGAGCTTACGCCGCAGCTCGGGGCGGCACAGCGGGCGATCCGACTGCTGATGGGCTTCATCGCCGCGCGGGCGGTCTATGCGGCGGCAAAACTCGGCCTCGCGGATGCCATCGGGTCAGCCGGCGCGAGTGCCGAGGACCTCGCGGCGCGCCTCGGCGCCGATGCCTCGGGACTCGAGCGCTTGTTGCGCGCTTTGAGCGGGCTCGGCGTCGTCGCGCAAGAGGAAAATGGGCGCTATAGCCTGACGCCGATCGGCGCGAGCCTGCGCAAGGATGTGCCTGACTCGATCCGCGACTATGCGATCTATGTTCACGAATTCCTCTACGATCTCTTCGAGGGGCTGGTGCCGGGCGTGATGAACGGCAAACCGGTCGTCGCAGAGAAGCTCGGCGCGCCGCTTTTCGCCTACCTGCAGCAGCACGCCGAGATCGCCGCCTTGTTCCATGCGGGGCTTGCCAATCGCGGCCGCATCGAGGCGCCCGCGATCCTCGAGGCGGTGAGCTTTGCCGGCTGCCGCAAGATTGCCGATCTCGGCGGCGGCAACGGCGCCTTTCTCTCGGCAATCCTCGCCGCTTATCCGGCGGCGTCGGGCGCGCTGCTCGAGCGCAGTGCCGCGATCGCTTCGGCGCGGCGCGGTGAGGGCGGGCCTCTGCCGCGCTGTACGCTGATCGACGGCGATTATTTCGCCGCGGTTCCCGCAGGTTGCGACGCCTATATCCTGAAGCGCGTTCTCTTCGATCACACCACCGCGGAAGTCGTCCGCGTGTTGCGGCACTGTCGCGACGCCATGGCGCCGAATGGCCGAGTGGTGATCGTCGAGGGGCTTGCCGCGGCGCCGAACGAGGACAGCCTGCAGCATTTGATGGATTTGACTTATCTCCTCGCAACCACGGGACGGATGCGCGGGCAGGAGGACTATGCGACGTTGTTGCGAGAGTCGGGCTTGCGGCTCGATCGATGCGTTGCGACGCGCGCGGATGTCAGCGTGCTCGAAGCCTCGCGCGCTTGACCATTGGAGCGGATTGGAATGTCCCAAGGTTTCGCGACAACGCCGTCTCCGCCTTATTTCGCGGTGATCTTCACCGCGCAGCGCAAGCCCGGCGATGACGGCTATGCAGCGATGGCGAGGGTGATGTTCGAACTCGCGGCCCAGCAGCCCGGCTATCTCGGTGTCGAACATGCACGCGGTGCCGATGGGCTCGGCATCACTGTCGCCTATTTCACCGACGAGGCGGCGGTCCGCGCCTGGAAGGCGAATGCCGAGCACCGCGCCGCCCAGCGACTCGGCATCGAACGCTGGTACAGCCGCTATCAAATCCGGGTCGCGAAGGTCGAGCGCGCCTATGAGGGCCCCGAAGGCCGCTGAGCGCGGCCTCCTCTAGCTCTGGAAGCCCGGATGCGCGATGTCGCCGGCGGGAAGGCTCGCCGCGGCGAGGAATTGCCGGCGAAGCGCGAAGCTGCTGGTTGGCGCGCCGCCCCGGTTCGCAGCGCCATGGCGATGCCGCCATCCGCCGCCGCGTTGCGGCAAGCGCCAGAACTTGCCGAGATAGCGCTCGTAATCGCGCGAGCCGAAAATATTGGTCGCGGCGGCCGGCGTCGCAGTGAGCTCGCCGAGATAGGCACGGCGCGGCGTATCGTAGAAATCGACGCGGACGAAGTCGAAATCGCGGCCGAGGATCTTCGCTGCCTGGAGCATTGCCTCGAAATGCGGCGGCCGGGGGATCGCGCCGATGATTTCGCCGCGCCCGTAGTGGAGCGCGAGCTTTTCCCAGGAGGGCGTGTAGAAGCCGCGGCGATGATTTCCGAAGCGGCCGATATCGACCTGGATCACCTCGGTGAGTCCGTCGAAGGCGTAGAATTTATAGTCGGTCGGAATTCCGCCGCTGCCGTCGTCGACGAATTCCTCGACCATGATTTTCGGCGCGATGTTCTTGTAGACCCATTCGCGCGTCAGCTCGTAGTAATTCTGCCGCAGCCAGGAGCGGCACAGCGCGATCGCCGCGCCGCGATCGAGCTTTGACTTGTCGGGCACGACATGGATCCAGCCCGAGCCGTGGTTTGGCTTCAGCACGAAGCGGTCCGGAAGCCGCTCGAAGGGGATGTCCTCGGGGTCGTCGGTGACATGGTAGAGGGTGGGCAGGAGCGAAGGCTCGACCCGGGACGCGGCATAGGCGCGAAACCGAAGCTTGTCGGTTATTTCGGCCAATACCGCGCGCCGATCGAACACCATGCGGTGGAGAAGCTTCTCGTTGAACGTCCGCGGCCAAAATAGATTCGGCAAGCGGCCATAGGATTCCACATAGTACCGGACGGCCACCATCCAATCCGGCACGGCTTTGCGAAGAAGGTTCCCGCGGGCCATAAAAATTCTCGTGCGATCACGGGCCGGGACCCGAGGCGCGCCCGCGCCCGAGACCCGCTACGAAGAGTCGAGATCAGGATTGAGTGCCGAGATTTTGGCAAAAACATCACGGCGGCGTGATCCGCTGTGGCAGAGCTGGGCGGATTATGACATCCGGCGGGCCGTCCGGCCGAGGCGGCAGCCGCTAGGGCAGGGCGACCGCGTAACGCTTATCGATCAGGGCGTCCACATCGACCGTCCCTTTGACCATGCCCTGGGCGTGGAACCAGTCGACCTGGCGCCGGATATCCTTCGCGTCGATGCGCAGATCGGCGTCGATGTAAGAGATGCCGCGCGCCACCTGCTCGGGCGATTGGCCGACATTCGCGGCGATGATCGCTGTGACTTCCGCCGCATCCGGTCCATCGCGCCGATGATCGCGCGCATCGGCATAGGCGTCGTGATAGGCCTTCGCGCCCTTGCGCAGCGCGCGCAAGAAGCGGTTGACAAGCGCGGGCTTCGCATCGGCGGTCTTTCGTTTCGTGACGATGACGCCGAGCTGAAAGGGCGTTTCGTCGCCGACCCAGCCGAGCGGTCTTACCTTTTCGGCCTGGATCGAGGGGAAGAGCGCCGTCACCGGAAGGATCGTCGTATCGGCCTGGCCGCCGACGATCGCCGAAACGGCGTTGGGGATTGACTGCAGCGCCAGCACTTGCACGGTTTTCAGATCGACGCCGTATTTTGCCATCAGCAGCGCCAAGGTGTAATGCGAGGGCGAGCCGAGCGTCGAGGTGACGAAGCTGTGTCCCGCAAAATCGCGGTAGGTTTTGAGGCCCGCGGCATAGGCGCGGTTCGATAGCGCGATGACCTGAGACTGGAAGCCCGGCACTTCGCGGTGGTTGCCGCCGATGATGCGCAGATCGTTCTGCGCGGCGAGGCTGTAAAACGCGGCGGTCGGGCCGACCACGCCGAACTCGATGTCGCCCGAGACGATCGCGACCGGCACGCCCTGTCCGGCGCCGAAGAAGACCAGATCGGGCTCGATCCCTTCCTGCGCGAAATATCCCTTCTCGCGCGCGAGAAACACCGGGCCGCAAAACGATGCCTTGATGAAGCCGATCTTGACCCGCTCGCCGGCATTGCCCGCCCAGGCACTCGAGAGAAGGGCGAGGAGGCCTAGTAGCGTTATCGAGGCAAAAACCGCCCGGCGAAGATCATGCGCTCGCTTCATGTCGTTGGTCCCTTCTGTGTGTCACCCGCGCTGTGATCGCATGGCCGGGCCCGCCTGTCATGATGCGGCAGTCCCAGATCGCGTGCGTGCGGGGCGGGATGGGGAGGCCCGCGCAGGACCCGGGTCCCCGTCGGATCGTCGGACGGTGCGCGCCGAGGTTCAGCGCGCAACTCTCTGCCCAAAGCCGGCATCGCGGGCGCGAGCGACGGCCTGGGCCCGGCTCTTGGCGCCGAGCTTGCTCAAGACAGAGGTGACATGGTTGCGGACGGTCTTCTCGCGAATGCCGAGCCGCGTTGCGATTTCATAATTGTCGAGTCCGCCGGCGACCAATTCGAGCACGTCGCATTCGCGCGCGGTGAGGTCGGCCAAAGGGCGCTCGAACGCGGCGGCGCCCGGCAAAAACTCCTCCAGGGCCGCCGCGAGAAGGCGCCAGGCGGGCTCGCTCGCAACGAGAATGTGATCGCGGCTGTCGAGTGGCACGAAGCGCGCATCGGGGATAAGGCCGGCGACCTTGCGCCCCTCCTCGAAGGGAATCGTCGAATCTTCCCGCGCGTGCAGGACAAGGGTCGGACAGGAAATTTTCGGAAGACTGTCCGTCACGTCCACCTGCCAATAGCCGCGCAGCAAGGCGGTTGCGTTGGTTGGCGAGGTCGTTCGGCGCAAGAGGTCGTTGAAGGACCGGATGATCGCGGGCGATGCGTCGGGGATTTGCAGCGAGGCGAGGAAATGGCCATAGGCGTGAATCTCGTTCGGCCAGCCCAGCTCGATCGCCTTGAGGCGCACGTCCGATTCTTCGAGCAATCGCGCGCTCGGGTTGCCCGCCAGCCGGCCGCGCGTCGGCGGACCAAAGAGCACGAGATGCGTTACGCGCTGCGGATGGCGGACTGCATAGGACACGGCCTTGGCGCAGCCGCCGGCCATGGCGACGATGGCAAAGCGCTCCAATCCCGCGGCATCGGCGACGGCCGCCAAATCCTCGACATGTCGCTCATGCGAGAACTGGATCCGCTCGCGGTCCGACAGACCGAGCCCGCGGAAATCGTAGCGGAGGAGCCGATGGCCCTGCGCGAGGAGCGCGAGCCAAGGGCGCCAGAGCTCGCTGTCCCAATCGAATTTGACGTGGTGCACCCAATCCTGGACGAAGAGGACCGGATAGCCGGCGCCCGAAACCGCATAGGCGATGCGCGTGCGATCGCGGCTGACGCAGAAGCGAATCTGCTCCGCAGCCTGGGACATCGTTCCTACACCCGTCGCTCGATCGCCATGCGCGGGCGTTGCGACGCGCTGCGCCGGTTCAGTGGCCGGCGCCCGCGACTTTGATCATGTCGCTGCGCGTCAGCGTCACCCATTTGGTCGTCACCGGCGGGCCGCCGCCGCCGAGATGCCAGGCGGTATAGGCCTCGCGGAAAGCGCTTTCGGACGGCGAGCAATCGATCGGATAGATGACGAAATAGCCGCGCTGCGCCGCGGCAGCACCGGTGCCGAGGCCGACCCCTTGGGCCGAGTTGCCGCAGAGGATCACGGTCTTGATGCCGTGGCTCTTGAGCCGCTGGTCGAGATCGTCGCCGAGAAACTTGTCGGGGCCGCCCTGTTTTTGATCGACGACCTCGCCCGCGCGCGGCGCGATGCTTTGATCGACGATCTTGCCGCCGCCTGGCAAGGTGTAGGCGACGAGCATGCCGGCGGCGCGCGCCTCGTCATCGAGCTTCTTCAGCACCGGGATCACCGTGAGGCAGCGCGGGCGATCCTTGGCGTTGCAATTGCGGTCCATGAAATCGAACAGCAGCAGCGCGGTGGTTTGGGGATCGACCGTCGCCGGCTTCAACTGTGGCGGCGGCGGCATTTGCAGCGACGACCATTCGCTGGTGACGTCGGCGGCCCGCGCCGGCGAAGCGCCGAGCAGGGCGGCGAGCCCCGATGCGGCGATGCCGAGGATGAGAGAGACTGATCTGCCACGCATGCTTTCCTCCCCTTGGCGCGGCGCGGATCTGCGCCGCTATTTGACGAGTTTTGCGAAGCGCTTGTCGATGAGTTGATCCGCCTTGATGTCGGTTTTGGTCATGCCGTTCGCGCGATACCAGTCGAGCACGTCCTGCATGTCGGAAACAACGATGCGGTTCTCCGGATCGAAATAGCCGATGCCGCGCGCGACGACCTCGGGCTTTTCGCTCAAGTATTTGGCGACGATGCCCACCATCTCGGCGGCGTTCGCCTGATCCTTGCGCTCGCCCTTGGCGTCGAGGAAGGCCGAATCCCAGGTGGCGCTGGCCTTGGCGAAGGCGCGGAGGAACCGGCGCACGGTGTCGGGGTGGTCCTTCGCCATCTGGCCGGTGGTGAAAGTGACCGTGCTCTGGCCCGAGCCGACCTCGTCGGCGAACCAGCCCAAGAGTTTGGCGTCGCCGCGCGCGACCAGCGGCTGGATATTCGCGACCGTCTGCACGCCGACATCGACCTCGCCGCCCTTCAAGGCCGAGGCGACGTTCTGATTCGATTGCAGCGGGACGATTTTGATGTCCTTGAGGCCGATGCCGTATTTCTTCAAGACGCGGGCGAGGTCGTATTCGAGCGGCGTGCCGCGCTGGGTAATCCCGGCCGAGCGGCCCTTCATATCCTTGAAGGAGTGGAGACCGCCGGCATAGGCCTGGTTCGAGACGAGGAAGCCGATGGTCTGGAAGCCGGGACGCTCCCATCCGCCCGAGGCGATGACCCTGAGCGTGCCTTTGGCCGCGAGATTGACGAACGCGGCCGTCAGCGCGGTCGAGGCGAAATCGATGTCGCCCGAGGCGGCGGCGACGGCGATCGGTGCCGCCGAATCGAAGAAGTGGAGCTTCACCTCGAGGCCCTCGGCCTTGAAATAGCCTTTGGCATCGGCGACGAAGACCGTAGCGCCGCCTTGGGAATGGACGGTGCCGATGGTAATGTGATCCGCGGCGTGGGCGGGCGCGGTGATGGAAAGCGACAAGCTCGCCGCGGCGATGGCCGGGATGATCCGGAGCATGGCCCGGCGTGGAAATCCTCTGGCAATCATCTCTGGCTTCTCCCTCCCCGAAAGTTTTTTCTTCGGCTGCCATCCTCGCGCGGTATGGCGCGGATAGTTTATCGCGTTCGGAGAGAAAGTCTAACGCCGCCTTGCGGGGGCGTGTTCCTTTGGCAAGGGCGCGGTGATGCGGCCAAGGCGCATGTAAGCGACTGGAGAAATGCCTTGCCATCGAGACCCCCAGCGATGGCCCGGCACTCCGGATTCTATTTGTGTCCCACCGCATAGGGATAAATCAGATCGCCGGATTTCAACGCCGGCGGCCACAGGATCACATGCTTCGTCGGGTCTTTGAACTCTTCAAGCGAGTGGCTTGCGACATGCTGAAACTGCGTCGTGATGATCCGGGACTGCTTCCATTCGCCGTTCTTGCCGAAGGCGATCTCGCCCGCAACGGTCGCAAAGCGGTGGGCCCCGATATAGGCTGCGAGTTTGTCGGCATCGAGGCTGTTGGTTCGGGCGACCGCCTCGCCGAGCACCTGCATCGCGGCATAGCCGAAGGGGACGAAGCCGTAACCCAACGGGTCGAGGCCTTCCCGCGCCGCGCGCGCCTGGTAGCGTCTCAGCACGTCCGCAACCCCCGGAAAATTGAAGCTCGGCGCGGGCAGAAAGATATCCGTGTTGACGATGCGGTTGAGCAACGGCCCGAGTTGAATCTTCAAGGGCGTGATCGTAAGACCGATCATGTTGCCGCCGAAAATCTTGGGCGTCATGCCGATCTCGCTTGCCGCGCGGACGATTCCGACCGTATCCGGCGGATAGGCGGCGACATAGAGGATGTCGGGACCGATCGCCTTGACGGCGCGAAGGATCGGTCCGAAGTCGCCCAGGCTCGCCGGATAGGATTTGTCATAGACGATCTCAAAGCCCGCCGCCTTTGCGTTTGCCCGCGCGCCATCGGCGGTGTTCTTGGAGAATTCTGAATCGGCTGCGATGATCGCGAGCGTGCGCGGCTTGGGCGCCGCCTGCGCGGCCACAGCGAAGAATCCCGCCGACAGCGCACGTTTCGGAGTCTGGCCGACGGGCAGCATGTCGAAGAACTTCGAATAGTGGAAATGGGCGTTGGCGGCGAGCGCGAGAATACCGATGGTCACCATGTCGTGGCGCATGACGATCGGGATCGCAGGCGCGACGAGCGGTGTGCCATAGGGTCCTACCACGAGGTCGGCCTTATCGACTTCGATGATCTTGGTGTAGATCGCCGGCACGTTGGCGGGATTGCTTTGGTCGTCATAGAAATCGAGCACGACGGGTCTGCCGAGAAGGCCGCCGCGTGCGTTGATATCGTCGCGCCAAAGCTCGATCGCGGCTAGGATTTGGCGACCTCCTGAAGCCAGGCCTCCGGTCAGGGCCAAGCTGAAGCCGATCTTCAATGGTCCGGCTGCCATTGCGGGGCCGGCGGTCGCCAGCATCAAGATCAAGCACACCAGCCGCAGCAGGGCCGGAACCTCTTTCATAGCGTCGACTCCTTCCGATCAGACCAATTCCGTGTCGCCAAGATTGGAACGGCCGTAATCGCTCATGAGCGCTTCAGGGTCTCTCCCGAGCCTGGCGCCGGTGGACCCTTTGGGAAACGCTGTCGGGGCTTCGAGATGAGCGCCGAGATACCGCCCGCGCGCGACAATGGCTTGCCCGACGCGGCGGCGCGCGCTGTCGTAGTGGCGCAATGCGGCGTCCGGATCGTCGGGGTAGGCGGCGATGGACCTCGCCAAGCATTCGGCGTCGAGCGCCGCCTTGAGGACGCCCGCTGCGACATGCGGTCGTGCGGTAAACGCCGCATCGCCGAGGAGCGCCACGCGATCAAAGGCAAGGCGCGGCGATTCCAAATCGACGATCGCCTGCAGGAGAGGCTGTTTTGCCCGGGCCATGATCCGAGCGAATTCGGCCGGGAGACATCGCGCGGCGGCTCGTCGAGCCTCGTCGATGACCTCAAGGCGGATAACGGATGGCGGCGTCGAAATACCGTAAGCACGGCCTCTGCCGTCTGAAAGAAGTCGCGGCAAGTCCATTTCGGCGTCGGCGCGCCTATACCAGACGACGCAATAGGCGCGTTGCCCCGCGGAGGCTTCGTCGTCCAGGCCAGGGATGAGGAAGCCATGCAGCATCTGGCCCTCGGCGAGGAAAAACGAGAAATCAGGGGCGATGGCGATACGAAATTCCGGATCGAGATCGCATTCCGGAACGACGAAACGCCAACACACGTAACCGGCATAGCGGGGCTGCGCGTCGGGGAGGAACTGCCCTCGCACCGTCGATTGCGTGCCGTCTGCGGCGACAAGAAGATCGGCCTCGATCCGGGTTCCGTCGCCGAAGACGGCCGCAACGCCCGCGGGCGCCGGCTCGACGCGCACGAGCTGCAACCCCGGCCGATAGCAATCCGGCGGAAGAGCGTGCTTGAGCGGCCGGTAAAGTCGGCCCCAGGCGGTGGCGAGGCGCGGCGGCGCGATTTGCAGGCGGTGGGTGATCCGACCGCGCTTGTCGATGCAGATATTCGCGCTGGTCTCGATCGCATTGGAGTGATCGAACGCGATGCCGATCCCGTGCAGAATGGGAGTGAGGGCATCATGGCTGCTGATGGCGGCACCTCGACCGGCGAGATCGCTGGCGCTGCGCTCGCAAACCATGACCTTCCAACCGATGCGCCGCAGGAGATTGGCCGAGAACAGTCCCGCGAGCGAGCCGCCGATGATCAAGGCGCGCGAGGGCGCGCGACCGCGCATGGGTCGTCTCCATCAGAACGCGAAAGCGAGAGAACGGCGGCGGACGCCGCCTAGAACCACTGGCGCAATTCGATGTGATAGCCGTTGGGGTCGCAAATTTCGGCGCGCGCCGATTGCCCCGGACGCACCATCGGTCCCCAGACGACATCCACGCCCTTGGTCTTGAGGAACGCGACCGCCTTTTCCATATCCTCGACCTCGAGGGCGATGAGGTTGTAGCCGAGGTGAAGGCCGCTGGGCGCAGGCGCGAGCTTGGCGCCGTCATAGGTGATGAGTTCGACCGTGGTGCCGCCCAATTCGAGATAGACGAGATCGATCGGCACGCCGGCGCCCGAGCGCGCGACGCGGTCGCGCGATCTCACCTTGAATCCCAGGACCTCGGTATAGAATTGCACCGTGCGCTCGGGCTGGTCGGTCACGAGCTCGACGTGGTCAATGCGCTTGAACATGGCGTCTCCTCAGGGCTCGCCAACGGTGTTGCTATTTTGCTCCGATTGTACGTATTGAGAAGTTCTCGTTTTCGCAGGGGGTATCGTGATTCGCGATAGGAGCCGGATGTCCCTCGCAGAGCGCGCCGGCCGGCGCCTCAAGCTGCGCGATATCGACGTCCTTCTTGCCGTCGCGCAATCGGGCAGCATGGCGAAGGCGGCGCGGCATCTCGCGACCTCGCAATCCGTGGTCTCGAAGGCGATTGCCGACCTGGAGCGCGCCTACGGCGTGCGGCTCTTTGACCGCAACGCTCACGGGGTCGAGCTGACGATCTATGGCCGCGCGCTGCTCAATCGCGGAATTGCGGTCTTCGACGAGCTTAAACAGAGCATCAACGATATCGCGTTTCTCGCCGATCCGACCGTCGGAGAGCTGCGTATCGGCTGCACCGAATGGCTCGAGGCCGGTCTGGTCTCGGTGGTGATCGAGCGTCTCTCGCGCCGGTATCCGCACATTGTTTTCCACGTCGATCACGCCCACACGGAGAGAGCCGATTTTCGCGAATTGCGCGACCGCTCGTTCGATCTTGCCGTGGTGAGGATCCCTGCGCCCTTCTCCGAAAAGGACCTCGATGCGGATATCCTTTTCGAGGAGCCGATCCTGGTCGTGGCGGGCTTGAAGAGCAAATGGGCACGACGCCGGAAAGTCGCGCTGGCGGAGCTCCTTCACGAACCCTGGTTGCTCACCCCGCCCGATACGCTGCCGCGCTCGCTGGTCGAGGAGGCGTTTCGCGCGCATGGACTCGATGTGCCGACGCCGAGCGTCGTCTCATACACCTATCATCTCCGCAACAGCCTCGTCGCGATGGGCCGGTATCTCACGGTGGTGCCGGCGTCGATGCTGCACTTCAACGTGGCGGGGCTGCCGGTCAAGGCGCTGCCGATAGAGATGCCGATCCGGCCGCGGCCCGTCGCCATCGTGCGGCTCAAGAATCGCACGCTGAGCCCGGTGGCAAAGCTCTTCATCGAGGCTGCGCGGGAGACTACGGTGCCGCTGGCGAAGGCGAATAGAAATTCTCGTTTGGATCGGTCAAACTGAGCGGCGCGGCGCCGCCGCCGAGAAAGGCCTGGGAGGATAAAATTTCCATGCGCGCTTTTATTCCGAGACTCTCCGCCGCGATCGCTATGGCCGCACTGTCGAGCATCACGCTCCGCCCCGCCGCGGCAGCCGACAAGCTCGTCGTCGGCAAAGCGTTCCCGACCTCCTTCGCTTTCGTTCCGATCAATGTCGGCGTCGAGACCGGAATCATGGCCAAGCACGGGCTCGATGTGACGATCGAGGGCTTTCAGGGCGCGGCCAAGCTGCAGCAGGGCATCACCGCGGGCGATGTCGATATCGGTCTCGCTTCGGGGACCGACATGGCCTTCGTCAAGAAGGGCTCGCCCTGCCTTGCGGTCGCGGCAATGGCAGGGCCGCCCTTGGCCTATGGCGTCTTCGGCGGCAAGGGCACCGGCATCGAGACGGTTCAAGACCTGAAGGGCCGCAAGGTCGCGGTGGCGTCGCCCAATTCCCTGGTCTATTGGCTGACGCGGCATCTATCGGACAAGCTCGGCTGGGGGCTCGATGGCATCCAGACGGTCTATGTCAGTGGCGGGATGGCCGCCAACATCGCCGCGCTCAAGACCAAGCAGGTCGACGCGCTGACGGTCGGGATCGATGTCGCGCACACGCT
>Ga0070679_100002247_pt1 | contig 17451 bp, 16 predicted proteins | sample KBSC63BmetaG_FD_65652 | JGI IMG/M metagenome (GOLD analysis project Ga0070679, IMG submission 65652) | Corn rhizosphere microbial communities from Kellogg Biological Station, Michigan, USA - KBS C6-3B metaG | ecosystem: Host-associated > Plants > Roots > Rhizosphere | place: USA: Michigan... | reverse complement strand
ACCAGCATGGGCGACCAGATCGCGTTCATGTTCCATGTAGTGGTGCATATTTTTGACGGCACGCGGTGGTCGCGGATGCTGCATGTGGTGCGGTGAGGCAAAGAAAACGCAAGGGGCGCAAAGGACGCAAAGTTTTCGCCACGGGTGCCGTGGCGTGACCTTTGCGTCCTTTGCGCTCTTAGCGTTTTCCTTTGCTTTACTCGGTTTGCTCGGGATGACAAGTCTATAGGTCGCGATACACTGGCAGAGCCTATCGATAGCAGGAGATTACCGGACTTGAGTGACAACGTAGACGTGCAGGATGGAACGACACAGACAGAGGTTGCAGAAACTCCCAGCACGCCTAACCTCCACGGGCGGGTGGTGAAGGCAGGCGAGCCGGAGGAGACACCGCTCGAAGCGCTGGCGTCGATCTGCACGGTGATCGTAATTGCGCTGTTTGCGTTCTCGTTTATTGGGCAGAATTTCATGATTCCGTCGGCGTCGATGGAGGATACGCTGTTGATCGGGGACCATCTGCTGGTGGACCGGACGACGTTTGCTGCCCCGACGACGTGGGCGCCATTTGTGCACTACCGGCCCGTACAGCGTGGCGACATTATTGTGTTCCTGAAGCCGAACCCGGAGACGCCCGACCTGATTCTGGTCAAGCGGGTGATTGGAGTCGCGGGAGACAGGGTCCATCTGCAGCATGGCACTGTGATCCTGAACGGTGTGGCGCAGAACGAGCCGTATCAGCTTGGGCCTCGCGATGACGGAAACCCGCAGCATGCCTATACGCCGTTTCGCGACGATTTTCCATCCGATCTGGAGGGAATCGAGCAGCAGGCGAGCATGAACAATGCCTCGGGATGGGCCCTGGAGCTTCCCAGCCATGTCCAGAACGGCGACCTGGTGGTGCCGTCGGGCATGGTGTTTGCCATGGGCGACAACCGGACGGAGAGCCTCGACGGGCGCTACTGGGGGTTTGTGCCGGTGCAGAACATCATGGGGCGGCCGATGTTTGTGTACTGGTCGTTCAAGACTCCGGCAGACCAGGAAGACAAGAACAGCATGGGTGATCGCATCGCGTTCACATTCCATGTGATTTTGCACATTTTCGATGGCACGCGGTGGTCGCGCACGCTACATGTGATCCGGTAGAGCGATGGACGAGTTGGAGGAAAGCGCGGTCACTCCTGAACAGCGCCGCCGGCGCAAGCGGCGCGCGATCTGGGTGTTGGCTGTGGTGGTAGTTTTGATCGCGCTGGTGATCACGCCGCCGCTGCTCAATGTAAACCGGCTGCGAAAGCGCATTGCGACCAGCATGAGCCAGAGCCTGGGGCGGCCGGTGCATCTGGATAGCGTGACGCTGAACGTCCTGCCGGTCCCGGGGTTTACGCTGCAAAATCTGGTTGTGGATGAAGACCCGGCGTTCGGGTCGGAGCCGGTGCTGAGTGCGTACACCGTCAAGGCAAGCCTGCGGGCGAGCTCGTTGTGGCGGCGGCAGGTGGAGTTTGGGACGATCCACTTCGAGCAGCCGAGTGTGAACCTGGTGCGGCGGGCGGATGGGCGCTGGAACTTCGAGAGCATCCTGCTCCACGCGGCGCAGGAAGATGCGGCCCCGACGGCGCAGACCAAGCCTGGGCCGGCTCCGCGGTTTCCTTACATTGAGGCTACGGGCGCGCGGTTGAATGTGAAGCTGGGCGATGAAAAGATGCCGGCGGCGCTGACCGAGGCGGATTTTGCGTTGTGGCTGCCATCCCCGCAGCAGTGGAAGGTGCGGATTGAGGCGAAGCCCGCGCGCACCGACATGAATGTGTCGGAGACTGGGCTGCTGCATATCGAGGCTACGTTGGAAAGGGCGGCGCGGCTGGAGGATGTTCCGATTGAGCTGACGGCGGCGTGGCGGCAGGCCCCGCTGGGTGAGGCAACGCGGGTGCTGACAGGCAGCGACGCGGGCTGGCGCGGGGATGTAGATGCTTCCGCGACTTTGCATGGAACGCTGGGCGATGCGGTGCTGGGTGGGAATCTTAAGCTGAGAAATCTGCGCCGGGCGGAGTTCATCCCGGAGAAGATGCTGGACGTGAGTGTGGAGTGTTCCGCGCATATGGCGGTGAATGTGGCCGTGCTGCATCAGCCGGCATGTACGGTGTCGCCGACACCCATTCGTCATCTGGGTTTCGGTGCGGTGGATACGGCTCCTGAGAGCGCGGTGTATGTGACTGCCGATAAATTGGAGCTGACCGGGCTGAAGGCGGCCGGGGTGCGGGTGGGAACGCCAAAGGTTTCGCTGGCGTGGCTGATGGATTTTGCACGGCTGTGGTCGCAGAGGGCTCCAGCGACCGAAGTGCCGCAGGGAACGGCGAGTGGAAGCTTTCTGCGCGTCGAGAATGGATGGCAGGGCGAGTTGCATGGGACGATCCGGGCACGGTCGCTGGATAGCGAGGCCAAGGCGGCGGCTGCGGAGCGAGACTTTTCGATTACGTCAGATGGGGACCGGTTTACGCTAGCGCCGTTCAACGTGACGTATGCGGATAAAACTCCGTTGATGTTTTCGGCGACGGCAGGCACAGCGGGGATGACGCTGCGGCTGGCTGGATCGGGTACGCCGCATCAGGTGGCCTTCCTGCAATGGGCGATGCCGGCGCTGGCGGACGGATTTACGCAGGCGATGCCGGTGTTGGCGGGGGATTCGGTGGCACCGGTAAAGGTGGATTTAACCTGCACGCGCGAGTGGGGTGGGGAGCAGACGTGCGTGGCGGTGCGGGCTGCGGAGGCGCCGAAGCCAAAGCGGCGGCGGTGAACACCCCCCATACCAAGTCTGGGCCGAAGGCGCTGATACGTGGCTCGGATGAACAGTAACAGCCGCTCGTTTACCAAAGACTCCCCATGGCCGTGTTCAAGCAAAGGGTCCGGCAACTGACTCGTCGCTCGGGCGGTCGCAGTCTCGAGGAAGTGGTACGTAAGCTGCGACTCTATGTGTTGGAGTGGAAGGCCTATTTCCGGTTGGCGGATACTCCGGGAGTCTGGAGCGATCTGGACAAATGGATAGGCCATCGTATGCGGGCCATCCAACTCAAACACTGGAAGCGTGGTTCCACTATCCATCGGGAACTGCTGGCTCGGGGAGCTCCGGAACATGTCGCGGCACAGGTGGCGGTAATGCCGTCGATGGTGGCGCAACAGCGGGATGCTCCTGAACTCAGTGCTGAATCTGGCCTGGGCAGACCAACTGGGATACCGCGTCTCCGCTAACCTCAACTTCTCGAACCGCCCGGTGCGGACCCGGACGCCGGGTGGTGTGGCAGGGGAGAGCGGGAAACCGCTTCCACTATGCCGATTTCTCTACGTGGACAACCGGTCGACGTGCGCTACAGCCTTAACCAGGCGCGCCTGACCATGTTGGGCGTGGCGATTCTCGACCCTGATGTAGATGTACTCGATGCGGGTCACCTGATACGCGGCGTGTTGCGGCTCTTGCAGATCATGCGAACTGGTGCCGGGAAGGAAAACAACTTCCCCGGTTCTGGGCAGTGTGTGCAAGTTCTCCAGCGGGACCAGATTGATCGAATCTCCGTTTTCCATGATGAATTCGAGACAGTTCGCGCTGTACACCAGGCCTTCTCGCGCAAGCCGGCTCTCGTGGCGCGCTCTCCACGACTGGTAGTAGGCGCCCACAACCGTAGGGAGACCTATAAGAAAGCCAATGACATTCGCGTAAGACGAAAGCCCGGAGAGTGAGGGCATATGAGTTTCCAATAAGAGGGAGTCAGCTCGGTGTTTGAGGCAATAAACCCGGCGATGACACAGGATACCATTCGCTTTTGTTGTCATTCCCATAAAGGAATCTGCGTCTTTGCGCTACACCTGACCGAAAACCGCTCTAATTGGTGCGGATTGTGATGTCGCGCGAGTGGGTGGAGTTGCGCTGCTCGGGTGTGCCGCCGTCGTTGAGGACGACCTGGGTCGGCGGTGCCTCGACGACGATGCGCGTGGTGACGGTGGCAAAGCCGGCGATGCGCATGCGCTGCGTGACGCTGAAGCTGCCGGAGCGGATGACCAGGGGAACATCGGCGACGGCCGCTCCGTCGTTGCGGGCGGTGACCGAGACCAGCCAGCCGGTGCTGCGGCCAGCGGTGGCGGGGAGCTGGCGGGGTGTGACGTCGACCAGGGTGAGGTCGGGGAGACCGCGGTCGTGGAAGACCCAGTCGTCGAAGAACCAATGGAGGTTTTTGTCGGCGTTTTTTTCGAGCGCGGCTTCGAAGGCGACGGCGTCCTGCTCCGGCGTCTCGGTGGAGACAGGACGGTTGCGCCAGGCTTGCAGCGTGAGCTTGAGCGGGTCGTCGCCCGCAAGATCGCGGAGCATCCAGAAAACGGCTGCGGCCTTGCGACGATAGTAGAGCTCGCTGGTCGCGGTGGGTAGTGGCTGGCCTGTGGGAGTTGGTTTGTTCTGTTCCGGCGCAGGTTCCGCAAGGTTGAGTGGCTGAAGGAGGTCGCCAAGCTGGCCGATTGTGACGTCGCGGCCTTTGGCGCGTTCCAGGCCGAGCAGAACGAAGAATTGAGCGAGGCCCTCATCCATCCAGGGGCGGCCAGTCTGGATCCAGGCGTGGGTGAGGGAGTGCGTGAGGGCGGGGCCGGCGTCTGCGGCTCCGAGAGCGCTGAGAGGGGCGACGAGCAAAGGACCGTCCTCGAACGGCTGGCCTGGGTGGTCGAGGATGGTAAGCGAGGAAAGAGGCTGGGGGCCAAGCCAATCGGTGAGGAGAGCCGCCGCAGGTTTGGCGTTGGCTTCGACGAGGGGCAGAGCAGATTCATCGGCGGACTCAATGGCGAGCGGGGGTGCGAGGGTCTCGTGGGCGGCGATGAGGAAGAGGCTTGGGATGCGGAAGCCGAGCGGGACGGTGGCGAAGTCGGCGGTGGCAAGGCCGGGTGCGGTGGCGATGGAGGCGTTGGCATCGTCGCTAAGGGCGGTGAAGGCGGCGCGTCGGCCACAGAAGTAGGCGGCGATGGGCGGGTCACCCCGATACTCGACGGCGAGGCGAAGATGGATGGAGGAGGCGGACCCTCGGAGCTTGGTTTGGCCGACGGCTTCGAAGAGTTTGGCCCCTTCACCGAGGAAAAGCTGCGGAGCGGAAACGGGGTACCAGAGGACGTCCCCGAAGCCGCGAAGGGCGGTTGACTCGGGAGCGATGGCGTCCCAGTCGGTCTCGAGCGCGGCATCATGGGTAGCGCCGATGCGTTCGAGGCGGGCTGCGTCCTGTGTGAGGGTGCCGGAGTAGAAGGTGTCGAGTTCGAGCGACGCGCCAGGCGCGAGAGGCGTCGGTAGGGTAAGGACTGCTTCGCGGGCGTGACCGGTGTGGTCGGCGTCGGTTTCGATCAGGTGCTGGGCGAGGGGAAGATGAGTTCGGCCAGCGCCGGTGGTGAGGGTGGCGCTTTCCCAGGTGAGGCTGGAGGAGATTTGCAGAGCGATGTACGTGAGTGGTGTAGTGCTGTCGTTGCGGACCGTGATGCGAGCGCGCATGGCGAGGCGTGCCGATGCGGGGGTAAGGCGGGCGTCAAGGTCGTAAGCCGTGAAGATGAGGGCGGAGCGTTCGGCGTCGGTGATGTCGGGTGTGGCGTCCGCGGCGGGTTGGGTGGTGGATTTGGGGGTGGAGGCGGTCGGGGTGTCTCCGCTTTGGATGATGACTTCGCCCTTAGGCGGGTCTGGCGAGGGTGTCTGGGCGTGGGCGGTTGCGGCAAGGAGAGCGAGCGCGAGGAGGCCCACTTTGAATTTTGGCATCTTGGGTTGGACGTTTGTGGAGAGGAAGCGGTGGTAGCGGCTAGGAAACGAATGCTGTTCGGCTGCTGGGGAGAAGCAGATCTCTCCACTGCGCATCGCAAGAGCGCGATGCTTCGGTCGAGATGACAAGGTTGGGGGGAAGTTGGCGAGAGAGGGCGCACTTCTCGCGATACCCCACGCTTTCACAAACTGCGCGAAAGGATAGGCTACCCGGGTTTGTGGCCGGGTTGGCGAGAGACCAATGCTGCGATCTCTCCACTGCGCGCTATGCGCTCCGGTCGAGATGACAGGGGTGGAGGAAAGAGGCTTCACGAGCCGAGGCCTTTGAGGGGCTTGGATGGCTTGGCCGGTGGTGCGGGTTTGGGTGTGGAGCTTCGGCGCTGACGGGTGGCTTCGTACATGACGACTGCGCCGGCGACGGAGACATTGAGCGAGGAGACGCTGCCTGCCATCGGGATGCGAAGCAGGTGGTCGCACGTACGCTTCACCAGTTCGTGCAGCCCGGAACCTTCGCTGCCCAGGACCAGGCAGCAGTCCTGGCGGAAATCGAAGTCCATGTAGTCGGGAGTGCCACGCTCGTCGAGGCCGACGATCCAGATGTTGCGCTTCTTCATGGCTTCGAGCGAGCGGGTGATGTTGACGACCTGGGCGATGCGGGCGTGTTCGGATGCTCCCGCAGAGGTTTTGGCGACGACTCCCGACAAGGGGGCCGACCGGCGTTCAGGGACGATGACGCCGTCGATACCGGCTCCGTCGGCGGAGCGGAGCAGAGCGCCGAGGTTGTGGGGGTCTTCGACGCCGTCCAGCGCCAGGAAAAAATGGGTGCTGCCGTAGCGCGGTGGGGCATTGATTAAGTCTTCCAGGGCGAGGAACTTGCGCTCACGGAGGAAGGCGACGATGCCCTGATGGGTGTCGGTTTTGACGTGGCGGGTGAGCTGGTCGCGGGGTTCGGCAGTGACGCGGATATTGGCCTGACGGCAGAGATCGAGGATGGCCTCGAAACGCGGGTCGCGACGGGCTTCGCGCTCGCGGGCGACGCTGATGTGGTCGATCTGGCGTACGCCGGCTCGGATGGCCTCCTCGACAGGATGGAGACCGTATAAAACGTCCATTGAGGTAGTGTATCGCTGTGAGGGCTTACCTCAGTGATAATGGTCCTCGCGAAGATGCCCCCCAAAGTTGGTCTACACCGTACAATAAAGGGACGGCATCGCGAGATATTTTTGGAAGCGACCCGAGACTTTTGCCCGTAGAATTGCGTCCTTACGAACATGAGCGCCTCCATGGTCCTTTCCGCCGCCGCCGCGAAGCAGATCCAACGTGAAAACGCAGCCATTGCGCGCGGTCTGAAGCGCCAGGATCCCGAGCTGCTCGACCGGCTGATCGAGACCTATCAGCATCGGTTGATGCGCTATCTGATGTTCCTTACCGGCAAGCGCGAAGTGGCCGAAGACCTCTTCCAGGAAACATGGATCCGGGTGCTGCGGCGCGGGTCGCAGTACAACGGGCAGGCACGGTTCGATACCTGGATTTTCACTATCGCGCGCAATCTGGTCATTGATCTCTCGCGTAAACGCACCATGGCGAGCCTCGACGAGATGCGCGAAGGCGGCGACGATGAGCGGCCGTTCGAGATCGTCGAAGACGGACCGTCGCCACTGGAGCAATTTCAGGGACGCGAGAATGCGGCTGAAGTCGCCACCGTGATTTTGAAGCTGGAACCCAGCTATCGCGAAGTGTTGACTCTGCGCTTCCATGAAGAGTTGTCGCTGGAAGAGATCGCCGCAGTAACCCGGGCCCCGTTGTCCACAGTGAAATCGAGACTGTATCGCGGACTTGCTGCCTTAAAGCCGGAGTTGCTGGCACTGCGCTCACGCGCCAATGCGGAGGCGCGCTAGTGAACATTCCCGAGTCGAATACAAACGCTCGTGCGTCGGTGGTGAATCGTACCCATCGCGTGATCCGCGAACAAGCTTTGCATATGCGCGCGCAGCAGGAGCGCAAGCGCAGCCTGTGGGTCCCTCTCGCGATATTTTCGGTGTTGCTGCCGGTGATCTGCTATGCCGTATGGGCGATGCTCGATGGCTATGATCTGACGCCGAACGGCGTTCCCGACGCCAGCGATCAGCTCGTCGTCATGATGATGTGGTTCATTCCGGTGACTGCGCTTGTGCTGGGCACGGTTTGGCTGCGCCGCTCGCGTATGAATGAGGTGCAGCGTTGAGCATCTGGTCCCTGGGGCGGCAGGGAGATCCGTCATCGCGTGGGGACGATGAGCTGCGGATGATTCCGCAGTGGTCGATGGTGCTCGCGATCGTGCTGTTCTTCGCGATGCAGTATGTGTTCCACGTCGTGATGCCACATCACAAACATGAGTTGTTGCCACTGCGGTTGATGATGAGCTATGCGTGGGGAACGCTGCTGGCGAGCTATGCTCTGCTGTTGGGATATGTAAGCCGGGATGTGAAGCGGCGTGGCATGTCCCCGGGTCTGTGGATGCTGATGTGTGTGGTGCTGCCGGGTGGGATCGGTGCGGTGGTTTATTTTTTGCTCCGCCAGCCGGTGTTGTCGAAGTGCCCGAACTGCGCGACGTCGATTGCGGCAACGTATCACTATTGTCCGCAATGCCAGTTTCAGATGGCCCCGGTGTGTGGAACGTGTCACCGCGGTGTGAAGATCACGGACGTCTACTGCACGCAGTGTGGGCATGATCTGGCGCAGGATGGCTCTCCGGCGCGGCTGCGGTCGTATAGCGATTAGCTCGGCTTAGCGGATATATTGGCTCTAGCCGATGTCCGCACCTCTTACAGCACTGATTATCGATGACGAACCGCTGGCGCGGCAGGAGCTCCAGTATCTGCTGGATGCAGCCGGGGATGTGCAGGTGCTTGCCGTGGGAACCAACGGCATTGAGGCCGTACAGCTGATTCGGACACATAAGCCGGATGTGATCTTTCTCGACGTGCAAATGCCGGGGCTGGATGGCTTTGCCGTGCTCAAGAAGGTGCTGGCGCTGGATAAGAAAGGCCGGCTGCCGCAGGTGGTGTTTGCGACTGCGTATGACCAGTACGCGGTGCGCGCGTTCGAGGTAAATGCGGTTGACTACCTGCTGAAGCCGTTCGACAAAGCGCGGTTGGTGAAGACGCTGGATAAGGTGCGGGTGCTGGTGGCCGCCGGGGCTGAGAACGCGCCGAGTGGGTTGGATACCGCAGCCGAAGCCAAGCTGGACGCGCTGTTGAGGATGGTCGAGGAGCGGGGGGTGGCGCCGGTGGCGACGCCGAGGTCCGGCAAGGTGGTGGTACGGGCGCAGAACCGGCTGCTGCTGGTGGACCAGAAGGACGTTTGCTTTGCGTCGATCGAGGGCGGAACGATTTCGGTGGTGACCAAGACCGTTGAGGGCGACTCCAATTGCCGCACGCTGGAGGAGCTGATGGAGCAGCTCGATCCAGAGGCGTTCTGGAGGGCACACCGGTCGTTCGTCGTGAATATCCAGCATATTCGCGAGGTGGTGCCATGGTTCAAGTCGAGCTACCAGCTGCGGATGGATGATCGCAAAAACACCGAGATACCGGTGAGCCGATCGCAGACGAAGAGATTGCGGGAGTTGTTTAATTTGTAGGTTTGGCGGGGTGCCGAAAAGCAGGTCTCTCCACTGCGCATCGCAAAATCGCGATGCTTCGGTCGAGATGACAAATCTCTGCGCATCGCAAAAGCGCGATGCTTCGGTCGAGATGACGACGTTGTGGCGCGGGACAGCAGATTCTCTTCGAGAATGACAACAAGAAAAGCAGCAACAACAACGGCAAAAGCTTTAACGCAAAGTTCGCCAAGGTAGCCAGGTTTCGCCACGGCCGCCGTGGCGAAACTTGGCGCATTTCTTCGCGACCTTTGCGTTAAAGTCCTCCTACCCGAGGCACAACTTCCCGTTGAGGAAAGCCAGGCAACGACTTCTTACTTTGACACCTTCAACAGGATCGTGGCGTGACGTGGGATATCTGGTTTGTAGTTGGCGTCGAGGGTGACTGCCTTGTCGGCCCAGACGTCCCAGGCCTTGGCGCCCGAGTGGATGCCGGCGGCTTTGAACGGCAGGGGGATGTTGCGCAGGGAGCCCTGGTCTTCGCCGGTGTTGAAGATGGCAAGGGCCGTCGAGCCGTCGGCCAGGGGACGTGACCAGATCTGGATGGGGCCTTCCTGGTAGATGCGGTCGCCCTGGCGGCCGAGCTTGTCCTGGTCGATGGCGATGACCTGTTTGTTCATCAGCACGGAGCCGACTTCGGGCGTCATCTGCGTAAGGTTGTTGCCGGCCAGCAGAGGAGCGGCGAGCATGGCCCAAAGCGTCATATGGAAGCGGTTCTCGTCGAGTGTGAGCATGCGCATCTTGCCGTTGACCATCTGCCCATTGCCGACTTCGAGCATGTCGGGGTCGTTCCAGTGGCCTGGCCCGGCAAACTTGCCGAGACCCGCCTGGTTGAGGCCGATCACCGCCATGCGGTCGAAGTTGGCTTGAATGTCGCCGGTGGTGCGCCAGAGATTTCCGCCGGTGGCCGGCGCCCAGTCCCAGACAGCATCCCAGCCGTACTGGCAAAAGGAATAGACGATAGGGCGGCCGGTTTTGAGCAAGGCCTGGTGCATGAGTTCGTAGGCGTCACGCATCATTTTGTTACGGGCTTCCAGGTCGTTCGGGTACTTCTGCATCTGCAGCGGGCGCAAGCCGCAAAGGTCGTACTTCAGATAGTCGATTCCCCAGTCGGCATAGGTTTGCGCATCCTGCTCCTCGTGGCCGTAGGAACCTTCGAACTTGGCGCAGGTCAGCGGACCGGGCGAGGAGTAGATGCCGAGTTTGAGGCCCTTGGAGTGGACATAGTCGGCCAACGCCTTCATGTCGGGAAACTTTTCGTTGCTGTGGATGATGCCCTTGGCGTCGCGCTTACCTTCCCAGGTGTCGTCGATGTTGACGTAGATGTAGCCGGCGTCACGCATGCCGGTGGAGACGAGAAGGTCGGCAGTGTCCCGAATGTCCTTGTCGGTGACTTTGCCCGCGAAGAAGTTCCAGGAGTTCCAACCCATCGGCGGTGTGGCGGCGAGTTTTGTGGATGGAGTCTGGGCCGAGATGGAAGCGGTTACAGTGAGCAGCAGAGCGACGGCGCGAACAACGAGCTTCATAGGTTCTTCCTTTGGTTGAAAACTGACTGCGCCAGAATACACCGGCGGGATGTTCGCAGGAGTTCGGGTTCGGCATGAGCTTCCAACTGCTTGGAACGGCGGGTCTCGAGTGAAACGAGAGGTGAGCTATGAGGGTGTGCTGTTGCACGTTGTGGCGCTCACCGCGGATGCGACGTTGACAAAGATTGCGCCGGACCGTCAACTGGAATGCAGCAGGGCCATGATGACTGAACCGCTTGAGGAGCAAAACCAGATTGTTGAACCTGTCCCTGCGGAGGGAGAAGTCTGCCCGCCGAAGGAAGGCCATCACGATGCGCGCGCGCGCGGGCTGTTGGTGATTGGTGTATTCAAGCTTTTAAAGGCAGCTTTCTTCATCGCGGTTGGAGCAGGCGCTCTGCATCTGGTGCATCGCAACCTCGGCGAAATGCTGCTGCGCGCGACCAGCCTGTTTCACCTCGACCCGGAAGGCCGGCTGTTTGGAATGCTCTCGGACAAAGTCGATCTGATCAGCGGACACCAGCTTCGGAACGTCGCCAAGCTGAGTTGGGGATACGCTGCGCTTTCCACCGTGGAAGGCGTCGGCCTGATGATGCAGCAGACGTGGGCAGAGTATCTGACGCTGGCGCTGACGATCGGCGCATTGCCGTGGGACCTGACGGAGCTGGTGAAGCATCCGGGGCCGTTGCATGCGGGCGTGGTTGTGATCAACCTGGCGGTGCTGGCTTATCTGCTGTGGTTCGTCTGGTGGCACCGGCGGCATAAGGGGCCTGCGGCTAAATAAGTCCGGTGATGTATTCGGTCGATTGCATTTCGACCGAAGAGTAAAGCCCTTTCCTTTAACTTACATTGCCCTAATCCTTAGGGCCCGGTGGCCGCGAAGGCTTCGATAAGGCTCACATTCTTCAGGGCCTGCGAGGCTCGTGAGCGCATCTTTTGATCTCCGGTAACCAGCGGTTTCGGCGATAGTAACCGCTAGGCGGTTACTATAAGTTGCTTGTTTTCAGTGAGATGTGTGGCGAAATTCACATTCGCCACACGATATTTCGGCTACAGTTCTTGAAGGCCCCCACACACATATAAAACTTGAACGATAAGGAAAGCCAAAAATGAAACTGAATCTTCGTACGCATATTTCTGCTCTCTGCACCGTGGTAGCAATGGCTGCCGTCATGACACCCGCACACGCGACGGAGCTCGTCACCAATGGTGGGTTTGAAACAACCACCGGGCCGGGTATGGTCGACTACAACACCACCGTCACGGGCTGGACCAATGGCATTTCCGTCACCGACAACGCCGGACACTTCGGTTACAACTTCCTCTTTACTGCCGGTTCGGGCGATACGACCGGATCGAATGGCGATAGCGGCAACCTTAAGTTGTGGGGAACGAACAATGGTGGCAACGACGTGCTGACTGCCAGCCCGGACGGCGGCAACTTCCTCGTCATGGACGGCGCCTACCAGGAAGCCACCATTTCGCAGACGATCAATGGCCTGATTGCAGGGCAGCAGTACACCGTTTCGTTCTACTACGCGGGCGCTCAGCAGAGCGGCTTCAATGGCGATACGACGGAAACGTATACGGTCAGCTTCGGAGGTTCCAGCCAGACCGCCCCTGTTCTCCATAATGGAAGCCACGACTTTACTGGCTGGCAGCAGGAGACCATGACATTCACCGCGGACGGCACCAGCGACGTACTCTCGTTCCTCGCGGTCGGCACTCCGCACGGCGTTCCGCCGATGTCCTTGCTGGATGGCGTCAGCGTACAGGCGGCAGCTTCACCCGTGCCTGAGCCCGCTTCTCTCGCTCTGTTGATGACCGGCTTTGCCGGAATCGGCGGCATGGTGCGTGCACGTTTCAAGAAGTAGCTGTATTCAGGCCGTTCTCAGGAACGGACGATGGAAGACAACAACGCGCAGCCTTCGAATTTCCCGAAGGCTGCGCGTTTCGCTTTGGCGGTCAGCGCCCCACCGGACTCTTGATAGTCAACCTCCGTTTGGGCTTCCGCTGATATGGTGGTTGAGGTATACCGCCATCTTGATGCGTTTGTGCAGCCCGAACTGGTTGCGAGGAAAGAGCGATCTTCGCTTTTGCTTCGCTATCAGAAGGCCGGTGACGCGACAAGTAAGTGCTTCGGCATGGACTCACATTTGTAAACACAAGATGTAGTGTTACCAAGGCCGATACCCCCAATCGGCTGTTTTTTCCACACTGTGCGTGGAAAACGGTGATCTAATTCCCAATTTTTTCTTTGACATCGACCCTCTGACAGGCCAAGCTGGTGGAGTGATGTGGTCAGAAGTGGTCAAATCTGGCTAAAAGCAGTTGAAAAATGAGTTCCAGAGAGCAAAAAAGTACGACTCAGGGCTGATTCTCCTCTGCGAGGGATTTTTTGAAGCCCGTTTGAGGTTGGACATGTCGTTCCGGGGAAATAACCCAACACGCATCGATGAGAAAGGCCGGCTGAAGATGCCGGCCGATCTGAAGCGCCGAATCGATGAGGTGTATGGACGCCGGTTCTACATCACCAGCCGGACGGGCGAACGGGCTGAGATCTATCCGATGCGCGAATGGGAAAAGATCGAGGACGAGTTGGCCGCCAAGCCCTCGAGCGCGGCGAAGACGAAGTTTATGGACGCGACGAGCTATTACGGCCAGGTCGTAGACATGGATGATCAAGGCCGGTTGCTGATTCCGCAGTTGCTGCGGGAGAAGGCGAAAATCTCCGGTGATGTTGGCGTGCTGGGACGGACGACGTTCCTGGTGGTTGTGAATGCGGAGCAGCACGAAGCGAAGCTGGCGGAAAATCCGGTGACGGACGCGGATATCGAGTCGCTGGGCATAGCAGGTTTGTAGGAAGAGATGGATGTCCCCCAGGGGACGTTGTGAGGCGGAGTAATGGAAAGACCGCAGCACATACCGGTTCTTTTGGAAGAGAGTCTGGATTACCTGAATGTGCGGGCGGGCGGCGTGGTGTGTGACGCGACGCTGGGACTCGGAGGGCATTCTTCGGCAATCGCAAGGAAGTTGGGCGGGACAGGGAAGTTGATCTGCTTCGACCGCGACCCGGAAGCGATGGCCAAGGCGCAGGCACGGTTGGCGGCGCTGGCTGAGGAGCTTCAAGGCGAAATGCCGGAAGTGCGGTATGTGCCCAAGGCGTTTTCCGAAGCGCTGAGCGAGATTGAGCCGGGCAGCCTGGATGGTTTGCTTGCCGATTTCGGTGTCAGCAGCCTGCAACTGGACGAGGCGCACAGAGGATTTAGTTTTCGGGCCGACGGGCCGCTGGACATGCGTATGGATACGCGCAGCGGAGAGACGGCCGAACAGGTGGTAAATCAGGAAAACGAGGAGGTACTCGCGGACCTGATTTACGAATTCGGAGAGGAAAGGAGGTCGCGGAGAATCGCCAGAGCCATTGTTAGGGCGCGGCCGATTACGACGACAGCGGAACTTGCTGGCATCATAACGGCCGTCGCCCCATCAATGAAAGGCGACAAGATTCATCCCGCAACGCGGACCTTTCAAGCCCTTCGAATTCGTGTGAATAACGAGCTGGCTGAGATTCAATCGCTGCTGCAAAGCGCGGGGTCTCTGTTGAAGCCGGGAGGACGAGTGGTGCTGATCAGCTTCCACTCGCTCGAAGACCGGCTCGTAAAAGACGCCTTTCGCGATCAGGCGAAGGCCGGGATTTTCGATGTATTGACCAAGAAGCCGGTGGTGGCGAAGGAGCAGGAGTCGCTACGGAACCCGCGGTCGAGAAGCGCCAAGCTGCGCGCGGCGCAGAAGCAGTGAATAGAGGCAGTGAGTAGTTATCAGTGAATAGTGAATAAGACAACGGCGACGGCGACCCGCATTATTCCCTCACTCACTATTCACTCTTCACTGGAGTTTTACAAAAGATCGGGCCGGGGTTGTCCTGCCGTGCTTTCTGGCGAAAGACAACCTTGTACTACCAATCCCTTCCTCATACAGCAACCCCGGCCCGGGTTGACTTGCACGATGAGTTGAAGGAAAGACAAAAGTTTAAAGCGGTGGAGGACAGTATGGCGACGATGGTGATCTCAGGGCAGGGGATGGAGCGGATGCAGGAACGGCAGCCGGGACACGGCCGTGCGGCCAGCGTTGCTGAGCGCAACCAGCAGATGTTTGAAAAGCAGCGTGCGCGCCGCCGCGGTCCCACACCGGAGATGTTTTTCGCGAAGCACATCGACAACACGCGCATCGTGAAAGCGGACGACCCGTTGCGTCGCCGCGAGATGCGGCGCTTTACGGTGGCGATGGTCTTTCTGTTTTCGTTCACGATGGTGTATGTCTGGCAGCATTTGGCGTCGATCCAGGTCGGCTACACGGTGGAAGCGCAAAAGACCCAGGTCGAACAACTGCGGGAAGTCAATCGCCAGTTACGGCTGACCCAGGCGCAGTTGAGCGAGCCGCAGCGCATCGATCACATCGCCAAGCAGCTTGGCCTCGATGCTCCTCTGCCCGGACAGGTCGTTCGTCCGGATGGCGCGGTAGCGGCGAGTGCTCCTGTACTGGCGCAGAACAAGGGACTCAACATTCAGTAATAAGGAAAAGGACAGGGAAATGAAGAAGGCGCCACGTCAGACGTTGACCGCACCGATTCGCCGGGCGCGGTTCGTCTGGGTGGCGTGTTTCTTTATGTTCTGGATCGCGGCGATCGTGTTCCGGCTCGGGTGGCTGCAGGTTGTGCGGCACGGCGAGTTTGTCGAGCGGGCGGCGAAACAGCAGCAGCGAACGTTTGAAGTAGCCCCGCGGCGTGGCGTGCTGTACGACCGCAATCTGCGCGAACTGGCAATGACGACGCTGGTCGACAGCGTGTACGCGGTGCCGAGCGAACTGGGCGACAACCGCGAGCAGGCAGCGGCGATGCTGGCGAAAATCGTCCACACCGATGACATCGACCGCTTCACGACCGAGCAGCAGATCCTGGCGCGCATCAATGCGTCGCGCAATTTTGCATGGGTGGCGCGCAAGGTCGACAAGGACACCGCGAAACGGGTGCGTGAGCTGAACCTGAAGGGCGTTTACATCACCGATGAGTTCAAGCGGTTCTACCCGAACAGCAACCTGGCGGCCCAGGTGCTGGGCTATGTGGGAACGGATGACAACGGACTCGGCGGCCTGGAGCTGAACTTTGACGACGAGCTGCACGGCACGCCGGGACACAAACTGACCGCCGTTGACGCCAAGCGGCATGTGCTGGGCTCGGATGAGCAGCAGCCGATGTCGGGCGAGAACCTGGTGCTGTCGATCGACGCGAATATTCAGTACATGGCGGAACAGGCGCTGGATGCGCAGGTCGCGAAGGTAGGTGCGCAGCACGGCACCATCGTCGTGCAGGACCCGCACACCGGGCAGATTCTCGCGCTGGCGGTTTCGCCGCGGTTCAATCCGAATGATTCGCGGCATCTGGATGCGGGATCGTTGACGAACCTTGCGGTGAGCGACGTGTATGAGCCGGGCTCGACGTTCAAGTTGGTGACGTACTCCGCCGCGCTCGATGCGGGCGGGGTTGAGCCTACCGACATTGTCGATTGCCAGGGCGGCGCAATGACAATGTATGGCCGCACCATGCATGACGACAAGGACGACCACTTCGGCCGCGTAACGGTGCAGTATGCGCTCGAGCACTCGAGCGACGTTGGCGCCGTGAAGATGGAGCAGAAGGTCGGGAACGCCAAGTTCTATCAGTACATGAGGGGCTTCGGTTTCGGCCAGCGTTCGGGCGTGGAACTGCCCGCCGAAACGCGCGGATTGCTGCGTCCGGTGACGAAGTGGGGTGCGACCAGCTTTATGTCGATGGCGATTGGCCAGGAGGTCGGTGTAACTCCGGTGCAACTGGTGACAATGGTTTCGACGATTGCGAATGGCGGCGTGTACATGCCTCCGCATGTGCTGCTGGCGTCGACCGATGCGATGAAGGGCGACCCGCGTTTGAAGCCGGCGGCGTTTCATCCGGCGAACCAGTTGCCGGCAAAGCTGCCGGACGGCGCGCATCGCGTGATCTCTGAAATGACGGCCGCGAAGATGCGGATGATGATGCAGGGCATCGTGCTCGAGGGCACGGGCAAGGCTGCGCAGTTGAACGGCTACAGCTCAGGCGGAAAGACAGGGACGGCGCAGAAAATCGACCCGGAGACGCACACCTATTCGCACACCAAGCTGGTGGCGAGCTTTGCAGGCATTGCGCCGGTGAGCAGCCCGGCGATTTCGGTTGCGGTAGTGATCGACAATCCGACGATTGGCAGCCGGTATGGAGCAGCGGTTTCGGCCCCGGTGTTTCAGGATGTGGCGCAGCAGGTGTTGGAGTATCTCGGCGTGCCGCACGATATGCCGCTGAAGACTCCGAAGGAAATGAAGGAACTGGCGAAGACGGATGCGCATGACGATGCGCCCGCTGATAGCACGGCGGACCTGAACGCGATGTTTGAAGAGATCAACAGCCTGCCGCCGGACGATCCATTGCGGCATCCGGCGAACGCCGCGGCAATGGCCGCGAATGCGGA
>Ga0070679_100002246_pt1 | contig 17456 bp, 18 predicted proteins | sample KBSC63BmetaG_FD_65652 | JGI IMG/M metagenome (GOLD analysis project Ga0070679, IMG submission 65652) | Corn rhizosphere microbial communities from Kellogg Biological Station, Michigan, USA - KBS C6-3B metaG | ecosystem: Host-associated > Plants > Roots > Rhizosphere | place: USA: Michigan... | reverse complement strand
GCGACGCACAGCGCGCGCCGCCGCGCGCCGTCGTCGATCGCGATCGTGTAGGTGCGCGCATCGCGCGCCGCGTTCGATGGCGAAGCCGGCGTGGCATCGAAGAAGCGCGCCCGCGCGACGAGCGTGGCGAGCGCGGCACCCCGCGCCGCGGGCAGCGTCGCCGAATCGATCGTCACCGGCTTGGCGAGACCCGGCAATCGCGCGAAGCCGCCGTCGACCGAAAGCTCGATCTTCATCGTGGCCTCGTCAGGGCGCGCTGATCGCGACGCCGACCGCCTGCCACGCACCGGCGATCGCCGTCTTCACCGTGCCGCCGAACAGGTGGTCGGCGTTGACGATCGTGCGGTCGGCGAATTGCGCGAACGTCGCGGCGGGCTTCAGGCGCTTGTCGCGCACCGTCTCGTACCAGACGCGCCCGGCCTTCTCCCACGCGTAGCCGCCGATCGCGGCGGCCGCGAGATAGAACGCGTGGTTCGGGATGCCGGAGTTGGTGTGCACGCCGCCGTTGTCCGCGGACGTCTCGACATAGCCCGCCATCGTCGCCGGCTGGTCGTCCTTGCCGAGCACCGGGTCGTCGAACGCGGTGCCGGGCGCCTTCAGCGAGCGCAGCGCCACGCCCTGCACCTTCGACGTGAGAAGCTCGGCGCCGATCAGCCAGTCGGCCTTCGCCGCGGTCTGCCGCTTCGCCCACTGCTTGACGAGCGAGCCGAACACGTCCGAGATCGACTCGTTGAGCGCGCCCGACTCGCCGAGGTAGGTGAGGTTGACCTCGTCGCCGGTGACGCCGTGCGTGAGCTCGTGCGCAATGACGTCGAGCGAGCTCGTGAAGCGGTTGAAGAGGTCGCCGTCGCCGTCGCCGAACACCATCTGCCGGCCGTCCCAGAACGCGTTGTCGTACTTGCGGCCGTAATGCACCGAGGCGTGGAGCGCCATGCCGGCGTCGTCGATCGAGTTGCGGCGGTACGCCTGCCAGTAGAAGTCGAACGTCGCGCCGAGCCCGTCGTAGGCCTCGCTCGCCTCGGCGTCGCGCGTCGCGCGCTGGCCCTCGCTGCGCACGATCTTGCCGGGCAGCGTGGTGCGGTGGGCAACGTCGTAGATCGTGCGCGATTTCACCGGCGCCGCGCTCGCGCCCGCGTACGCCGCGCGCGCCGCGCCGCTGCCGAGCGACTGCGCGGTCGCGCGCGTCAGCCGGTGCGTGGCATCGGTGGCGAGTGTCGCGAGCGCCGCGTCGCGCTGCGCGGCCGTGCCGCGGCGCGCGATGTGCCGCAGCACCTTCGGCGGCACGATCGCGCAGCATGCGCAACGACCTCTCGCGTCGGGCATCGGCGGCGGCCCTACATCGGCGGGACCGAGCCGTTGGCGCCGATGGAAATCCGCGCCGCGTCGATCGTGCCGTCGCTGCCGCGCTCGCCGCTGACGATCACATGCGTGCCGGGCACGAGCGCGGTGCGGTCGCCTTCGGACATCGTCACCACGGGCACGTCGGCGGGAACGACGATCGTCTGCGCGCCGCCCGGGTAACTGAGCGTGAGGCGCATCTCGCCGTTCCCGGCGCTGGCCGCGGCAACGGTGGCGTTGCCGGTCGGCCGCGGCATCGCTTGGGTCACCGCGTTGACGGTGGCGTTGGTCATCGTCGTGCCCGCGGGCCGATCCTTCATCGGCTGGTGGCCTTCGCCGGCCCCGCGTCGCGACTCGGGAAACACGTGCACTTCACTCGCGAGGAGCGCGCCATCGGCTTGCGGCGTCGCCGTCGCGCCGACGTAGCGGCCTTTCGCGAGGATCGAATGGTCGGCGGGCGTGCGGATCGAATAGCGCGTCGACTTGTCGATGCGCACGTTCTGGGACTTCGCCTCGGCGGTGGTGACGACGATCGTGTCGCCTTCGGCGCGCGCGATCGTGCCGGCGACGCGCGCCGGCGCGGCACAGCCGACGCCCGCCGCCAGCGCGGCGATCGCCGCGAGCGCCGCGGCGGCAATCCTGTGGGACGATGTCGGCATCCGTTTACCGTTGCGACCGGACGACGCTATCATGCCCCGGAACTTCCGCCCGCGCGAGCGGGCCTAATGCCGAACTCCGCCCGACAGGACGACACTGCCATGCACCCGCGCCTCGCCACTCCGCTCGCCGCCGCACTTGCATCGCTGTGCATCGGCGCCGCTGCCGCGGCCACGCCGTCGCAAACGTTCATCCCGGCGCCGCAATCGATGCCGCAGGATGCCGGGGGCGCCGCGACGGCGCCACTCGCATCGGCCCCGGACACGGGCAATCCGCCGCCTGCATCGGAGCAATGGGTCGAGCAGCAGACCGCCAAGGTGCGCGCCGAGGTCGAGGCGCGCGTCGCGCGCGGCGAACTGTCACCGGACGAGGCCGAGCGGCTGATCGGCTGGCGCCACTTCCAGCTCGCGCAACGCGCCGCGGGGCAGGCGCCCGCGCCGGCGATCCTCGAGCGCCAGCAAGCGGTGGCCGCGGCGCCGCGTGTCGTGCCCGCGTACCCCGGGTACTACGGCGCGCCCTATCCGTACTACGGCGCTTACGGCTACGCCCCCTATGGCTATGCACCTTACGGCTACGGCTATTACCGCTATTCGCCGGGCATCGCCGTCTGCGCGGGCGGCGCCGGTCACCACTTCGCCGGAGGCGTCTGCTTCTGACGCGTTGACCGTGTTCTTGCCACTCAGCCCGGCGGCCGCGGCACCGGCAGCGTGCCCGGCGGATCGGGCGGGTTGGGCGGACGGTTCGCGCAGGCCACCGTCTGCTGCCAGTAGGCGCCGGCGTTGTTGCCGTTGAAGTACGCGGCGAGATCGCCCTCGACTTTTTCGCCGGCGCGGCCGGCGGCACGCATGGCCTTCAGGCCTTCGCAGTTGGCGGTGAGCTCGACCGTCGTCGGCACGCGCGCATGCGCGCATTCGTGGAAGAACAGGAAATCGCGCACCACGGGCGGCAGCTTGGCGAGCTTCGCCAAGTTCCAGCCGATGACGTAGCCGCCTTTCTCGGGCAGCGTGAGGCCGGTTCGATCGCGCATGATCGGGTCGTCGGCGGGCGCCGCGTATTCGCGCACCGTCTTGTCGCGGGCGGTGCACGTCGCCTTGCTGCCGTCCGACAGCTCGAACGCCGAAGCCGATGCGGCGGCGAGCGCCATCGCCACGGCCACGCACCCCGCCAACAACACGCGCGCATCCATGGCCGCATGTTACCAGCGCGGCGGCACGCGAGGCGCGCGAGTTGGCGCCCGCGCGAACGCGCGCCACCGCCGCGCCTTACACTGTCGGCACGATGCCGAACGAAGCGGCGCTCTCGCGCCAGCTCTGGCTGGTCGCGGTCGGGTTCTTCATGCAGACGCTCGACTCGACGATCGTCAATACGGCGCTGCCGTCGATGGCGCGAAGCCTGGGCGAGAGCCCGTTGCGGATGCAATCGGTCGTCGTCGCGTACACGCTGACGATGGCGACGCTGATCCCCGCGTCGGGCTGGATCGCCGACCGCTTCGGCATCCGCAACACGTACCTCGCCGCGATCGCGCTGTTCACGCTGGGCTCGATCGCCTGCGCCGCGTCGACGTCGCTCGACGTGCTCGTCGCCGCGCGCGTGCTGCAGGGAACGGGCGGGGCGATGCTGCTGCCGGTCGGCCGCCTCGCGCTGTTGCGAACGTTCCCGCGCCAGCGCCTGCTCGAGGCGATGAGCTTCGTCGCGATCCCGGGTCTCATCGGCCCGCTGATCGGCCCGACGCTCGGCGGGTGGCTCACGCAGGCGGCGTCGTGGCACTGGATCTTCCTCATCAACGTCCCGGTCGGCATCGCCGGCGCCTACTTCACCTATCGCTACATGGCACAGAATCGCGTCGACAACATCGCGCGCTTCGACTGGGGCGGCTACGCGGCGCTGACGATCGGCATGATCGCCGTGTCGGTCGCGCTCGATGGCCTCGGCGAGCTGGGGCTCCGGCAGGCGACCGTGCTCGTGCTCCTGATCGTCGGCTTCGCAGGCATCGTCGCGTACTGGCTGCACGCAAGCCGCCACCCGCACCCGCTGTTCGCGCCCGCGCTCTTCAGCGTCGCGTCGTTTCGCGTGGGCCTGCTCGGCAACCTCTTCGCGCGGATCGGCATCGGCGCGATGCCCTACCTCATCCCGCTGCTGCTGCAGGTGAGCCTCGGCTATTCGCCGCTCGAGGCGGGGATGATGATGCTGCCCGTCTCCGCGGCGAGCATGCTGATGAAGCGCTTCGTCATGCCGCTCGTTGGCCGCTACGGCTATCGCCGCGTACTGATCGCCAACACGCTGTCGCTCGGCGTGACGATCGCGGCGTTCGGCGCGGTGTTCGCGCCGGCGCCGTTCGCCGTCAAGCTCGTGCTGCTGGCGGCGCTCGGCGCGCAGAACTCGCTGCAGTTCTCGGCGATGAACACCGTCGTGCTGAAGGACCTGGCGCCGCGCGAGGCAAGCGGCGGCAACAGCCTCCTGTCGATGTCGCAGATGCTGGCGATGAGTCTCGGCGTCACCACCGCCGGCACGCTGCTCGCGATGTTCGGCGAGGCGTTCGGCGCCACGACGAGCGGCGACGCGCTCGCGTCGTTCCGCGGCACGTTCCTGTCGATCGGCGTCTTGACCGCGGTGTCGGCGTGGATCTTCTGGCAGCTCGAGCGCGGCGACGGCGACGGCGGGGACTGACCTTGTTGCAGCGCGCGTCCGCTCAGCCGGTCGTCTCGCCGCCCATCACCTGCAGCACGATGCCGGTCGTATACGACGCATCGGCGTCGGAAGCGAGGTAGACGTACGCGGGCGCAATCTCCTCCGGCTGCGCCGGCCGCTTCATCGGCGAATCGGCGCCGAATTGCGCGACCTCGTCGGGCTTGAGCCCGCCGTCCGAGGGGTTGAGCGGCGTCCATACCGGCCCGGGCGCGACCGCGTTGACGCGGATGCCTTTCGGCAGCAATTCCTGCGCGAGCGTCTTGGTGAACGCGTGGATCGCGCCCTTGCTGGCCGAATAGTCGGGCAGCTCCTTCGAGCCCATGATGCCGGTCTCGGAGCCCGTGGCGATGATCGCCGCGCCGGGCTCGAGATGGGGCAGCGCCGCGCGCACGAGCCGGAAGTAGCCGTAGACGTTGGTGCGGAACGTGCGGTCGAATTCCTCGTCGGTGACATCGGCGATGCTCTTCTTGCGGCGCTGGTAGGCGGCATTCGACACGACCACGTCGAGCCGGCCGAAGCGGTCGATCGTGCGCGCGACGAGGTCGTCGCAAAAGCCGTCGTCCTTGATGTCGCCGGCAACCTTGAGGCAATCGCCGCCCGCGGCCTCGATCGCCGCCGCGGTCTCGCGCGCGTCCTGCTCCTCTTCGGGCAGGTACGCGATCGCCACGTCGGCGCCTTCGCGCGCATACAGCACGGCGACCGCGCGGCCGATGCCGGAATCGCCGCCGGTGACCAGCGCGACCTTGCCGTCGAGCTTGCCCGCCGCCTTGTAGCGCTCGGCGGCGTAATGCGGCCGCGGCAGGAGCTGCGACTCGAGCCCCGGCGTCTCCTGGTGCTGCAGCGCGAACGGCGGCTTCGGCTCGCCGCGGATCTGCGGCGTGTCGCCGCGCGCGGCCTTGGACGGGCTGCCCCCTCCGCTCGCCTTGCGAGCGCGTTTGGGCGCTGAGATCGCGCGCGCCATGTCAGCGAGGCATCAGGATCGGCAGGTAGATCCACGCCGCCCAAGCGGCGAGCGCCACCAGTACGACGAGGAGCGGCGTGACGACGCGCATCCGCGCGATCGGCGCGGGCTCGTTATAGGCAGAAAACGTCTGGATGGGTCGGTTCATCGATGATCCTCCGTGGCTGGTGAATGACCGCGCAGGTCGCGCGGGTCGGCACGGCCGGGGACGACGTCCAGGTCGGACGACTCCGCGGCATCGAGCGCGTGATCGCGGTGCAGCGCGCGATCGCGCGCGACGTCATCGGACGAAAACGGCGCGGCATCGGCATCGAATCCGGACCAGCCCCGCTCGCGCCAGGCGGCGGTGCGCTTGTCGATGTCGATCGCGCCGTGCAAGCGCATGACGTCGACGACGTTGTCGATCGCCGCATCCTCGGTGCGCACGGTGACGATCGCTCCGCCGCGGCGCACCGCTTCGGCATACGCCTCGGCATCGGCCTGCGGGACGCCGAGGTCGGTGAGGCTGCCGATAAGGCCGCCGGCAATCACGCCGGCGCCGGCCACCGACATCGTTGCCGCCAGGGGCCCTGCGGCGATCACCGGGCCCAGCCCGGGTATGGCGAGCCCCATCAGGCTCGCGGCAAGGCCTGCCGCGCCGCCCAGCACGCCGCCCGCGACGGCACCCGTCGTGGTGTTGCTCGCGTCGGTGACCTTGATCCGGTCGTCCGACATGAATGCGCCGTCGACATTGCTCGCGACGACGCTGACCTCGGAGGCATCGAATCCGCCGTCGACGAGGTCGCGCGCCACGCGCTGCGCCTCGTCGAAGCTGTGGTACGAAGCCACGATCGTCTTCGCCATTGCGAGCCTCCTTCCATCGCGTCGCTCCGGGGAACGGAGCAGTGCCGTACCGAAAGCCTAGCGACGCGGGCGGCGCGGCTTAAGCCGCCTTCCACCGGTTAGCGTGCGGGCGTCCGGCCTACAAGACGCCGGACGGCCGCGTACACGCATTTCGCGTCAGCCGCGATCGCGCAAGTCGCCGACGCCGGACTCCTTCGCGCAATGCGCGCAGCAGAAGATGCGCTCCTGCGCCTCGACGCCGTGGCCGATGACGACGCAGTCGCAATGCGCACAGCGCGGCGCGAGCGCGTGGATCGCGCATTCGAACGCGTCGAACGTATGCGCCCTGCCGCCCATCGTCACGGTGAAGCTCTTGTCGTAGTCGTTGCCGCAATGCTCGCAGCGCGCCATTGGAGTCTCCTTCGCGGGAAATGGGCAAGGCTTCGCCTGGATCGAGGCACCGGCGGGCGCGCGATTCGCCCGCCGCCGGTCATTGTGCGGCGCGCCTCGCGGCCGCCGCTGTCGGACGAACGCCGATTCGCGCATCCCGCCGGCGCTGCGGCGGGCGCCACGCGAATGCGATACTGCGCGGCACACCGCCCCTTTTTGCCGAACGTCCGTCCGCCGCCCATGGCTGCCGCGCCCTCCCTCCTCGTCATCGCCGACATCGCCGGCTATACGCGCTTCCTCAAGCTGCATACGGTGAGCGCGCTGCACGCGCAGCACACGATCGGCAAGCTCCTCGAGGCCGTCATCGCCGCCGTCAAGCCGGACCTCGCGCTCGCCAAGCTCGAGGGTGACGCCGCGTTCTTCCATGCGCGCACGCCGCGCGACGACGCGACGCTGTCGCGCCTCGCGACCGCGATCCATCGCGCGTTCCATCGCACGCGCGTCGACCTCGCGCAGAACACGATGTGCCCTTGCGACGGCTGCCAGCAGGCGGGCGACCTCAAGATCAAGGTGGTCGCGCACCTCGGCGAGGCGACGCGCCAGAAGATCGCGAAGCGCGACGAGCTCGCCGGCGTCGACGTCATCCTCGTGCACCGGATGCTCAAGAACGACGTGCCGATCGCCGAGTACCTGCTCGTGACGCCGCCGCTCCTGCCGCACCTCGCGCCCGCCGCGCGCGAGGCCGCGACGGCACTTCCGCTCGAGCTCGAGGGGTTCGGCGCGGTCGACGCCTGGTATGTCGGCCTCGCTTCGCCGGCGGCGGACGAGACCCCGCCAAAGCTGTCGTGGCTGCGTCGGCGCGCGCGCCAGTTCGCGCTCGCGCTGCGCACGCTGCCGCAGCTCGCGACGCGGCGCGCGCCCTGCGAGGGCTTCCGCAACGTCGACCTGTCGCCGCCGTGAGCATCCGGAGGCGGCCCGCGCGCCAACACGCCCTGCTGCGGGACGCGTGAACGAGGACCCGGCGAGCACGCAGCGCCGCCCCGGGCGCGTGCAGGCGCCACAGGGTGCCGTGCTCATCGCGGCGTCGCTGCCTGCGCCGTTGCACTCGGCGCTCGCGGCGCGATACCCGATCGTGGACCTGGCCGACGCAGCGCTCGCCGAGCGCGTGCGCGAGCTCGACGCCGCGACGCGCGGCGAAGTGCGCGCCATCGTCAGCATCGGCTCCGTCGCGATCCCTGCAGCCGTGATCGACGCGCTGCCGGCACTCGGACTCGTCTGCTGCATGGGCAGCGGCTACGAGGGCGTCGACGTCGCCGCGGCGCGCGCGCGCGGCGTCGCGATCGCGCACAGCGCGGGCGCCAATGCCGCCGCCGTCGCCGAGGTCGCGATGGGCCTTCTCATCGCGACGGTGCGCGGATTCGGCGTCGAGGCCGATCGCCTCGCGCGCGGCGAATGGCGCGGCAATGCGCACGCACGGCGGCCGCCCCGTCCGGGACTGCGCGGCCTCAGGCTCGGCATCTACGGGCTCGGCGCGATCGGCATGGAGATCGCGCGCCGCGCGCAAGCGTTCGACATGGCGATCGGCTACCACAACCGGCGCGCGCGCACCGACGTCGCGTTCCGCCATTTCGCGTCGCTGGCGGCGCTCGCCGAATGGTGCGACGCGTTGATGATCAGCGTGCGCGCATCGCCCGCGACGCGCCACGCCGTCGACGCTTCGATCCTCGCTGCGCTCGGTGTCGATGGCCACGTGGTCAACATCGCGCGCGGCAGCGTCATCGACGAGGCGGCGCTGGTCGACGCTCTCCAGCGCGGCGTCATCGCCGGCGCCGGCCTCGACGTCTTCGAGCACGAGCCCGACGTCCCGGCGGCGCTCGTCGCCGATCCACGGGTCGTCGCGCTGCCGCACATCGGCGGCGCTTCGCGCGAGGCGCAGGCGGCGATGCAGGCCATGACGCTCGCCAACCTCGACGCGTTCTTCCGCGGCCAAGCGCTGCCGTCCGCCGTGCCCGCATGACCGGCGGCGGGCCGCCGCCACGCGACTCGATCCTCGCCGAGCGCGTGTTCCTGCGTTTCTGGTGCGGTCGTCTCGCTTCCGTGTTCGCCTACCAGATGCTGTCGGTCGCCGTGGGCTGGCAGGTCTACGCGCTGTCGGGGAGCGCGCTCGACTTGGGCCTCATCGGCCTCGCGCAGTTCGCGCCGTCGGTGGCGCTGATGCTCGTCGTCGGCCACGTCGCCGACCGCTTCGACCGGCGCCGCATCGTGCGCACGTGCCAATGGATCGAGGGCGGCGCCATCGCCGTCATCGCCGTCGCGACGCGGATGGGCGAGGTGACGGAGGCGATGCTGTTCGCGCTGGTGTTCGTCGTCGGCGCCGCGCGCGCGTTCGAGTTCCCGACGGTCACCGCGCTCCTGCCGTTCACCGTGAGCGCGGGGCGCCTGCCGCGCGCCGTCGCGCTGTCGTCGACGGCGGGCCAGGTCGGCATCGTCCTCGGCCCGGCGCTGGGGGGATTCCTGTACGTCGCGGGGGCGGCCGCGGTCTATGCGACCTGCGCGGCGCTGTTCGTCGTTGCGAGCATCCTGATCGGCTGGCTCGTGCCGGTGCGCGAGGCCGAAGCAGCAGCGGCCGCCGATTCGCGCTCGGTGTTCGCCGGCATCCGCTTCATTCGCGGCCATCCGGCGCTGTTCGGCGCGATCTCGCTCGACCTCTTCGCGGTGCTGCTGGGCGGCGCGACGGCGCTGCTGCCGGTGTATGCGCGCGACATCCTGCACACCGGCCCGTGGGGGCTCGGCCTGCTGCGCTCGGCACCCGCGGTGGGCGCGCTCGCGACCGCGCTATGGCTCGCGCGCCACCCGATCCAGCGTCATGCGGGCCGGCGGATGTTCATCGGCGTCGCCGCCTTCGGCGCCGCGACGATCGTGTTCGGCCTTTCGCGCGCGCTGCCGCTGTCGCTCGCCGCGCTCGTCGTGCTCGGCGCGGCGGACATGCAAAGCGTCGTCGTGCGCCAGTCGCTGTTCCAGCTCAACACGCCCGACCACATGCGCGGGCGCGTCTCGGCGGTCAACGCGATGTTCATCGGCGCGTCGAACCAGCTCGGCGAGTTCGAATCCGGCGTCACGGCGGCATGGCTCGGCACCGTGCCGGCCGTACTGGTGGGTGGCCTCGGCACGCTGGCGATGGTGGCGCTCTGGATCCGGATCTTTCCCGCGCTGGCACGCGTCGATCGCCTCGCCGTGCGCGAGCAGGAGCATAGCGACGAGCGGCCGGCGTGACGTCGTCGCGTTCGCCGGGATGACCGGCCAGCTGCCACGCTCGCGCGCGACCGGCCGGTTGCGTTGCGTCAACCGCTCAGTTGCCGGTCGGTTGCGACTCAGTTGCCATAGTCGCGCTGCGGCGGGCACTGCGGCACGCTGCCCCACAGGCCATCGCACAACTCGATGCGCGCGCGCTGCTCGCAGAACGCCTGCTCGAGCACGTCGCTCGACGTGCACTGCGCGAAGCGGTTGCGCAGTTGCGTGCGGCGGTCGGTGGGCTGCGTCGCCTTCGGCGCGACCGGCGGCGCGACGATCGCCTCCATCGGTGCGGGCGCGGCGATGCGCGCCGGCACTGTCTCGGGCGCGATCACGGGCTTGCGCGCGCTGGCATGCGGCTTGGCCACGGGAGGCGGGGCGGGGCCGACCTCGACCTCGGCGGGCAGGACGATCGGCGCCATCGGCGCCGGTGCAGCGGGCGCGGGTGTCGCCGCCGGCAGCGCAACGGGTTGCAGTGCCGCTGCGGCATCACTCGCCGCCTCGGGCAGGGGTGTCGCATGCTCGCTGACCTGCAGGATCGCGTAGCCGGTGATGCAGACCGCCGCGAGCATGACGCCGACCAGCGCGGGCGTCGCGGAGCGTCGCCGCGCCACGGGCGGGGGAATGAGGACGGCCGGCTTGCCGTCCGCGTCGGCCTTGGCCGCCTTGCGCGCGCGGCGTCGCTCGATCGTATCGCTCGCGCGCCGCACCAGTGGCAGCAGCACCGACGAAGGCTCGTTGCGGGCGCGCTTCAACGCCGAGCGGCACGCGGCACAAAGCTTCGCCCCGGTCAGCACAGGGGTTCCGCAGAACTCGCAATTCACGCCCGCCACGCCCGCGGCCGGGCTACCCGCCATGTCCATCGCGCCCATCGTTCTCGAAAATGAAATCGTCGGGTTATTATGACATCGTCATGGGAACGGCCAAAGCGCCACGACCGCCGACCGCCGGCGGCGGGCACGTTGACCTATGAAGAGCGGCGCATGCACGAATCACGCCATTCGCCCCGAGCGGCGGCGACGGAGGCGTGGCGTTTTGGGGCGCGCGGCGTTACGGCGGCGGCTAGTGGCGGCTGGCGCGCTCGGTGAACTCGACGTGCTCGGCGCGCGCCACCGGGTCGAAATCGGCCCAGTGGCCGTTACGCCATTCGCCATGAGCCCGCTCGATCATCTGCGCGCCGCCGTCGTAGAGCGCGTCGAGCACCCAATCGTCGTTGCGCGCGCGGTCGAGGTTGACGGTGACCATGACGCCGAACGGCCGCACGCCGGGGTCGTCGCGCTTGCCCATCGTCGCCAGCGCGCCGGCGAGCGCGCCGGCATAGGCGCCCGCCGCGATGCCGCCGGCGAGACCCGCCGGCCCGGCGATCGGTGTCGCCAGCGCGCCCGCGAGGATGCCGAAGGCTCCGCCCAAGGCGGCACCGCGCAGGGCGCCACGATCGCCCGCGCGGGCATCGTCGTCGGCGTCCTCGTCGCCACCGACGGGAAAGGTGTCGTGGTGACCGGGCGGGTTGAGGACGAAGCTGTCGACGGAGTCGGGGGCGAGGCCCATGCCCGCGAGCACATCGAGCGCGCGCTCGGCGCTCACCTGGTCTTCGAATACGGCAGCGGCGATGCGTGCCATGGTGCTCCCTCGCGACGCGCCCTGCAGGCGACACTGCCACGTTACCGGCGGCCCGCCGGGTCGCCCATAAGCGCAAGCCGAATGTGGCGTCGGCGCCACGCCTACGGCGCCCCTCCCGGCGCTCCGGGATCTCGTTGCGCCACGCTGGCACGCCTTCTGCAGCGATAATCGGCGCAACCGACGCCCGGCACACCGGGCCCGGCCCAATCCGCCACAAGGAGCGACTGCGATGACCCTTCGCCTCACCCTCGGCACGCTGGGGGCGCTCGCCCTTGCCGCCACCGCCCTCCCCGCCGTGGCGGGAACCTGCTACGTCGTCTACGACCGCGGCAACAACGTCGTCTACCAGGGCCAGCATCCGCCGGTCGACCTGAGCGTCACCGGCATCGACGCGCGCGAGGCGATGCGCCACCGCGGCGAGTTCATGGAATCGTTCGAGACGCAGAACTGCCCCGAGCGCAATGCGCGCACCCGCATCGGCCAGGGGGAAGCCAGCGTCGACGAGATCGTCGCCGGCATCCGGCCCTACCAGCGCACGGGGCGCGCGGCGGCGCGATCCGACGACGACGATGCCGCGTTCGCGGCGCCGTCGACGAACGCCGTGCAGGTGCGCGTCGGCAACTGACGCGGACTCGCGAGCAACATCCACGTCCCGCCGCCGCGCGGGACGCAACGACAAGCCGCGGCGGCCCGCGAGTGCCGCACGCGGCGAGCGGAGGGGGAGCGATGGCCGACGGTTACTTTCCGGCGTGGCGCGTCAAGGCCGCGGGCACGGTCGCGCCCGACGAGCGGCCGCCGTGGGGCGCTGCGGTCGCGCTCGGCGCGCAGCACGTCGTGGCGATGTTCGGCGCGACGGTGCTCGCGCCGCTGCTGATGGGATTCGATCCCAACGTCGCGATCCTGATGTCAGGTGTCGGCACGCTGCTCTTCTTCGTGATCACCGGCGGCCGCGTGCCGAGCTACCTCGGCTCGAGCTTCGCATTCATCGGCGTCGTCATCGCCGCGACGGGCTATGGCGGTCACGGCCTCAACGCCGCGCTGCCGGTCGCACTCGGCGGCATCGTCGCCTGCGGCGTCGCCTATGCGGCGATCGGCCTAGTCGTGATGGCCACGGGCACCGGATGGATCGAGCGGCTGATGCCGCCGGTCGTCACCGGCGCGGTGGTCGCCGTCATCGGCCTCAACCTCGCGCCCGTGGCGGTCAGGAGCGCGCAGGGCAGCACGTTCGACGCGGCGATGGCGCTCGTCACCGTGCTGTGCATCGCGCTCATCGCCGTCTACTCGCGCGGCCGCGTGCGGCGCCTGCCGATCCTGCTCGGCCTCGTGCTCGCCTACGCGATCGACGTCGTCGCCACCAACGTGATGGGACTCGGCAAGCCTGTCGATTTCGGTCCGGTGGCTGCCGCCGCGTGGCTCGGCATGCCGGCGTTCACGACGCCGGCGTGGAGCGGCGAGGCGATGACCCTGATCGTGCCGGTCGCGATCGTCCTCGTCGCCGAGAACCTCGGCCACATCAAGGCGGTATCTGCGATGACCGGACGCAACCTCGATCCCCTGCTCGGCCGCGCGTTCCTCGGCGACGGCGTCGCGACGATCGTCTCCGGCATGTCCGGCGGCACCGGCGTCACGACGTACGCCGAGAATATCGGCGTCATGGCGGTCACGCGGATCTTCTCCACCGTGGTGTTCGTGATCGCGGCGCTCGTCGCGCTGGTGCTCGGGTTCTCGCCCAAGTTCGGCGCGCTGATCGGCACGACGCCCGCGCCGGTCCTGGCCGGGGTGTCGCTTGTCGTGTTCGGCCTGATCGCCATCGCCGGCGCGCGGATCTGGGTTCAGAACCGCGTCGATTTCGCGAACAACCGCAACCTCGTGGTCGCCGCGGCGATCCTTACGCTGGGCGCCGGCGACTTCGCGCTCAGGTTCGGCACGTTTACACTCGGGGGCATCGGCACGGCGACGTTCGGCGGCATCCTGCTGTACGCGATCCTCGCGCCGGCCCGCGCGCCCGACTAGCGGCGCAGGACCATCAACGATCGGCGAAGGAGCGGACAGGCATGCAGACGGCAGTCGTCACGGGCGCGGGCAGCGGCATCGGCAAGGCGGTCGCGCAGGCGATGCTGGGGGCGGGGTACGCAGTGGTGCTGGCGGGGCGTCGGGCCGACGCGCTCGACGCCGCCATCGCCGAAGCGGGACCCAATGCGCGCAACGGGCTCGCCGTTTCCACCGACGTCACGCAGGCCGCGTCGGTGCGCGCGCTCTTCGACAAGGCTCAGGCGCGCTTCGGCCGCATCGATGTGCTCTTCAACAACGCGGGCATGAGCGCCGGCGGGCCGTTCGGCGAGCTGACGCTCGAGCAGTGGCAGCGCGTCATCGACACCAACCTCACCGGCTCGTTCCTGTGCGCGCAGGCTGCGTTTCGCGCGATGCAGTCGCAGTCGCCGCGCGGCGGGCGCATCATCAACAATGGCTCGATCTCGGCGCACGCGCCGCGCCCGGGCTCGGCGCCGTACACGGCGTCGAAGCACGCCATCACCGGGCTCACCAAGTCGATCGCGCTGGACGGCCGTGCGTTCGACATCGCCGCGTCGCAGATCGACATCGGCAACGCGTCGACCGAGATGGCGCAGCGGATGGCGAGTGGCGTGCCGCAGGCCAACGGCACGATCGCCATCGAGCCGCTGATGGACGTCGCGCACGTCGCCTCGGCCGTGCTCTATATCGCGGGACTGCCGCTGACGGCGAACGTGCAGTTCATGACGGTGATGGCGACCAAGATGCCGTTCGTGGGGCGCGGCTAGGCCAGCCCCCGCGGCGGCACTCAGCGGACGACGATGTAGGACGGCGGCCGCGGAGGCGGCTTCGGCGGCCGCGGCGGTTTCTCGTGCGGCGGTCGCCATGGCAGGTAGCCCCACAGCGGATACGCGTTGCCGCAGTAGTAGCACTCGTCGGACGCGACGCGCGCCGCGTCGGCAGCTGCCCGCGCGCGCGTCGCCTCGGCTTGCGCCGCCTCCGCTTGCGCCCGCGCCGCGCGCTCGCGCGCTTCCGCCACCCGCCGCAGGTCGTCGCGCGCATTGAAGGCCGCGGCGTCCTCGCGCAGCCGCGCCGCTGCGTCGGCATCGTAGCGGCCGGGCGCGATGTCGATCGCGCGGCCGTTGCCGCACGCCTCGGACTGGTAGGTGACGCGTCCGGAAGGGTCGACGCACTTGTAGATGTCGTCGGCGCGCGCGATCGTCGCCGCGGCGACGATCAACGCCGGCGCGAGCGCGCACGACAGCGCGGCGCGCAGCGCCCGCCTGTTCCGGACGTATCGCACAACGTGTCGCATCGGCGCCAGCATAGTCCTTCCGAGCGCCCGCGGCGACGACTTCGCAACACCGGCCGTCGCCGCAAGCGCGGCGCAGCGCCGGCCCGCATGACGCGACCTGCCCCGCTGCCCTAGAATCGGGCGTCTCCGACGCAGCTTTCGCAATGGCCATCCCCCGCACCGCCGACGACGAAGCCACGGCGCGCCCGTCCGCCGACGAGGCGAAGTCGCTGCTTCGCCAATGCTTCGCGATATACCGCGACAAGCTCGTCGACATCGCGCGCACCTCGCTCGAGATGGCGTCCGATCTCTTCGAGGGCAACGAATACGTCAGCGACGACGACGTCATGCGGTTTCGCACGGGGCGCGGCGAATGGGTGTCGCGCTTCGCCGGGGCACTTCAGGCGCTCTTCGACCGGCGCATGTCCGGCGTCAAGCGCAAGGGACGCCGCCCGGACTTCGACGCGTCGCTCGCGAGCCTGCGCGTGCTCACCGCGTTCGACCACGAGAAGCAGGACGCGCTGAAGTCTTCGACGTCGTTCCTGTTGCGGCTCACCCGCCGCGAGCTCGACGCGCTCGACCTGCGGCTCGAGTACCTGTTGCCGCCACCCGACCGCAGCGACCTCGACAATCCGTTCGGCCCGGCGTACGTGCTCGACGCGATCGGCTCGACGCTGCGCACGAGCTACCCGGACGCGCGCGTCTGGCGGCCGGTGATGGAGCGACTGCTCGCCGACCTCACGCCGGCGATCAACAAGATCTACATCTCGCTCAACCGCTTCCTCGCCGACCGCCACATCCTGCCCGAGATCAAGGCGGCGCTCCGCGCGCGCAGCGAGTTCCGCCCGACCGACGACCGCGACCTGCTGCCGGCGTTCAGCAAGCTGATGGCCGAGGCCGGCGACCTGCCGACCAACGTCGTCGTACCGGAGATCCTCGCCGATCCGAACGCCGCGCCGGCGTTCGACTTCGAGGCGCATTCGCCGGCCGCGCAGGCGGCCGCGCGCGCGGCGGCGGCCGCGCTGCCGGCGCCGCCGTTGATCGCGCCGGAGATCATCGCCGGGCTGAAGGCGCTCGCCACGATGAGCAGCGCCGCGCCGGCGGCGCACGCCGGCGAACCGGCGCCCGGCGAGCTGCCCTCGCTCGATCCGCTGATGGCGCTCGGCACGTCGACGCCGCTGTTCGCCACGCTCGGCCAGTGGCAGCGGCTGGACCTCGCGTCGGCGCTCGCGCGCGTCGCGCCGCCTGGCACCGAGACGGTGGGCGTGCCGCTCAACCTCGTGCCGCACATCCGCTCGGCGATCGCCGACCAGATCACCAATCCGTCCGACAAGATCAGCGTCGACGTCATCTCGCTGCTGTTCGACTACATCTTCCGCGACCCGTCGATCCCGCAGTCCGAGCGCAACCTGTTCGGCCGCCTGCAGGTGCCGATCGTCAAGGTCGCGCTGCTCGACCGCACGTTCTTCTCCGACAAGTCACACCCCGCACGGCGCCTGCTCGACCACCTCGCGGAAGGCGCGATCGGCGCGCAGAACGACGAGACGTACCGCGCCGCGTTCGAGCTCGCCGCGAGCGGCGTCATCGACGAGGTGTGCCGCGATTTCGAGATCGACGTCACGACGTTCCGCGCCGCCGACCGCAGGCTCGCGCAGTTCATCGACGACGAGCGCCGCGCCGCCGACGTCGACGCGCAATCCGAGGTCGCCGCGGCGCTTGCCGCCGAGGAGCGCGAGGCCGATCGCTCGCTGACGCGCGCGCTGGTGCGCGACCGCCTCGCGGGGCTGTCGCTGCCGCTCGAGGTGCGAAGCTTCGCCGAGACCACGTGGGCCGACTACCTTGGCGACGTGCGCGCGCGCCACGGCGAGGACAGCGACCCGTACCGGCGCGCGGTGACGACGCTCGACGACCTTCTGTGGAGCATCGTCGCCAAGGAGCGTACCGCGCAGAAGGCACGCCTCACCAAGATGATCCCGACGTTGATCCGCAGCCTCCGCGAGGGCATCGTCGCGCGCGGCATCGCCGAGGATCGCGCCAAGCTGTTCCTCGACGAGCTCTACCAGCTCCACATGGCGGCGATCAAGCCGCCCGCGGCCGACGCGGCGGCGGACGAAGCGGCGCCGGCAGCGCCCGCGGCGCCGGAAGGACGCACGGTGAGCAACGTCTACGACTACGTGAGCGAGATGCCGGCCGGCACGTGGCTCGCGTTCCGCCGCGAGGGCGACGTCGTCAACGCGCGCCTCACCTGGGTGAGCCCGCTGCGCACCAAGTACGTGTTCACGAGCCGCGCGCGCCGTCGCGCGTTCGTGTTCTCGCCGGAGGAGCTCGCCTACGAGCTGGGCTCGGGCCGCGCCGCGCTGGTGGTCGAGCCGGTGCCGCTGTTCG
>Ga0070679_100002243_pt1 | contig 17462 bp, 13 predicted proteins | sample KBSC63BmetaG_FD_65652 | JGI IMG/M metagenome (GOLD analysis project Ga0070679, IMG submission 65652) | Corn rhizosphere microbial communities from Kellogg Biological Station, Michigan, USA - KBS C6-3B metaG | ecosystem: Host-associated > Plants > Roots > Rhizosphere | place: USA: Michigan... | reverse complement strand
GCGGGCGGCGAGAAACAGAATGAACAACAGAAGCGTTAGTGCCACGGTCGTCGGGTTCACGTGAAGAACCAGCCGATAGAACGCTACAATTCCCGCTAGGCAGATTGCGACGCCAGCCCATCGAGCCAGAAGAATTAGACGCTTCACATCCATGGGTGAGATTCTACGACTATGGCCGATCATCAGAGCCCGAAGAAGACACCGGAAGACTGGCTGGCCTCCGCTACCGCAGCGGATAAGAAACAGGGCCGCTTCAAGGTGTTCCTCGGCTACGCGCCTGGCGTCGGTAAAACGTTCAGCATGTTGAGCGAAGGTGTCCGGCGCAAGAATCGCGGGGAAGATGTTGTGATCGGCATCGTCGAAACACACGGCCGAGCCGGCACAACCGAGGTCGCCGCCGGGCTTGAAGCTGTGCCTCGCCGGGTGATTGATTACAAGGGGACCTTGTTTTCCGAAATGGACGTTGACGCGATCCTTGCGCGCAAACCGCAGATTGCGCTGGTCGACGAACTGGCGCATACCAACGTCGAAGGCAGCCGCAATGCCAAGCGTTACGAGGATGTTTTCGAACTCCTCGATGCCAACATCGATGTGCTAACCACGGTCAACATCCAGCACATCGAGAGCCTGACACCGCGCGTGCAATCGCTCACCGGAGTCACCGTTCGCGAAACGGTTCCCGACTGGGTACTGGACCGCGCAGACGAAATCGTTATCTCCGACCTCACTCCCGAAGCCCTCGCAACCCGCATGAGACGCGGCGATATCTATCCCGCCGAACGCGTTGAGCGAGCGCTGTCCAATTTTTTCCGGCGCGGCAATCTCATCGCTCTGCGCGAAATGGCATTGCAACGCGTCACAAAGGCTGTCGACCGCACGCTCAACGACTACGTGAAGCGCAAACAGCTTGGCGCACATTGGACCGTCGCCGAAAAGGTCGCCGTCTGCATCAGCTCCAATCCCGCTGCTCGCGATCTCATCGCCCGCGGCGCCCGGCTCGCCGAGGCCATCGACGCTGAACTTTTTGTGTTGCATGTCGACAGTGACCGCGTCCCATCTCAGGCGGAAGCGCGAGGGCTCGAAGCCAACATCCAATTCGCTCAGAACCTCGGCGCGCAGGTCGTACATCTCAAGGGGTCGAGCGTCGCCGCCGCAACCGCGGCTTTTGTGACGGAACACCGGGTGACGCAGGCGATCTTTGGACGCTCAGCCTTAACCGGGATAAAGAAGTATCTGTACTTCTTCGCCATTCAGAAATTCATGTCGGAAGCGCCTCACGTCGACCTACACATCGTGACGCAGGAGACCCATTAGCATGCGTATTTTGATCGTCGACGACGAGCGCCAGATCACTCGCGTCCTTCGCACATCACTGCAAAGCCACGGCTACGACGTGCAGGTCGCGCAGGACGGTCTCGAAGCCTTCACGATGTTCGAGCAGTCCCCGCCGGACCTCATCATTACCGACCTCGCCATGCCCAACATGGACGGCCTCGAACTTACCCGCGCTGTCCGCCGCATCGCCGAAACGCCCATCATCGTGCTCTCGGTCCGCGAACAGGAAGCCACCAAAATCGCCGCGCTCGACAGCGGCGCGGACGATTACGTCATCAAGCCTTTCAGCATGCCAGAGCTCATGGCGCGCGTGCGCTCGCAACTACGCCGGACAGCCAAAGACGAGGTCCCTGCCGCGACCATTTCCGACGGCGACTTCACCATCGATGCCAATGCCCACCGCGTCTCCGTCCGTGGCGCCGACGTTCATCTCACACCCAAAGAGTTCGATCTCCTCCTGCTTTTTGCGCAGAACTCCGGCCGCATCATGACGCACAAGGCGCTCCTCCGCGCCATATGGGGGCCGGCTGGAACGGACCAGCCCGAATACCTTCGGGTGCTGGTCGGCCAGTTGCGCAAAAAAATAGACCCTCCGAACGCCGAAAGCTACATTCAGAGCGAGCCGTGGGTTGGCTATCGCTTCCGCCCGCAGGTATGAACCTTGCGTAATGCCGATTGGGACTCGGTGACAGTGCTCACAACTCGCTGTGAGGTACTTCACTGTCCCCCACAGCAGGTGGCGTACTATCAGGTTCCAACACTGCCTTTCAGAACAACGAGTTTCCGGGCATCTTTATGAATTCTTAACGTTCTACCTACGGACTTCCTACCTGTTCCGGGACTGAAATGGATCTCGAGGCAGTCTTATGAAGCTACCCATTGTCCTTCTTCCAACTCTGCTGCAAGTCGCCGCGTTTGCTGTAATTTTTCACGCGACGTCCGCAGTCCCCAGGCCTTCACTCTCTCACACCGAAACGTTGACCGAAATCCGCCGGTTGCACCAAGAGCGCGTCCAGGTCGAAAGACAGATCGCCGAGCTCAAAAGCCGGAGAGGTTTTCTTCCGCGCGGAGTAAGTTACGAGGCCGGCGCTACGCCGGCTACGACGCCTCTTAGCCAGACTGCAGCAAAGTAACGGAGATATCCATGTCCGACATTATTTTCACCATTTCGACTATCGTCTGCTTCGCCGTCGCGTTGCTGTATGTGACGGCCTGCGACCGACTGAATTCGAGGTCTTCCCGTGATTGAGAACATCGTTTTGCTTACCCTTTCCATCCTGCTGATGGTCTACCTGGTTTACGCCCTGCTGCGTCCGGAGAAATTCTGATGACAACGAATGGCTGGTTTCAAATCGCATTCTTCTTCGTCGTCGTGCTGGCGCTGGCAAAACCTGTCGGCACCTACATGACGCTGGTTTTCGAACGCCGCCGTACCTGGCTTGACCCCGTCGCCGGCCCCATCGAGCGCCTGCTCTATCGCCTCACCGGCATCAACCCTGAGGAGGAGATGCGCTGGACGACATACCTCGTCGCCATGCTGATCTTCAGCGCCGCGACATTGGTGCTTACGTACGTCGTCGAGCGCCTGCAGGGGCATCTGCCGTTCAACCCGCAGCATCTCGCGGGCGTGGAACCGGGCCTTGCCTGGAACACGGCAGTGTCTTTCACAACCAACACCAACTGGCAGTCGTACTCACCCGAAACGACCATGAGTTACTTCACTCAGATGTTCGGTCTAGCGACGCACAACTTCTGGTCGGCGGCTATAGGACTCGCACTCGCAGTGGCTTTCATTCGCGGCATTGCACGGCGCGAGATGAAGACCCTCGGCAACTTCTGGTTCGACATGACGCGCGGCATTCTGTGGGTACTGGGGCCGATCTCCATCGTCCTCGCACTCCTCCTGGTCTCGCAGGGCGTCATTCAAAATCTGCGTCCATATGACACCGCAAAACTCACCGAGTCACAGACGGTAACCGCCACCGGGACCGACGGCAAACCCACCACAACCGTCGTCACCACGCAGACTATCGCGCAAGGCCCCGTCGCTTCGCAGGAAGCCATCAAGATGCTCGGCACCAATGGTGGCGGGTTCTTCAACGCCAATAGCGCACATCCTTTTGAGAACCCAACGCCGTTCTCCAACTTCCTGGAGATGCTCGTCATCTTCCTCATACCCGCCGGCCTTACCGTCACGCTCGGCCAGATGACAAACTCACCAAGACATGGCTGGGCCGTCCTTGCGGCAATGTCGGTCCTCTTTTTTGCGGGGGTCGCAACCTGCTATTGGGCTGAGGCGCACTCGACGCCGGCGCTTGCCGCCACCAACGCGCAAGTCTCGGCGACGCAGAGCGGCGGCAACATGGAAGGCAAGGAAGTCCGCTTCGGCATCGCGAACTCCGCACTGTTCGCGACCATCACAACGGACGCAAGCTGCGGCGCGGTTAACTCCATGCACGACTCCTTCACCTCGCTCGGCGGCATGGTGCCGATGGTCAACATCCTTCTCGGCGAAATCGTTTTCGGCGGCGTCGGCGCGGGCATGTACGGCATGTTGATCTTCGTCATCCTCTCGGTCTTCATTGCCGGCCTCATGGTCGGACGCACGCCCGAGTATCTCGGCAAAAAGATCGAGTCCTACGACATCCAGATGGCGATGCTGTACCTGCTCATCTTTCCGCTCATCATTCTCGGATTCGCCGCGGTCAGCGTTCTCTCGCCGAGTTTCGGGTTGTCGAGCCTCACCAATCACGGTCCGCATGGTCTCTCCGAAATTCTCTATGCGTACACTTCCGCGACGGGAAACAACGGTTCGGCCTTCGCCGGTCTCAACGCCAATACGCATTGGTACAACACCACGCTGGGCATCGCGATGTTCGCCGGCCGCTTCCTGATGTTGATCCCGATGCTCGCTATCGCCGGCAATCTCGCGTCGAAAAAGAGCATACCCGCAACCGCCGGCACCTTCCCGGTCACCACGCCGTTGTTCACGACCCTGCTTGTCGGAGTCATCCTCATCGTCGGCGCGCTTACGTTCTTCCCTGCGCTCTCGCTCGGCCCCATTCTCGAGCACCTGGTGATGCGCGCAGGCCAAAGTTTCTAGAACCATCTCCCCAATATTGCGGGCCGGATAGTTCTATTCAGCACCGTTTTCCTTGAAGAAAACGGCCATAAGGTTCAAGCCTCCCCGAGTCACCATCGGGAGATGGTTCCAGTCAGGAGATCCAGATGTCTCAGTTCGAAAATAAAAACCGGCGCTCCTTGTTCGATCGGCAAATCATGCGCCGTGCCGCAGTCGACGCAATCATCAAGCTGAACCCGAAAGCGATGATGAAGAACCCCGTGATGTTCGTCGTCGAAGTCGGCAGCGTGCTCACCACGGTCATGCTTCTGCGTGACACCATCGTCCACCAGGGCCACTTCGGCTTCGACCTCCAGATCACCCTCTGGCTGTGGTTCACCGTGCTGTTCGCAAACTTCGCGGAAGCCATGGCCGAAGGCCGCGGCAAAGCGCAGGCCGATGCTCTGCGCCGCGCGAAATCCGAAACCACCGCGCACCGCGTCACCAAGAGCGGTGGCACGGAAGAGGTTCCCAGCTCGCAACTGCGTTCAGGGGACGTCGTGCGAGTCATCGCGGGCCAGATGATTCCCGGCGACGGCGATGTCATCGAGGGTGTCGCGTCAGTCGATGAATCGGCCATCACGGGCGAGTCGGCCCCTGTTATCCGCGAAGCCGGCGGCGACCGCTCGTCCGTCACCGGAGGCACCCGCGTGCTGTCGGACGTCATCACCATCCGCGTCACATCGAACCCTGGTGAAACTTTCATTGACCGCATGATCGCGCTGGTCGAAGGGGCGGAACGGCAGAAGACGCCCAACGAAATCGCGCTCAACATCCTGCTTGCAGGACTCACCATCATCTTCCTGCTCGCGGTCGTCACCCTGCAGCCGTTCGCGACGTACTCCGGCGCGCCGCAAACAGCCTTCGTACTGATCTCGCTCCTGGTCTGCCTCATCCCGACCACCATCGGCGGCCTACTCTCGGCTATCGGTATCGCCGGCATGGATCGCCTCGTCCAGCACAACGTCCTCGCCACTTCCGGCCGCGCTGTCGAAGCAGCCGGCGACGTCAACACTTTGCTGCTCGACAAGACCGGTACCATCACCATCGGCAACCGCCAGGCATCCGAGTTCGTCCCCGCACCCGGCGTCTCCAGCGACCAGCTTGCCGATGCCGCTCAACTCTCGTCCCTCCCCGACGAGACCCCCGAAGGCCGGTCCATTGTCGTTCTTGCTAAAGAGCGCTACGGCCTTCGGGGTCGCGAACTCGCGCAGCTCAACGCGCAGTTCATTCCCTTCAGCGCCACCACCCGCATGTCCGGCATCGACATGGACGGCCGCAGCATCCGCAAGGGCGCAGTGGACGCCATCGCGGCCTATCTCGTCGAAAACGGAGGTTCTCTCCCGGTTGAAGTCCGGGAGGCCGTAGACGTTATTGCCCGCAGCGGTGGTACCCCCTTGGTGGTTGCTGAAAACGGCCGCGCCATGGGCGTCATCCACCTCAAGGATGTGGTCAAGGGCGGCATGAAGGAGCGCTTCGCCCAGCTTCGTGCCATGGGCATCCGCACGGTGATGATCACCGGCGATAACCCGCTCACCGCCGCCGCCATTGCCCGCGAGGCCGGCCTCGACGACTTCCTTGCCGAAGCCAAGCCGAAAGACAAGATGGACCTCATCCGCCGCGAGCAGGCCGAAGGCAAGCTCGTCGCCATGACCGGCGACGGCACCAACGACGCCCCCGCGCTAGCCCAGGCCGACGTAGGCGTCGCGATGAACTCCGGCACCCAGGCCGCCAAGGAGGCCGGCAACATGGTCGACCTCGACTCCGACCCCACCAAGCTCATCGAGATCGTCGCCATCGGCAAACAACTCCTGATGACCCGCGGTGCGCTGACAACGTTCTCCATCTCCAACGACGTTGCCAAGTATTTCGCCATCATCCCCGCGATGTTTGCCGGTGTCTTCCCGGTGCTGAATGCGCTCAACGTCATGCACCTGCATAGCCCGGAGTCGGCGATTCTCTCCGCCGTCATCTTCAACGCGCTGATCATCGTTGCGCTGATCCCGCTGGCGCTGCGCGGGGTCTCGTACAAAGCCATGTCCGCCGCCGCGCTGCTGCAAAAGAACCTGCTGGTCTACGGTCTCGGTGGCATCATCGTCCCGTTCATCGGGATCAAGCTGGTCGACATCATCATTACCGCCGTTCACCTTGCATAGAAGGCTTCCCATGAAAAAGCACATCGTCACCTCGCTGCTCTATACCGCCATTACCGCCGTCCTGCTGGGCATCGTGTACCCGCTGGCGATCACCGGAGTCTCTCGTCTTTGTTTCCCCGACAAGGCGAGCGGCCAACTCATCCACAATCAGGCGGGCGAAATCATCGGCTCGAAGCTGATCGGTCAGGCGTTCACCGGGCCGCGCTACTTCCACAGCCGCCCGTCGGCTGCGGGTGCCGGGTATGACGCCGCCAGCTCGTCCGGCTCGAACCTCGGACCCACCAGCAAAGCGCTTTCCGACCGCGTGGCCCAGAGCATCACCGCCGAGCAGCACGGGGCAACGGCGCCAGCGGCGGTGCCGGTCGATCTGGTCACCGCGTCCGGCTCCGGCCTCGATCCGGACATCTCTCCCGAGGCCGCCGGTTACCAGGTGGAGCGCATCGCCGCAACCCGGGGCATCAGCCCCGATGCTGTCCGGCAGCTTGTGGCCCAGCAACTCACGCCGCGGCAATTTGGGGTTCTCGGCGAGCCGCGGCTCAATGTACTCGCACTGAACCTCGGCCTGGATGGCCTGACCGGCGCGAAGTAAAAGATCACAAACACCTTCTCTCACCAAGGCACGTCTCCCGTCCCCCGACGGAGGCGTGCCTTTGCTTATTGGCCTCCCCCCGCATTCAGGGACTGTCTAGTCAGACAGATTGTGACTATTTCCATGCACAGGAACAATTTTCCTATTGACATTTGTTTTCAGAAAACCGTAGGGTTCTAGTCCGAGACCAGCCGCAGTTTATTTTCGGAGGAACCAATGATTTCACACGATCTACATGCGCCAAAAGAGCGCACTTCAGCCTTATCGAAGTCCCGCAAAATGAGAGGCGGTGCAGCAGCCATCGTCCTATTGTTCGTCGCGCTCCTGAGCAGCCCGCTGATGCGTGCCCAGTCCGGCGGCGGAGGCATCACCGGCACCGTTACCGACACCAGCGGCGCCATCATTCCCAACGCCACCGTTACCGCGCTCAACGTGGCCACCGGCGTCAGCACCGTCCGAACGGCATCCTCCAGCGGCCTTTACAGCATCAGTCCTCTGCAGCCCGGCACCTACACCATCACGGTTACCAGCAATGGGTTTAGTAACTTCAAGCAGGAAAACGTCGTCGTCGACGCGCTCGAGAACGTCGGTCTCAATGTCAGTTTGAAGAACGGCAGCCAGTCGGAAACCATCACCGTCAGCGCTGCTCCCCCCGAACTCGACACCACCAGCGCCACCCTCGGCGGCACCATTGAGAACAGCACCTACGCGGCGCTCCCCTTGATCTTCGCCGGAAGCCAGCAACGCGACATCACCCAGTTTTCTAACCTGCTTCCGGGCGCCCAGGTTAATCCCGGTGGTCGTTCCTCCATCATTGGCGGCACCGGCCAGCGCGTCGGCGAACTCTACGTCGACGGCCTTCCCCTCACCACGATCAGCCAGCAGGGCGACAACCGTCCGGTCTTCAACCTAGTTCCACTGGAAGCCATCGATCAGATCAAGGTCGTCACCAGCGGTTACTCGGCGCAATACCAGGGCGCGGGTCTGGAGAATTACAACCTTAAGGCCGGCACCAACAAGTACCACGGCTCGGTATTCGCATACATACGCAACACCATCTTCGACGCGTGGACGTTCAGCTCCAAGCCTGGCTCTCTTACCAATGTCGTCCCGACCGTCGTGAATGGTGTTATTACCAATCTTCCCGGGCCTAAGCCGCCTGAGCACCAGATCGAATACGGCTACGCTTTCGGTGGACCGATCACCATACCGCACCTCATCAACGGCCATGACAAGCTGTTCTTCTACACCACGTTGGATAGATTTCGCTCGCGCATCGGTGCAAACCCCGTTACCAGCACCGTTCCGACCGTGAAGATGCGGGCTGGCGACTTCAGCGAGTTGCTCGCTACCTGCACCCCCACCGCAACTGGCACCAGTTGCTACGGCGTCAAGAGCAACAACGTTCCCTGCGTAGCCAACACGGCGTCGACCGGTGCCGGCGGCGGATGCAATCCCATAAATGGTGTTTATCAGAACGGCCAGATCTATGATCCCACCACGCAAGCCGCCTGCACCGCAGCCAACGGCGGCGCGGCGTGCCGCTTCCAATACGCCAATAACCAGATTCCTGCCGGCGAGCTGTCTCCGATTACGCAATACATGGCCAAGTTCCTGCCAGCGCCGCTAACCAATACATTGACCAACAACTTCGCGAGCGGCGTGCCCAGCGGGTTCGACAATATGCTGCTCTCGGGGCGAGTCGACTACACCATCTCGCCGAAGCAAACGCTTTCCGGCGCCTACACACAGGGCCGGCGCCACGCCATTCCTTACACCGGTACGGCCACACCTGGGGTCGCGTTGGTTCCGTATATCGTGACCACAACCTCGACAGTCTCTGGAAGACTTGCCGATATTCAGCACACCTACCAGATCACGCCGAATCTCGTAAACCAGGCGAAATATGGCTTCATCTACTTTGGCGGTCCCCCGGTCGGCAATATCACCGGCACCACGAACCCGGGTTTGTACGGTCTAGCAGCATCCGGCGTCAGCGGGCTCCCCGCAGGTCAGGCGTCGGACAATGCAGCCAACCTTTCCTTCAGCGGAACCAATGCACCTACCAGCTGGGTCGGCAACACGCCCAGCACTACCAGCCGGTCTCTCACCTATGAGTTCACCGATAACCTGGCATTGGTCAAGGGCCGCCACTCGATGAATTTCGGTGGTCAGATTCAATGGCTGGAGAACAACGCCGACACTGCGGATGGCCCATCCACTCCTACCTCGCTCGCCTTTGGCGTCAACGGTACCGCGAACCTGAATGGTTCAAACTACGCCACGAGCACTGGCTTTTCCTACGCGAGCTTCCTGCTGGGAGCCGTGACGAGTGCCAGCACGACCCAGCAGCCTTTCAGCGTCGTTGGTGGACGCTTCCGGCCCCTGGCGTTCTACTTCCAGGACGACTTCAAGCTCACCTCGAAGCTCACCATCAACGCCGGTATGCGCTGGGACTACCTTCCGCCGTATAAGGAAGCACAGGACCGCTGGTCTTTCCTCAACCCCAACCTTGCTAACGCCCTTACTGGCAACCTGGGCGAACTGCAGTTTGCTGGAAACCGCGGAGCCGGCCTCAGCTGCCAGTGCCGCACCCCGGTCAACACTTACTGGAAGAATTTTGAACCTCGTGTAGGGTTCGCCTATGCGGTTGACGACAAGACGGTCTTCCGCGGCGGTTATAGCTTGACCTACTCGCACGGTGGCGCCAATGGCGGCGCGGCCGGAGCTGGAACCGGCACGGGCCAGACCGGCTTCAGCACACCCATCTCGTATACGGATAGCACCGGCGGCCCGGCTTTCTACATCAACAACAACCCGGCCTTTTCGGCGCAAAACACAAACTTCGGCGGGCCGGGAAAAACACTTCCAGGCACATCGCCTATCTCCGCCACGTCTCAGAACCTCGGGACCGGCTTCTACGTTACCGGCACTGGCGCATCAGGCGGAAACGGCAGCGGCATCAATTATGCTGACCCCTACATCGGCAGCCGCGCTCCTGAGTTCTCGTTCTTCAACTTCGGGATGCAGCGCGAGATCACCAAGAACATGACGATCTCTGTCGACTACTCCGGCAGCCAGAGTCACTTCATCTCCGGCGCCGCAGGCATCCGGGGTCTCTACGCCGGTCAGCTTGATCCGAAGTACCTCGTCCTCGGCGCCAACCTTGCCAAGCCCGCTACTGCGGCTAACATCGCCGCAGCCCAGGCCGCAACCGGTCTTACTCTGCCGATTCCCTACGCGGGCTACACAGCCGCCGCCGCCGTTAACTCGAATGCCACCATCGGCCACATGCTGGTATGGAAGCCCCAATACTCCGGCACCTCCGACTTCTGGGGCAACTACGTCGCCAACGGAAACTACAACTCCTTCCAGGTTGCGCTTGCACAACGTGCTACCAGCGGGCTCACCTTCAACGTCAATTACACCTACTCCCAGAACATCGACGACGCCGGCACCCAGCGCAGTGGCTACGATATCCCAGCCTCCGCCATCGCCGACGGTAAATTCCACCCAAAAAACCGCATCGACCGTTCCATTTCCATCAACGACCAGCCGCAGAACCTCAGCATTTATGGGGTCTACACCAGCCAGTACGGTAAGGGCAGCTTGGGCGGAAGCAACTTCATCATTCGCTCACTCCTGAGTGGTTGGCAGACGTCGCTGATCTTTCAGTTGAGCTCCGGCCTTCCGCTTCCCATCGTCGCCACCTGCGGCGGCACCCAAAACGTCCAACAAGGGACCTGCATGCCCGACATCAACCCCAATTTTCACGGTAGCGTGCGCATCAACGGCAAGTGGGGACAAGGTGTCACCGCAGCTACCCTGGGGACCAAGAGCTATCTCCTGGGCTCCAATACCCCAGGCTCTACCGTCTCAGCCCTTCCGGCAACGACAGGCTTCGGCTCGGGTTCCGTTCCAGCAACAGGCTCACCTGCCGGCTTGCCCTGCGGAAGCTCTACGGGAGCGTTCTGCAACTCCGGTGACTACATGATCGGCGATGCGCCACGCTTCCCCTACGACCTCCGCGGACCCGACAACTACCGCCTGGCCATGGGTCTGCGTCGCACCTTCCCGATCAACGAGCGCCTGAACTTCGTGTTCGGCGTCGACGGAGCCAACCTCACCAATCACACCACCTTCGGCAACAACGCCGGGAACAACCAGATCAACGTCAACGTGAACAGCGGATCCTTCGGCACTCTGAACTTCGCCAGCGCCGATCCTCGTTCCTTCCAGTTCTCCGGAAGAATCAACTTCTAACCCCTTTCCTCTCAACGCCCCGGGCTGCGTCCTGCGCACCCGGGGCATTTTTCTATACGGGCTACTTTAAGCTGACCGCACCAAACGGGAGTTTTCGTCCATGCAAGTCCTCTTTCGTCGTACCGCCATCGCGCTTTTTACTACAGCACTGATCTCTTCTGCCGCCCTCGCGCAAGGCTACCCCACGCCCAAAGACACGCGCTCGGCTGAAAACATGCCCACCGCCGCTGAGCTGAAAGACCCGCCAAAATCCTGGATCGACAAAGACACCGGCCATCGCGTCGTCCGCCTCACCGACGAGCCTGGCTCCGCCAGCTTCTACTTCAACGTCAACGCTTACACCCCCGCCGGCGACGAGATGATCTACACCACCCGCGACGGCATCTCCGTGCTCAACCTCAAGACGTGGAAAACGCGCTCCGTCGTGCAGGGCCGCGTCCGCGCTATCGTCGTCGGACACAAGACGCCCAGCGTTTTCTACATCAAGCCCGAAGAGAATGCTCTCTATGTCACCAACGTCGACACCGGAGCAACGCGCAGGGTCGGCAAAGTCCCACCGCACGGCAATATCGCAACCGTCAACGCCGACGAAACGCTCGCCGCCGGCACATACGACGAGGTCGCCGCCCCCGACAAGCAGTACAACGCCGGCGCCAAAGCCGGCGGCTCCCAGGTCAGCCCGCTTGAGCAGCCCGCCAACAAAGGCGAAATGATGGTCAGGCGGCTCGCCGCACGCATCCCACTCGTGCTCTACACACTCAACCTCAACGACGGCAAGATCACAGCGCTGCAGCACAGCACCGACTGGGTCAATCACCTGCTCTTCTCGCCCAGCGATCCCAACGTCCTGATGTACTGCCACGAAGGCCCCTGGCAGGCCGTGGACCGCATCTGGACCATCCGCACCGACGGCACGCACAACCAGCTCATGCACAAGCGCACCATGGCCATGGAGATCGCCGGCCACGAGTTCTGGGGCCAGAACGGCGAGACTGTCTATTACGACCTCCAGACTCCCAAGGGGCAGGACTTCTTTCTCGCCTCGCTCGACCTCGCCGACGGCAACCGCACCTGGTACCACCTCGACCGCAATGAGTGGTCCATCCACTTCAACGTCTACAAAGACGGCCAGCTCTTTACCGGCGACGGCGGCGACCCCGGCCAGGTCGCCAAAGCCCCCGACGGCGAGTGGATCTACCTCTTCCGCCCCGAACTGATCAAGAACACCGGCATCGCCACCAAAGACTTCGTCAACCCCGGCGTGCTGCACGCTGAAAAGCTGGTCAACATGCGCAAGCACAACTACACGCTCGAACCTAACGTCAGCTTCACCCCCGACGGCAAGATGGTCATCTTCCGCTCCAACATGTTCGGCCCTACGTACGTCTTCGGAGTGGAGATCGCCAAGGCCACACCCTAAACTCGTAGCTCACAGCTCGAAGCTGGTAGCTCTTAAACAACCCCCAGTCGACCAGAACCCACACCAAAGGCAGCGCGCGGCAATCTCACGCACCCTGCCTTTGTCATTCATGGACAGAAAGCTCAAGGCGTCATGATGGTGAAGGTGGAAGATTTGTGGGAGAAGTGTACGTCGAAGTTGGAGAAAAAACCGTCCTGCCCGAGCAGGCCCATGGCGTGCATGTTCATGCCTTCCATAAAAGCTACCTTGGCGGTGAATGCGACACCCCGCCCCAGATCGATCTGGACAGTGTCGTAGTAGGTGACGTTGGCCATGCTGCCGATGCCGCCTGTCATTTCCGTCGGCAACGACAGGACGTCGATCCCAAGCAGCAGAGCATAGGTCAGAGGAAAGCAGCAGGCGTCGGCCCCGGTGTCGAGCAGGACGAACACTCGGAGGGTCTTGCCGTTGGAGGCGGTGAGAGTGGCGACTGTTTTCGGGTTTCGAAGGGTCTGCCCGTCCGGGTGTGCTGCGGAGGGAGGAACTTTTATATGACGGTAGGGGAAAGAAATCTCGGGCATTCGGCCTTAGAAGAACATGGCCATCGACTGGCGGTCAGGCACGCGCGTAATCAGCGGGCTGTCTTCACCCTTTCCCCGGGCTTCCACCAGCACTTCCTGCGGGTCGGCGCCCCACGCCAGCACCTTGTTCAATTTTTCAGAGATGGCAACCCATGCGCCGGCGGGTATCCCCGTAAGCAAAGCGGACGTGTCCAAAATTGCTGTCGCCATGATCGCCTCTGTTCTCGCAGCCGGTTGGCTGCGCGTTCGTTGATGATGTCGTTATAGGCAAACATCACCAGCAAGAGCAAGCACCAAATGCGGTGCGTAGCTACTATTATGACCCATTTCACAGGGGTTAGGTTAGCCGGAGGGTGGTTTGAGCCGTTACGAACGAACCGGCGATAAGTGCACACGCATTTTCTGAGCGAACCAGCCCGAATCTGACAGCCCGGCCGGTTCGCAGTCGATCCGGAACTCACAAACCTCGAAACAACACTCGATGAGTGCATTGGCCTGTAGTCATCACCTGAGGTACACCGGGGTCCGGCGCAGTTGAACTTGGCAATCAACGGGCTGAGTCACAACCGCTTGCCAGGTCGTCGTCCTGCGGACACTGTCCAGGTTGCCGAGCACGCCTTAATGACCAGCACAGAGGCCTCACTGCATCTGCTTTGTATCTTTTTCGCCTTCCGCGATCATTCGCTCAGCCTCGGCCTTCATAAAGACCGCGTGAGGCGCCACGCGTCCTATCAAGCGGGCCACGGGGCTCAATCCGGGAAGTATCTCTTCCTGGCCCCGCTCCAAGCCCCGTATAGACGCTTTCGCGAATTTGTTCACGTCCATGGCCGCGGAGGAATTCAATTCCTCCTGCCCCTTGTTGAAATTGGTTTTTACCGCCGGCGGCGCAAGCTCAATGACTTTGACGGACGAGTTTTTCAACTGCACCCGAAGAGTCTGCGTGTACGAGTGCATTGCCGCCTTGGTCGCGCAGTAGATCGGCTTCACTGCCAGCGGAACGAACGCGAGCCCCGAACTGACGTTCACGATCGCGGCCATTTTCTGGCGCTTCAACTGAGGCAGAAACTGCTTGATCATCTGAATGGGACCGATCAAGTTGGTTTTGATTTCCCTGTCCAGATCCTCTAGTGGGCCCGTGGTGTCGTTCAGGTTACGCTTCAGGCCAATCCCGGCGTTATTGATGAGGACATTGAGGTCTGGAAACGCACGGGTCACTTCAGAGTAGAGCCGCCTGATTGCCGCTGGATCGCTGACGTCGCTGATATATGTGTGAACGCCCGGTAAAGACTGGCGAACCGTCGCCAATCTCTCTTCTGTTCTTCCAGTGATGAGGACCGTATTTCCACGCTCGAGCAACTGCGCGGCAAGCGCGTAACCGATGCCACTGGTTCCGCCGGTGATGAGGATCGTGTTGTTGGACATTTTCATAAGTGCTCCTGGCAATCCTTGGTTTCCAGCGTTCATCAGGTTTGTTTTCTGTCTAGACAGTCATTTACGAATCGAACAATCAAGCGAGCATTCTCCACAAAGCTTCCACACCGTTTTTGCAATGAGTCTTTGCGTGGCTTGGATCCTGAATCATCTGATCCATGGTTGCGTCGGCAACCGAGTTCATGAGTGCGGCAACAAAACTCATGGGGATCCTACGCATAGGTCCCGCAACGCGAATGCGTTCCAGCAACGCACCGATGGCAGCCATCATCTTGTGCCCCGCCACACGAGTTTCAGGCGTAATCTCATCCGAAACAGTGAGTTGCGCCAATGCTTTACGTTTCTCAGGGAAGCGAACCGCCCAGTTGCCCCAGTTTCGCCAGATGTGGAAGAACTGTTCTCGAAGTTCGGCCTCCGCTGGAAAATCCGTCATGGCGACCGACGCCATCTCCTGCTTCAATTCAAGGTACAACTGGTTAAAGAGCTCCGACTTGGTTTCGAAATAGGTAAACAGCGAACCGTTGGCAATACCAGCTTCTTTGGCAATCCCCATCGTCGGCGCGCTTAGTCCCTGAGCGACAATGACCCGCGTTGCCGCATCCAGAATTCGATTTCGCTTGTCGTCGCTCCGAGGCCTTGGCACAAGTGAATCGTACGATGTAAGTGTCTAGACAGTCAAGTATCATGGAATTGCTTCGGATTCCACACATCCCGTGTTCGCGATCTATTTACGCAACATCGCCTTTGCGCTCCTTGAGACGGATTACTTCCGCTAACGCCTTTAATGGCCTGTCATAGACATTCCAGCCCCTTCCAGGTGAAGCCGTATGATTGACCTGTCAAGATAGCGTAACTCAGTGAGCCGACGCATAAAGCGGCTCAAAAGTTATCGCAAGAGTCGACTACGTGTGGCATGGAAGAGGGAGAATCGACATGGCTTTTCTGCAAAAGCTGTTTGGCTCAAGCAAGTCAGAGGTCTGGAAACAACTTTGCGCTGAGATTGGAGCGCAATACGTTGATGGAGGCTTCTGGAAGGGAGATAAGGTCCAGGCGTCCCACGGTCCGTGGACCATCACCCTGGATACCTACACCGTTTCGAATGGAAAGACGTCAACCACCTACACCCGGATGCGAGCGCCTTTCGCAGACTCAGACGGCTTCCGTTTTACTGTCTATAGGAAGGGAATCTTTAGTGAAATTGGCAAGTGGTTCGGCATGCAGGACATTGAGATAGGGGACGAAGCCTTCGATCGGGATTTCATTCTCAAAACGAATCAGGTGCCGAAGCTACTGGAACTGCTTGGAGATTCTGGAATCCGGGAACTGACGCGCCAGCAGCCTCAGATTTACTTTGCCGTCAAAGACGATGAAGGTGTTTTCGGTTCCAGCTTCCCCGAAGGAGTCGACGAGCTTTATTTTCAGGTGGTGGGCGTCATCAAGGATGTCGAGCGGCTGAAGTTGCTGTATGAGCTCTTCGCGGAGACGTTGGATCAGCTGTGTAAGATCGGATCAGCCATGCGAACCGCACCAAACGTCAGTTTGTAAAGGGACTTCCTCAACAGATTAAGTGCCCTTGGGCATGAGCGGGCATCTTGAGCGGGTGGGCGTCTACTCGGAATTTACTCGCGAAGCCTCGGTCAGCGGACGACAAATCGCCGAGGCACTCGACGACCGGATTCACTGAATGCTTTGGCCTGTATTAGCCAGCCGAGTGATGTGGTTGGCGAAAACAACTTTCCGAGCAGTCCGAAGTTGAATGCCGCAGAAGGGCTTTGATCTGTGAACGGGGTAACCTAAGCTCCCACGAATAAACAAGGGCGACAATCCATGGACGTCCTAGGCGCAATTGTTGATCGCTACCGAGCGCCCTTCCATAGGGCGAGTCCGTCTCCGTGGGCAACGTTCATGATTGGCGCCTCCATCGTCCAGGTCGCTAAATTCAAAATGTTGATATTGCCCGTCAGATAACACGCAATGAATGCTTCGCCACCAATGACCTTGATCCCGTACGGCAAGCGATCGACGTCAAAGGCGTGCTTCACTGTGAAATTCCCAAGGTCGAGTGCTTCGAGCTTTCCTTTTGTTCCGAGGTCCTCTCCGACCAGCAGCCACTTACCATCAGGCGTGGGGGAAAGGGAGAAAGGAGGTGCGGCGACGGGAATTTTACGGATGATCTCGTCCGTTGCGGTATCGATCAGCATCACGTTCGGAGAACTGCCGTCGGTAGCAAAGAGCCACTTACCGTCACTGGAAAGCGAGATTCGATTCACCAGTCCCGACACCTGAATCACTTTGATCAGACGGCGCGCGGTGACGTCTAACACGCTGATACTGCCGGCATGAAGGTTCACGGTATAGATCTTTCGCCCGTCCGAGGTCCTGACAAAGACATGGGATTCTATCGCTCCGGTTGGTATCTGACCTACGATTTTTCCATCCTGCAGATCTACGATTGAGAGCGCTTTCGCTAATTCAGTAGAAACCAGCAAGGTACCGGTTCCGCCCAGCATGACCATGTGTGGACGTAGCGGCTTTCCGAGATCCCACGTCTTTACTACTGTTTTGGTCCGCATGTCGACTACGTCAA
>Ga0070679_100002241_pt1 | contig 17471 bp, 14 predicted proteins | sample KBSC63BmetaG_FD_65652 | JGI IMG/M metagenome (GOLD analysis project Ga0070679, IMG submission 65652) | Corn rhizosphere microbial communities from Kellogg Biological Station, Michigan, USA - KBS C6-3B metaG | ecosystem: Host-associated > Plants > Roots > Rhizosphere | place: USA: Michigan... | reverse complement strand
CCCGTCGAGCGGCGGATGTGGCTGTAGGCGCCGAGCGTGACCGGGCGGCCGGCGTCGGAGACGAGGACGGGCAGCTCCGCCAGCGCGTTGGGATCGGCGACGGCGTGGTGATCGTAGTAGGTGACGACGTAGTACGACTGGCCGTTGCCGGCGTCGATCCACACGCCCGGCGTGTTGATGTTGCCGAGCGTGGCCTCGAGCGTCGACTGGCCGACGGCGCGCGCGGAGACGCCGACCATGCCGGCGCTCTCGCGATCGACGTCGACGCGGACCTCGGGGTAGCGGATGTCGAGCGTCGAGCGCACGTCGCGCACGCCGGGGATGGTGCGCATCACCTCGGCGACGGCGTGCGCCTGCTCGTCGATGGCCTCGAGCTTGTCGCCGCGGATCTCGGCGACGAGCGGCACGACGTAGCCGTTGTTGAAGACGCTGGCGACGAGGCCGCCGGGCGCCTGCAGGAACTCGACGCCGGGGAAGTCGCGCTCCAGGACCGCGCGCGAGCGATCGGCGATCTCGCGCTGCGACAGCTTGCGCTCGTCGGGCGGGCGCAGCGCCAAGCGGATGAAGCCCATGTACGGGCCCCAGTTGGGGCTGGTCATCGCCGAGCGCGCGTTGTTGGGCGAGCCGACGTTGGCGAGCACCAGCGTCACGTTCTCCTTGCCCATCGCCTTGCCGAGGTGCTTGCCGATCTCCCCGGTCATGCGCGCCGCTTCGGTGAGCGAGGTGCCCGGCGAATAGCGCACGTAGACGCGCTCCATCGACTCGTCGATCTCGGGGAAGAAGGTGCTCGGCAGCCGCGCCGCGACGGTGGCGGCGACCACCACCAGCACCACCGACGCCGCGATCACCAGGCCCTTCAAGGGCAGCGTGCGGCGCAAGACGTCGGCGTAGCTGTTGGCCAGGCGATCGATGGCGTGCTCGACGCGCTTCCAAAAGCCGCTCGGCTCGTGGTGCCCGAGGAAGTAGCGGCACGCCACCGGCGTCACGCACACCGACACGAAGTACGACGCGATCATGGCGACGGCGACGGTGAGCGCCAGCGGCGCGAACAGCTTCTTGGCCAGGCCCGCGAGCAGGATGACCGGCAACAGCACGGCCATCGTCGTGAGCGTCGAGGCGAGCACCGGCAGCGCCACCGCGTTGGTGCCATGCAGCGCCGCCTCGGCGATGGTCATGCCGCGCCGCTGATGGCGGTGGATCGATTCGAGCACGACGACGGCATCGTCGACGAGCCGTCCCATCGCGAGTGTGAGCCCGCCGAGCGTGAAGGCGTTGAGCGTCTGTCCCTCGGCGTAGAGGACGATGAGCGTGATGGCGAACGACAGCGGGATGGCGACCGACACGATCAAGGTGCCGCGCGTCGACTGCAGGAAGATGAGGATGACGATGGCGATCAGCACCAGCGCCTGCACGACCTCCTTCTTGAGCCCGCCGTAGGCGGTGCGCACGAAGGTCGACTGGTCGAAAATAGGCGTGACCTCGACGCCGGGCGGCAGATCCTTGAGATGGGCAACCGTCTGTTTGACGGCGTCGACGATCGCGATCGTGTTGCCGCCGGGGATGCGCACGACGTTGAGGTAGACCGCGTCCTGGCCGTTGACCGACACGTTCTGCGTCTCGGGCGCGCCGCCGTCCTCGACGCGCGCGACGTCGCGGATGCGCACCGGCTTGTCGCCGCGGCGCACGATCACGGCGTCGCCGATGGCGGCCACGTGCACCGGCACGGCGTTGGTGTAGACGTTGGCGTCGAACTTTTTGCCGATCATCTCGCCCGACGGCAAGAGCGCGTTCGACTGCGCCACCGCGGCGGCCACGTCTTGCGAGGTCAGGTGGCGCGCCTCGGCCTTGGAGGGATCGACGACGACGTTGATCTGGCGCTGCCGTCCGCCGTTGAGGCCGGCCGAGGCGACGCCGGGGATGCCTTCGAGCAGCGGCTCGATGTTGTTGAAGGCGTAGTCGTAGAGCTGCGGGCCGCTGAGGCCGCCGCCGGCGACCGCGACCTGCACCACCGGCGCGTTCGACGGGTCGTACTGCAGGACGAACGGCGGCAGGATGCCGAGCGACTTCGGGATCGCCGCCATGGCGAACGCCGCCTGCTGCTGCACCAGCGTCTGCGCCGAGTTGAGGTCGGTGCCCCACTTCAGCCACACGTAGATGATCGACAGGCCGTTGCGCGAGGTCGACTCGACGTGGTCGACGCCGGGCGTGGCGCTCACGTACTTCTCGAGGCGCCACGTGATGGTCTTCTCGACGTCCTTGGGACCGAGGCCGGGCGCCTGCGTGCCGACGACGAGCACGGGCGGCGTGAGCTCGGGGAAGGTGTCGACGCTCATGCGCGGCGTGACCACGAAGGCGAAGACGGTGAGCCCGAGGCACACCATCAGCACCGCGATCGGATTGCGCAGCGCCAGCGCGGTCACGACTGTCCTCGCAGACGGCCGCTCACAGCGTGAACTCCTTGGCCGCGACCTTGTCCCCGTCGTCGAGGAGCGCGCGCCCTTCGATCACGATCGGCGTGTCGGCCTTGAGCTTGGGCTCGACGTAGAGCGTGCCGCCCGCCTCGCCGAGCACCTTGTAGACCTCGCTCTTGGCGACGTCGCCGTGCACCGCGAACAGCGTCGCCTTCTCGCCGCGCACCGTGGCCGCGCGCAGCGGCACCTCGGTCGCCGGCTGCGGCGTGCCGACGTCGATGGCGAGGCGCACGGTCGAGCCGACCGGCAGCGCGTGGTTCGCGTTGGGCACGTCGATCTCGAAGTGCACCGTGCGCGTGGCGTCGTCGGCGGCGGGCGCGCGCCGGCTCACCACCGCGTCCAGCTTGGCGCCGGTGGCCTCGACGACCATCTTGACGGCGGTGCCCGGCGCCACGACGCTGAAGTCGGACTCGGGCGCGTCGGCGACGATGCGCACCTGGGTTCGATCGATCACCGTCGCCACCGGCTGACCGGGGCGCACGTAGGCGCCCGGATCGACGAAGCGCTCCGACACCTCGCCGGCGAACGGCGCGCGCAGCACGCAATCGTCGACCTCGAGGCTGCGCGAGACGAGCGAGGCGCGCATGCTCTCCGCTTCCGCCTTCTCCGCCGCCGATTTGGCGTTGAGCTGCTCGAGCTCGTTGGCCGAGGCGAAGCCGCCTTCCTGCATCTCCTTGGTGCGGTCGGCCTCGTGCTGGACCGCGGTCTGGCGCTCCTCGATGGCGTGCGCGCGCGCGGCGATCTCGCGCGTCGCCGCCGAGGCGTTGCGGCAGTCGAGCGTGGCCAGCACCTCGCCGCGCTTGACGACCGCGCCCGGGCGCACGAGCACGGTGCCGACGTAGGCCGAGACGTACTGCGGCCCCACGCGCGCCGCGTTCCACGACTTGGTCGTGCCGACGTAGGTGCGCTCGGGCCGGAAGGTCGTCGCCTTCGCCTTCAGCGTCGACACCGGCTTCGGCGTCGACGCCAGCGCCACGTCGTTCACGCGCGACGACGCGCGCAGGTACATGCCGATCATGGCGACGAGCACCATGCCGACGCCGAACAAGATCACTGTGCGCATTTGCCCATCCCGCAGTTGCCCATGGCGCGGCCGAGCGCGGCCCGCGCGCGCGCCACGTTGAAGCGACCCACGGCCAGCTCGAGCTGGCTCGAGGTCAGGAGAGTTTCGGCGTCGGCGAGCTCGACGATGGTGCCGAGCCCGGCCTTGAAGCGAGCGTCCGCTTGCGCCTGGTTGGCGCGCGCGGCATCCACCGCAGTTTGCAAGCGCGGCAACGTCTGCAGCGCGGCGTCGAGATCGAGATAGGCCCGCTCGGCGGCGAGCCCGACGTTGGTGCGCGACAGATCGAGCTCGGCGCGCGCCGCGTCCTCGCGCGATTGGGCCGCCGACCGGCGCGCCAGCACGGTGGCGTCGAACAGGTTCCACTGCAGCACGAGGCCGAGGTGCCAGTTGGCGACGTCGGGCAGCCAGCCGCCGCCATACGGCGTGTCGCCGCTCGACGGTGCGGCGCCGCCGGCGCGACCGGTCAGCGCGGCCGAGGCGAACACGTTGGGCAGAAGCTCGCGCGTCACCGCGCGCACCGCCGCGTGCTCGGCGTCGAGCCTGGCGATGGCCGCGAGGATCGCCGGGTTGCGCTCGGCCGCGGTGCGCATCGCCTCGGCGAACGCGGGCGCCGCCGTGAGATCCTCGGGCTGATCGGCGGCGTCGACCTCGAGCTGATCCGATCCCATCGCCGCCGCCAGCGCCGCGCGCGCGATGCGCAGGCCCGAGCCGGCCTGGATGCGCCGCACCTCGAGCGCGGCGACGTCGGCTTGCGCGCGCGTGAGATCGATCGGCGGCCGCATGCCGCTCTTCGTTCCCGCCTGCGCGTAGTCGCGATGCGTGAGCGCGCGCTTGTAGGCGTCCTCGGTCGCCGTCTGCACGGCCTTGCCGGCGAGCACCGCGTGGTACGCCTCCTCGACGGCGAGCCCGACGTCCATCGCCGCGGCGTCGGCATCGGCGCGCGCAACCGCGGCCTGCGCGTCGGCGACCGCGATCTGCGCCGAGATGCGCCCGAAGCCGTAGACCTCTTGATCGATGCCGATACCCGCGATCGTCGACGCCGACGGCGCCCAGCCCGCGGTCGCCTGCGTCTGCGACTTGGAGCCGCCGATGCGCGGGATGTCGATCTCGGGCACGCCGAGGTAGCTCGCCGTCGTGTTGTTCGATGTAGCGATGAACGCCTGCGCGGTGGCGCCGACCTGCGGCAGCCACTGCGCGCGCGGCACGCGCGCCTCGGAGCGCCGCGCGGCCAGCTCGGCGAGCGCGGCGCGGATCCGCGGCTGATGCGCGCGCGCGTAGTCGAGCGCCTGCGGCAGCGTCATCGCCGGCGCGGCGACCGCGGGTGCGACGGCGGCGGTGAGGACGAGGGCGGCGAGCATCGGTTGCCCGCCCATGAGCAGGAGGCGTGCCAGGGCAAGCGCGCGGAATCGCTGATTGCGGATCGGCGGCGGGCGGTTCATCGTCATGCACAATGCATGAGTCGCGCGGCTGGCACACCGCGTGCTTGGGCCGAGGCGCATGCGCACCGTGCTCCTGGTGATCGAGGATCGCGCGCTCTCCGACGTGCTCGCCGAGGCGCTCGTCGACGGTGGCCACGCGATCGCGCAGGTCGACGACAGCGACGCGGCGGTGCGCGCCCTCGACGAGCGGGCGTTCGATGCGGCCATCGTCGATCTCGACACCCGCGCGCGCGACGGGGTGCGCCTGATCGCACGCGTGCGCGCCGCGCATCCGGCGACGACGGTGATTGCGCTGTTGCCGTGCGGCGGAATGCCGGACGGCGCAGGGCCGCCGCCGTACCACCTGGCGCTGGAGAAGCCCGCGCGCCTGGCGGCAGTCTTGTCGGCGGTGAGCGCGGCACATGCCGCAATTCGCAACTGATCGGCTGGCCGAGCGGCCCGGGGTGTTGCAAAATGCATGAGTGGGCATGAGGGCGGGTAGGACCCCACGTGGGCTGTCGGTCGCCGTCGTCACGTCGGTCGGGCTGGTGTTCGCGCTCGCCTACGTCGACTCGCGGCGCGAGGAGGCGCGCGCGCTCGACGACTTCACCGGCGAGCAGGCGGCGCTGGCGCGCACGCTGGCGACGACGATGTCGGCGCGCGTGGCGACGATCTTGCGCGACCTCGGAACGGTGGCGTCGTCGCCCGAGGCGCTCGATCGGTTGGTGGCGCCGGGCGGCGCATACGACGCGCTGGTCGTGCTCGACGCCGACGGCAAGCCGGCGCGCGTGGTGCCGGCCGACGTCGAGGGCGAACGGCGCGCGCTCTTGCCGCGGCTGTTCGCGGCGGCGAAGCCGGGCGGTGCGGCGGTCGTCTCCGAGCCGATGAGACGGTTGCGCTGGTTCCTCGAACGCAACGCGCGCGGTGCGGCCGCGCTGCTCGTCGACACCAATCATTTCTTCGAGGGCGCGGCGCCGCTGCGCCGGGTGGTGATGGACGACGCGGGCCGCTGGCGGGTGTCGGGCGGCGACGGGGAGACGACCTCGTGGCAGACCAGGCACCCGCCGGAGCTCGACGAGCTCTTGACGGCGATGGCGCGGGGCGGCGAGGGCACCGAGTTCCTGGGGCGCTCCTCGGCGGACGCGCTCGGCCTCGGGCAGCGCTCGGCGGTGGCGGGCTTCGCGCGCGTGCCCGTCGGCGATGCGACCTGGTCGCTGGCGGTGGTGGCGTCGGCCAAGCGCGTGCGCGATCGGGCGCGGCTGGCGGCGTGGCGCCTGGCCGCGGCGACGGCGCTGACGGCGCTGATCGTCGGCGTGTTCGGCGTGGTGCTGACAAGGCAAGAGCGGCGCGCGCAGGAGCTCACCGTTGCGCTGCGCCTGGCAGAGGCGACGGCGGCGCTGCGCGAGCGCAGCGAGAAGCTGGTCGAGAGCGTACCGCTCGGCGTCCTCGCCGTCGACGCCGCGGCGCGGGTCACCGCCGTCAATCCGTTCTTCGCCGATCGCGGCGCGCGCACGGCCGCGTCGCTGCCGGCGGCGCTGCCCGGCATCGCCGACGACGAGCGCGCGGCGATCGAGGCGCTCTTGACCGAGGCGCGCACCACGCGGCGCGCGCAGACGCGCCAGGGCCTGACCCTCACGCTCGACGGCAAGCCGCGCGAGGTCGACGCCTTCGTGATCCCGCTGGCGCGGCCATTGCCCGACGCCGACTGCTTCGTGGTGCTGCACGATCGCACCGATCTGAAGCGCCTCGAGCGCAGCCTCATGCGCGCCGAGAAGCTGGCGACCATCGGCACGCTCTCGGCCGGGATCGCGCACGAGGTGGGCACGCCGCTCGGGATCATCTCGGGGCGCGCCGAGCAGCTCCTGACGCGCGTGCCCGAGGGCGACGCCGGCGAGGCGATGAAGAAGGGGCTCTCGTCGATCCTCGGCCAGGTGGACAAGGTGTCGACGACGATCCGACAGCTGCTCGACTTCGCGCGCGCACGCCCGGTCACCGTCGAGTCGGTGTCGCCGGCGACGGCGGTGGGCGCCGCGGCCAGCCTGCTCGAGCATCGCTTCCGGCAGGCCAAGGTGGTGGTGACCACCGACGCGCCGCCGTCGCTGCCGCCGCTCGCCGCCGATCCGGGGCAGCTCGAGCAGGTGCTGGTGAACCTCCTCATGAACGCGTGCGACGCCTGCGGCGCGGGCGGCCACGTGACCGCGCGCGCGCGCCCGGGCGGCGACGACGGCGTGGTGCTCGAGGTGATCGATGACGGCAGCGGCATCGCGCCCGAGCATCTGCCGTCGGTGCTCGATCCGTTCTTCACGACCAAGAAGCGCGGCCAGGGCACCGGGCTCGGCCTGACCATCGCCGCCGACATCGTGAAGAACCACGGCGGCACGCTCGCCATCGACAGCGCGCCCGGGCGCGGCACCACGGTGCGCGTGACCTGGCCGGTGGCGTCGTGAGCGAGCCGACGAGCGCGCGCATCCTCGTCGTCGACGACGAGCGCGAGATGGCCGACACCGTGGCCGAGTACCTCGAAGGCAAGGGCTATCGCGCCGAGATCGCCGTCGGCGGGCGCGCCGCGCTCGCCGCGCTCAAGCGCAAGGAGTTCGACGCCATCATCACCGACCTGCGCATGGACGGCGTCGACGGGCTCGACGTGCTCGAAGCCGCGCGCGCCGCCGACGCGACGCGGCCGGTGATCATCATGACCGCCTACGGCACCATCGACGGCGCCATCGAGGCGGTGCGCCGCGGCGCCGCGCAGTACCTCACCAAGCCGTTCAAGATGGAGGAGTGCGCGCTGCTCATCGAGCGCGCGCTCGGCGAGCGCGGGCTGCGCCGCGAGAACGAGCAGCTGCGCCGCGCCGTCGAGGAGCGGCTCGGGTTTCGCAACCTCGTCGGCAAGAGCGCGGTCATGCAGCAGCTCTATGACCTCCTCGAGCGGGTGAGCGCGATCTCGTCGCCGGTGCTCATCACCGGCGAGAGCGGCACCGGCAAGGAGCTGGTGGCGCGCGCGCTCCATCACGGCGGCGCGCGCGCGAAGGCGCCGTTCGTCGCGATCAATTGTGCCGCGATCACCGAGACGCTGCTCGAGTCGGAATTGTTCGGGCACCAGCGGGGCGCGTTCACCGGCGCCATCGAGGCCAAAAAGGGGCTGTTCGTCGAGGCCGACGGCGGCACGCTGTTCCTCGACGAGATCGGCGAGCTGCCGCTGCCGCTGCAGGCCAAGCTCTTGCGCGTGCTCGAAACGTCGTCGGTGCGTCCGGTCGGCGGCGGCGTCGAGCGCAAGGTCGACGTGCGCATCGTGGCCGCGACCAACAAAGATCTGGCGCGCGCCGTCGGTGAGAAGCGGTTTCGCGAGGACCTCTACTATCGGTTGCACGTGATCCCGATCCACCTGCCGCCGCTGCGCGCGCGCAAGGAGGACATTCCGCTCCTCGTCGAGCAGTTCGCGGCGCGCTTCTACGAGCAGCATCCGAACGAGCCGCCGCGCGAGATCACGCAGGAGGTGCTCAAGCGCCTCATGGATCTGCCGTGGCCGGGCAACGTGCGCGAGCTCAGGAACGCCGTCGAGCGGCTGCTGATCCTCGGGCGCGGGCGGCGCATCGATCTGCGCGATCTGGCGGCCGCGGTGCCCGAGCCGCTGCCCGACGCGATGGCGGGCTTCGCCGCCGAGATCGTGCCCTTGCGCGTGCTGACGCGGCGCTACGTCGAGTGGGTGTTGCAGCAGACCAGCGGCAACAAGCTGCGCGCCGCGCAGCTGCTCGGCATCGACGCGTCGACGATCTACCGCATGCTCTTGCGCGACGAGCCCGAGTGAGACGCGCCGTCTCATCACGAGCCGCGCCGTCTCGGGCGCGCGCGCGTGGAACTGCGCGAATCGCCGCGTCGTCCCACGCGGCATGCGGCTTGCTGTAGCGATGGGCTCCATGCGTACTCTCGCGATCGCGCTCGTCTCCGTCGTCGCTGCGTGCAGCTCCAACGGCAACCGCTCGCCCGACGGCGGCGGAGGCGCGGGCGGCGACGGCGGCGGCAGCTGCGCCTCGTCGGTGAGCGCGGCGCCCGGCCTGGTCGTGACCGATCGCGGCCCGGTGCAGGGCACGCCGTCGAACGGCACCTGGGCCTGGTTCGCGATTCCGTACGCCGCTCCGCCCGTCGGTGCGCTGCGCTGGCAAGCGCCCGAGCCGCCCGCGTGCTGGTCGCAGCCGATCGCCGCCACCACCTTCGGCTCCGCCTGCGTGCAGCTCGACAGCGACGGCAAGACCGTGATCGGCGCCGAGGACTGCCTGACGATGAACGTGTGGGCGCCGTCGAGCGCGACGCCGTCGAGCGCGCTGCCGGTGCTGTTCTTCGTGCACGGCGGCGGCAACGTGCAGGGCTCGGCCAGCGAAAATCGCAACGGCGTCTTCCTCTACGACGGCTCGCTCCTCGCCGCGCAGACGAACGCGGTGGTCGTGACCATCAACTATCGCCTCGGGCCGCTCGGCTGGCTGGCGCACTCGTCGTTCGCCGACGCCGGCAACTACGGCACGCTCGATCAGCTGGCCGCGCTCGCCTTCGTGCAGCGCAACGTCGCGGCGTTCGGCGGCGATCCGACACACGTGCTGCTCTTCGGCGAGTCGGCCGGCGCGGTCAACGTGTGCGCGCTCCTCGCCTCGCCGCTCGCCAAGGGGCTCTTCTCGGCCGCGCTCATGGAGAGCGGCGCCTGCACCGCGCAGACGAGCGCAGCGGCGTCGTCGTTCGCCGACGGCTTCGCGCAGAAGGTCGGCTGCACCAGCGGCGACGTCGCCGCCTGCCTGCGCGCGCTCGACGCGAACACCGTCGAGCTCGCCTTCCCCGAGACCGCCAACATCGCCGCCCCCACGCAGGACGACTTCCAGCCCAACGCCGACGGCATGGTGCTGACCGACAGCCCACAGCAGGTGCTCCTCGCGGGCACGCACAACCACGTGCCCTTCATCGTCGGCTCGAACGCCAACGAGACCGGGCAGGCGATCGTCGCCGCCTATCCGTCGGGCATGACGATGGCGCAGTACCAGGCCGCGGTGCTCGCCTACACCAGCGGCAATCAGACCTTCACCAACGCGATCCTCGCGCAGTATCCCGTGAGCGACTACGGCAACGATCCGCGCGCCGCCTACATCGCCCTCACCAGCGACTCGAAGTTCATCTGTACGGCGCGCTACGTCACGCGCGCGGCGGCGACGCATCAGTCGGAGCCGGTGCGGCGCTACTTCTACACCCATCACCTCGACGGCACGCCGCTCGTTGCGCTGGCGATGGCGGAGGGCGCGTTCCACGGACAGGAGCTCTTGCCGCTGTTCCGCCACATGAGCATCGCCGGCTACACGCCGAGCGCGGGCGAGACGACGCTCTCCGATGCCATGGACGGCTACTGGTCGCGCTTCGCGGCGACGGGCGATCCCAACGGCGGCGGCGCGGCGACGTGGCCGCTGTACGACGCGACCAGCGACGCCGTGCTCGAGCTCGACGACACGTCGCAAGCGGGCGCCGGCGTCCGCACCGCGCAGTGCGACTTCTGGGACACGTCGCTCGGTCGCTGAGCCCTTACTGCTGGATGCAGTAGAGGTAGCAGCTGACGGCGGTGCACGACGGCGTGTCGTGAAAGTTCCAGTTGATGTCGGTCGCCGACGAATCGCCGACGTAGGCGACGTCGCTCGCCGTGCCGCCGGTCCAACCGGCGCAGTCGCCGGCGGTGGCGTTGATGCGATCGCCGTTGGGGTTGAAGTCGGTGTAGACGCAGCCGACGGCGGCGGTGCCGTCGGCGAGCTCGTCGATGGGGCCGGCGTGCACCGAGGTGAAGAACGAAGCGTCGTCGGCGACCGCGGTGCCGTCGGGCAAGACGATGTCGCGGCCGGCGCTCAAGTCGAGGTTGCCGTGCGGGCTCACCGTCGGATACGCGATCACGGCCTTGTAGGGCGTCGCCGGCAGCCCGGCGCCGGCGGCGGTCGTGGTGCACTCGGTGTCGAGGCCGCTCTCGGCGCCGAGGTTCGGCCCGCGCGGCGGCAAGAGGAAGACGTAGCGCACCGCCTTGCCGGCGAGATCGTTCGTCGCCAGGTCGGTGCTGATGCTGCCGCCGTCGCCGGGCGCGAGATCGTCGCCGACCGCGAGATCGACGCCGCCGCCGGCGACGCCGACGAGCGTGACGGTCGCGGTCACGTGCGCGCCCGGACGGATCGACGCGGCCGCGTCGCCCTGCCCGACGGCGAGACCGCTGCGCAGCCCGAGCACCGAGATGGCGACGCTGCCCGTCGCCGCCGGCAGGTAGATCGCGGTGGCGACCGGCAGCGACACGGCGGCGCCGGGCGATCCCGGCGTGTGCCCGTCGAGCAGCGCGGCGCCGGCCACGTGAATCGCGAGCTGATCGAGCGCGCCGACGCCGTGACCTTCGACGCGCAACGCCAGGCAGGCGCCGTCGTGGCCGTCGCACGGATCGCTCGTGCCGCAGCCGGCCGCGAGCGCGGCCAGCCCGGCGAAGAGCGTGGTTGCGACGAGCGCCCTCATTGTGCCGTCAACGGCGGAAACGTCGCCGGCCCCGACGATCGCGTCAATCCCACGCCGAGCCCCACGCCCACGCCGACGGCGACCACGCCGCCGACCGCGGTCCACACCCACCAGCGACGGTAGAGCGGCTTGCGCGCCGGCGGCGGCGGCGGCGCCTGCACCGTCACGATGGCCGGCGGCGGCTCCACCACCACCGCCGGCGGAGTCGGCTTCGTCTCGACTTCCGGCGGCGGTGGATGCAGCCGCAGCTCCTCGCGCAGCGCCGCCACCCGCGTCTGCGCCACCGCGTCGTCGGGCTGCACCGCGAGGTAGCGATCGTACGCGTCCACCGCCGCCGCCGTCCGATGCAGCTCCTCCAGGCAGCGCGCGATGTTGAACAACAGTTGCGGATGCGGCACCAGCGCATACGCTCGATTCAGATGGTCCAGCGCCGACTCGAACTTCCGCGCCTCGAAGTCGGCCTGCGCCTGCGTCAGCTCCGAATGCGCGCGATCGCGCAGCTCGTCGCCGCGGGACCTCCCCGCCGTCACGAGCAGCAACACGAGCGCCATCCCCAGGGCCCTGGTCCTCACGGATCCCCCAACGCAGTATCGGCCCCGTCATTGTACATCATTAATCGCTCGAACTTTTTCCCACCCATGGTGTTCAGCGAGGAGCACCCATGAGCTCGTTCGCCTCTTTGATCCTGGACTTCAAGCACGGCCTCCGCATCCTCGCCCGCTCGCCCGGCTTCGCGGTCATGGCCATCCTCACGCTCGCCCTCGGCGTCGGCGCCGCCACCGCCATCTTCTCCGTCGTCAACGGCGTGCTCTTGAAGCCGCTGCCCTTCCGCGCGCCCGCCGAGCTGGTCCAGATCTTCGAGACCAATCAGCGCTCCAACGAGTTCGCCACCTCCGAAGCCACCTTCCTCGACATGCGCGCGCAGTCGCAGTCGCTCGCCGACGTCGCCGCCGTGCGCTACGACAGCCGCAACGTCGACTCCGCTTCCGTCGGTGCCGGCGATCCCGAGCAGATCCCCGTCGGCGCCGTCTCCGCGAGCTTCTTCTCGCTCCTCGGCGTGCAGCCCGCCCTCGGCACCGGCTTCGGCGCCGACGACGACGCCGCCGGTCATCCCTCGTCGCGCATCGTGCTCACCGACGCGCTCTGGCACGCCCGCTTCGCCGGCAACCGCGACATCATCGGCAAGACCATCCGCCTCGACGGGCAGTCCTACGTCATCGCCGGCGTGATGCCGCCGCACTTCGACTTCCCCGACAAGATGCGCGCCTACATCCCGCTCGGCGCCGATCCGTCGCACTCGCGCTCGCAGCACATCCTCTCGGCGATGGGCCGCCTCAAGCCCGGCGTCACCCTCACGCAGGCGAGCGCCGACATGAGCGCCCTCGCGCTGCGCCTCGGCCAAGAGTATCCCGAGTCGAACCGCAACTGGGGCATTCGGCTCGCCAGCATGCAGGAGATCCTCGTCGGCCCGACCGTCGCGCGCACCGTTTGGGTCCTCTGGGCCGCGGTGATGCTGCTCCTCGCCATGGCGTGCGTGAACGTCGCCAACCTCATCATGGCCAGGGCGACCACGCGCCAGCACGAGATCACCGTGCGCGTCGCGCTCGGCGCCTCGCGGCGGCGCATCTTGTCGCAGCTCCTCGCCGAGAGCCTGCCGCTGTCGCTCGCCGGCGGCGCGCTCGGCGTGCTCTTCGCGTCGCTCGGCGTCGATCTGCTGCGCCGCCTCGGCACCGAGAACGTGCCGCGCCTCGACGAGATCGCCATCGACGGCCGCGTGCTCGCGTTCGCCGGCATCACCGCCGTCGCCAGCGCGCTCGTGTTCGGCCTGTTGCCGCTCCTGCAGCTCTCGTCGTCGGAGCTGCGCCCCGCCATCGGCTCCGGCGCCCGTCACACGCAAGGGCGCGCCGGCCGCCGCACCATCGACGGGCTCGTGGCCACGCAGATGGCGCTCGCGCTCGTGCTGCTCGTCGGCGCGGGCCTGATGATGCGCAGCTTCTTCGCGCTCACCCGCGTCGATCCCGGCTTCCGCAGCGACCACGTGCTCGAAGTCGGCGTCGCGCTCTCGCCGGCGGCCTACAAGCCGCCGCAGATGATCCAGCTCTATCACGCCATCGATCAGGAGCTCGGCGCGCTGCCCGGCGTCGACGCCGTCGGCGCCATGAGCATCGCCCCCGAGTCCGACGGCAACACCTATACGCGCTTTCTCGTCAGCGATCGCCCGCAGCGCGACGACGAGTTCCTCATGGCCAACTGGCGCAGCCCGACCGCCGGCGTGTTCCGCGCGCTCGGCATTCCGCTCCTGCGCGGGCGCATGCTCACCGACGCCGACTACAGCCTCGACTCGCGCGCCGCGCTGGTCAACGCCACCGCCGCCAAGCGCTTCTGGCCCGACGCCGATCCCATCGGCAAGACGATCACGCCCTACGCGCGCAAGGATCTGCACTACACCGTCGTCGGCGTGGTCGGCGACGTACGCGACGTCGCGCTGGCCACGCCGCCCGACGCCGCCGTCTACCTGAGCGGGCGCAACTGGCAGTCGATGACCTTCATGCTGCACACGGCCGGCGATCCGATGGCGCTCGCCGCCGCCGCGCGCGAGCGGGTGCACGAGGTCAACCCCAACATCCCGGTCACGCTCACCACGCTCGACGCCACGCTGTCGACGTCGATCGCGCAGCCGCGCTTCGCCGGCACCATGCTCGCCATCTTCTCGTGGGTGGCGCTGACGCTGGCGATGATGGGCATCTTCAGCGTCATCTCGTTCTCGGTCGCGCAGCAGACGCGCGAGATCGGCATCCGCATGGCGCTCGGCGCGCAGCCCGGCGACGTCTTGCGCATGGTCTTGCGCCGCGGGCTGGTGCTGACGGTGATCGGCCTCGCCGTCGGCGTCGCCGGCGCGCTGGCGTGCACGCGCCTCCTCGCCAGCCTGCTCTATGCCGTCGGCGCCACCGATCCGCTCGTGTTCGCCGGCGTCACGCTGCTCATCGCCCTGGTCGCGCTCGGCGCCAGCTGGCTCGCCGCGCGCCGCGCCACCGCCGTCGATCCGATGATCGCGCTGCGCGCCGACTAGCTGCGGCGCCGCTCAGCTGCGGAAGAGCGCGTCGAGCGCGCTCAGCTTCTCCTGCAGCTCGCTCGCCTTCAGGTAGACCGCCATCCGCGTGCGCAGCTGCGGCAGCGCGCGCCGATAGTCGTCGACGGTCGCCGCGTCGGGCGCCGCGCCCACCGACTCGAGCGCGCGCTCGACCGCACCCGGCCCGATGAACGACGCCAGCCCGGTGCGCTCGACCACCGCCTCGAACAGCGCGCGTCCGTGCGGCGCCGTCATCTGGCCTCGGCGACCACGAGGCTGGTGACGCCCGCGAGCGGCTCGTGCGCGACGAAGCGCCAGCCGTTGGCCTCGAGCCACGGCCGCGCCTCCTCGACGCTGTAGGTGTCGCCGTTGCCCGAGAGCATGAGATAGGTCGCGGCCAGCATCGCGCCGAACACGGGCTGCGTATGCGTCGCGTCCATCCACTGATCGACGATGAGCAGGCGCGCCCCCACGTCGACGACGGCACGCAGCCGCGAAAGGAGCAGCGCGATCTTGTCGGGATCGAACAGGTGGATGAAGCCCGCGGTCAGGAGCACGTCGTGCCCCGTCGGCAGCGCATCGAACAGCGCGTCTCCCTCGACGAGCTCGACGCGATCGCGCTCCGCCGCCGCGTCGACGAGCCGCCGCGCGATGGCGATCGTCGGCGGCAGATCGAACAGCGTTCCGCGCAGCGACGCGTGCTGCGCCAGGATCGGCAAGAGATACGATCCCGTGCCGCCGCCGACGTCGAGCAGACGCCGGTGCGCGGCGAAGTCGTACGCCTTCGGCAGCGCACGCGCGCCCGGCCCGGTCCACGCCTCGACGCCCTCGGAGAAGAGCTTGGCGAACTCCGGGCTGGGCTTGCCGTGCCTGGCCGGCTCGCCGGTGCGCACTGCGTTTTCGAAGCCCATCCACATGGGGTAGATCAACTGGTTGTACATACGCAGCCCGGCGCGCAGGTCCACCGACGAGCGCCCGGCGAGGAACGCCTGCGCATGCTCGCCGTTGCGATAGCGCTCGCCTTCTTTGGCGAGCACCTTCATCGCCGCCAGCCCGTTGGCGACGACGCGCACGGATCGTCGCGGCAATCCCGTCGCGGCGGCGAGCGCGTCGGCGTCGAGCGCCCCGTCGGCGAGCTTCTCGAACAGCCCGAGCTCGACGGCGACGCAGAGCAGCTTGGCGTTCATGAACCCGGCGCCGAGCTCCGCGAAGAAGTCCGGCTCCAGCTGCGCGGGCGGGTCAGGCAGCGTGCTCATCGCGCCGATTGTAGTACAGTCGACGCATGAGCGACGACGACGATCGCGCGCGTTTCAAGAACATGGCCGAGAGCGACGCCAACGACTGGCTCATCATCGGCACGCACTTCATCCCCTTCGCGCGCGCGCTGCCCGATCGCGTGCTCGCCCACTTGCGCCTCCTCGAAGGCGACTACGGCGGCTTCCCCGTCGATCGCCTCACCCACTGCCTGCAGACGGCGACGCGCGCGCACGCCGACGGCCGCGACGAGGAGTACGTGGTCTGCGCGCTGCTCCACGACATCGGCGACACGCTCGGCGCGTACAATCACCCCGACATCGCCGCCGCCATCTTGAAGCCCTTCGTCTCCGACGAGAACCTGTGGATGGTCGAGAAGCACGGCATCTTCCAGGGCTACTACTTTTTCCACCACATCGGCATGAACCGCGACATGCGCGACGCCTTCCGCGATCACCCGTGCTATGCGCGCACCGAGGAGTTCTGCCGCCTCTACGACGGCCCCGCGTTCGACGCCAAGGCCGAGGCCAGGCCGCTCGCCTTCTTCGAGCCGATGGTGCGCCGCCTGTTCGCGTCGCCGCGGCAGTCGATCTACAAAGGCGCGCTCGGACCCAAATAATCGCGTTCGACGTTGTTTTGATGCGTGCTCGTGCTTACTAGCCAGATGTGCGCGAACGTTACGTCGAGACTGGCGATGGCGGCGCTCGACTCGAGCTGCGCGGAAGCGAAGGCAAGCGCGTGCACGTCTTGCAGGACCAGCCGCTGAGCCGCGGCGACGAGATCGAGATCCTCCTGTCCGACGGCCATTGGCTCCCCGGCCGCTACGACTGGAGCGGGATCGAGGCGCGCTGGCCCGGCCTGCGCATCGAGCTCGGCAGCCCCGCCCGCCCCGACGAGATGACGCGCGCGCCGGCGGCGGTGATGGCGCTCCATCCCGACGCCATCGTGCGCTGGCGATCGCGTCGCGGCTGACGCACACACACGTTGTCCCTCTTGCAACCATCGGGTGCGGCGCCTACGACCTCGTCAAGGGCAAACCGACCGTGTCTGGACCTCTCCAACTGCGAAACATCGAAGGGCGGCCGCACTACATTCTCGACGAGGAGCCGTTGCGCCACGGCGAGCCGGTCGAGCTGCTCCTCGATGACGAGACCTGGCTGCGCGGCATCTGGGAATGGAGCGGCCAGGAGATTCGCTGGCCCGGCTTGCGCTTCAGGCTCGGCGGCGAAGCGCCTCCGTACGCGCACGCGCAAGAGACGATGCGAACCGCGATCGTCGCGCTGCCGCCCAATGCGGTCTTGCGCCGCATCCGTCGCTGATCAGCAGCCGTCGCAGAAGCTCGACGGGCCGCACACCATGGCGTTGCAGTCGCGGCAGCTGAGATCGTTGCGCGTGCAGCGGCCGTCGGCGTCGGCGTTGACGAGGCAGTAGGTCATGCCCATGCCGATGTCGACGCAGCTGGCGCCGGGGCCGCAGTCCGGGGACTTCTTGCACGGCTTCGAGCAGTAGCCGGCCGCCACCCACGGCATGCACATGAGGCCGGGGCCGCAAGCGCCCGAGCACTCGTCGCCGACGTGCGTGGGCAGCGGCTGTATCAGCAGATCGGGCGCCGGCGATAGGGCGAGATCGGCGCTCGACATCGCAGCGTCGGCCGGCGCCGAGCCGTCGTTGCCGCCCGGGTT
>Ga0070679_100002239_pt1 | contig 17474 bp, 16 predicted proteins | sample KBSC63BmetaG_FD_65652 | JGI IMG/M metagenome (GOLD analysis project Ga0070679, IMG submission 65652) | Corn rhizosphere microbial communities from Kellogg Biological Station, Michigan, USA - KBS C6-3B metaG | ecosystem: Host-associated > Plants > Roots > Rhizosphere | place: USA: Michigan... | reverse complement strand
TCGCAGCAGCCGACGTGGCCGCAGCTCAGGCACACGCGCAGCTGCGTCCAGGTCGCGCCGATCGCCATGCATTCCTCGCAGCCGCGCGTTCGCGGCGCGACGGGCGCGATGCCGGCGAAATGCTCGCAGCGCTCACCCATCGCGCGTCGAGCGATCGTCAGGCATTCGTCGTTGCGGATTGACGGACCTGCGGGTGTTCCCGTGCAGGCTTTCGCGGATCGGCGGGACCGGACGGTTGTGCAAATTGCGCCTGCACGAATTGCGGCGGTGGAAAATGACGGTTCAGCGCCCGCTCGCCCACCGGCGTGAAGTCGACGGCGCGTGAGTCGCGTGCGCGACGCGCCCAGCCGAGGTCGAGGCAATGTTGCAGCAACGCCGCGCCGAGCGCGCCGGCGAGATGATGGCGGCGCATGCTCCAGTCGAGGCAGGCGCGGCACAGCGGGCGCCTGGCGTGCGCGAGCGTGTCGACCGCGATGCCGAGGTCGTCGAAAAAACGGCGTCCACTGTCATCGAGCGTGATGACGGTCCCGGTCTTGCGCAACAGCCGCCGCGTGACGAGGCTGTCGTAGATGCGCACGCCCAGCTCGCCCGCCAGGTGGTCGTAGCAGACGCGCGCCTTGCGCAGCGCCGGCTCGCGTGGTCCCGGCCGGACGCGCAGTGCGCCGGTGCAGGCGGCGACATTCATCAGGCTTTCCAGCAAGCCGGCGACCTCGGGGCCGGCGAGGCGGAAATAACGGTGCCTGCCCTGCTGCTCGACATCCAGCAGATGCGCGTCCACGAGCTTCGCGAGGTGCGCGCTGGCGGTCGGGCGCGTGACGCTCGCCACCTGCGCGAGCTCGGTGGCGGTCAATGCCGCGCCATCCATCAGCGCGGTCAGCATCTGCGCCCGCGCATGATCGCCGATCAGCGCGGCGATGGCGGTAAAGGTCGGTCCATCCTGCATGGCTCGATTCTAGTCTCCCGCGGACGACGATGGTTCGGCGTGCGACGAACCATCGTCGTGCAGTCCTCGCCTACGATGCGGGTATCCTTGAAGGAGACCGCAATGATCACCTGCTTCATCCGTTACCAGATCGATCCGTTCCAGCGCGATGCGTTCGCCGAGTACGCGCAGAACTGGGCGCGCATCATCCCGCGCTGCGGCGGCGACCTGATCGGCTATTTCCTGCCGCACGAAGGCAGCAACGACATCGGGTGGGGGCTGGTCGCCTTCGCCGATCTCGCCGCCTACGAATCCTATCGTGCGCGGATCCGCGCCGATCCGGAGGGACGCGCCAACTTCGCGTTCGCGCAGGCGCGACGCTTCATCCTGCGCGAGGAGCGCAGCTTTCCCGAAATCGTCGACGCGACCTACCTCAAACACTCCACGCTGGAGCCCGCCGCATGATCGCCGTGATTTTCGAAGTCGAGCCGCACCCCGACCGCAAGGACGATTACCTTCGCGAGGCGGCTCGGCTGAAGCCGATCCTCGAGTCGATGGACGGGTTCATTTCCGTCGAGCGGTTCGAGAGCCTGACGACGCCGGGCCGCATCCTGTCGCTGTCGATCTGGCGCGACGAGGAGGCGGTGCGCGCATGGCGCAACGCCGAGGCGCATCGCGAGACGCAGCACCAGGGACGCGAGCGGATATTCCGCGACTATCGGCTGCGCGTCGCCGCGGTGCTGCGTGATTACGGGATGAACGAGCGCGCCGAAGCCCCGGCCGATTCGCGCGCCGCACACGGCGCGTAAGCGCACATCCGCGCGCGCGCCACACGGGACGTGCAACCACGTTCGCGTGCCGTGTGAGGCGCCAGCCACGCTGTCATGTCGCGTACGGTTGTCGTACAACGGCCCGCGCCGCCGCGCCGTGTCCCGCACCGTCAGGCCCCGAAGAATCCCACCCCGTGCGCCATCAGCGATGCGCACAGCACCAGCACGACGAACAGTGTGGCTTCGACGTGCAGCACTGAGCGGATCCTGCGCATCCGCGTGTCGTCGATCGCGGGGGCTACGCCGCGCTTCAGCGCCGTGCGCCACGACAGGAACTGCACCGTCGGATAGGCGGACAGGATGCCGATCAGGACGAAGATCGCGAGCTTGGCGATGAACGGGGCGCTGTGGAAATAATAGCCCGGCCCCTTTTCGAAGTAGAAGACGCGCATCAGGCCCGCGGCCAGCACGACCACCGCGGCAATCCCGAACATCCGGTCGACGGCGAGGAGACGACGCGCCGTGGCGATGTCGAAGGCGTTGCGCGTCAGCACGAGCTCGGCGGCGAGCGCTGCGAACACCGCAAACGCGGCGGCGAAATGGAGGAATGCGAACAGCGTAGCCATGGCCGGTGTCCAGGATGGATGGCGGCGCGCGGCGTTTCTCGCGCGGCGCCGGGATTTCCGCAGGCGTCAAGCGATGTCGGGCGGCCTGTACGGCCAAGGATAACAGCCCGTCACGCGACGTGTTAACGTGGCCCGGCACGCCGCCGTACTGATCAAGGACGTTTTCGCCACATGCTGAGCCGCTCGCGTTTTTTCCGGGATGCCCTGTCGACCGCCGGGCGCTGGCGACCATCCAACGATCCCGGCAACGGCGATGGGGGCGCGATCACGCAGGACGAGCCATTGCGCGCCGAGCTTTTCAGCGCCGACCAGATGGCCGCGCATGGCAGGCGACTGGCAGCGACGCACGTGCTGGGCGACACATCGTCGCCCGATCGCCTGCTGGCGCGCCTCGCATCCAACGAGCGCGTGCTGGTCGACCTGGGCAAGCAACTGGCCGCGACCGAGGATGCCGAACGCCGTTTCTCGCCGGCAGCCGAGTGGCTGCTCGACAACTTCTACCTGATCGAAGATGAAATCCGCACGGCGCGGCGCCATTTGCCGCGCGGCTACAGCCGCGAATTGCCGCGGCTCGCCGATGCGCCGGTCAACGGCACGGCGGCCGGGTTGCCGCGGGTCTACGACATCGCGCAGCAGTCGATTGCGCACGGCGATGGCCAGGTCGGCCGCGGAACGCTGAGCCGCTTCGTCGCCGCGTACCAGTCGGTGCAGCCGCTGCAGCTCGGCGAGCTGTGGGCGATTCCGATCATGCTGCGGCTCGCACTGATCGAGAACCTGCGCCGCGTCGGTGCGCGCGTCGCCGTCGCGCACGTCGAGCGCGAGACCGCCGGCGACTGGGCCGACCGGATGCTCGATGTCGCCGAGACCGCGCCCAGCGACCTGATCCTCGTCATCGCCGACATGGCACGCTCGGCGCCCTCGCTGACCAATGCGTTCGTCGCCGAATTCGCGCGGCGGCTGCAGGGACGCGGCGCGGCGCTCGCGTTGCCGCTGACGTGGATGGAGCAGCGCCTCGCCGAATCGGGGCACACGATCGAGCAGCTCGTACAGCTCGAAGGCCAGCAGCAGGCGGCCAACCAGGTGTCGGTCAGCAACAGCATCGGCAGCCTGCGCCTGCTGGGCGCGATGGATTGGCGCGAATTCGTCGAAACGCTGAGCAGCGTCGAACAGGCGTTGCGCGACGATCCGAGCGGTATCTACGCGCGGATGGACTTCGGCACGCGCGACCGCTATCGGCATGCAGTCGAGGCGATCGCGAGGATCGGCGCGCGTCCCGAAACCGAGGTCGCGCGCCAGGCGGTGACCCTTGCGGCAGCGCAAAGCGAGCGTGCGAATGCCGAGCACGATGAGCGGCACACGCACGTCGGCTATTACCTGATCGGCCCCGGCCGCGTGCTGCTCGAAGCCGCGCTCGACGTCCGCGCTCCGCCGCGCATCGCGTGGGCGCGCCGCGCGCGCAACCACGCATTGACGCTCTATGCGGGCGCGATCGTGCTCGGCACGCTGGCGCTGGCCACCGGTCCGTTTCTCGAGGTGCGCGCCCTGATGGGTTGGCCGTGGTATGCCGAGGTCGCGTTCGCGCTCGTGCTGCTGGCGGCCGTCAGCCAGCTCGCGGTGTCGCTGGTCAACTGGGTGGCGACGCTGTTCGTCACGCCGGAACCGCTGCCGCGGATGGACTATTCGAACGGCATCGCCTCCGAATCGCGCACGCTGGTGGTCGTGCCGACGATGCTCGGCAGCAGCGCCGGCGTCGACGCGCAGGTCGACGCGCTCGAAGTGCGCTTTCTCGCCAACCGCGATCCGCATCTTCACTTCGGCCTGCTGACCGACTTCCATGACGCACCGCAGGAGCATATGCCCGCCGACGCGGCGCTCGTCGAGCTCGCGGCGATCAGGATCGCCGCGCTGAATGCGAAATACGCCGGCGCACACGGCACCGACGCGTTTTTCCTGTTCCATCGCCCGCGGCGCTGGAACGCGCGCGAGGGCATCTGGATGGGCCATGAGCGCAAGCGCGGCAAGCTCGCCGATCTGAATGCGTTGCTGCGCGGCAATCCGGACGGCGAAGCGGGCGCGCGCTTCTCCTGCATTGTCGGCGACATCCCGCCGCTGTACGCGGTGCGCTATGTCATCACGCTCGACGCGGATACGCAACTGCCGCGCGACTCCGCCGCGCAGATCATCGCGACGATGGCGCACGCGCTCAATCGCCCGCGCTTCGGCACGGGCGTGCGGCACGACATGGTGATCGACGGCTACGGCATCCTGCAGCCGCGCGTGGGCTTGAGCCTGCCGAGCGCGAACCGCTCGGGTTATGCGCGGCTGTACGGCGGTGAGCCGGGAATCGACCCCTACACGCGCGCCGTCTCCGACGTCTACCAGGACCTGTTCGGCGAGGGCTCGTTCGTCGGCAAGGGCATCTACGACGTCGACGCGTTCGAGCGCGCGCTCGAAGGCCGGCTTCCCGAGAACCGCATCCTGAGCCACGACCTCCTCGAAGGCTGCTTCGCACGCTCGGGCCTGCTGAGCGACGTGCAGCTCCTCGAGGAATCGCCGACGCGCTACAGCGCCGACGTCGCGCGCCGCTACCGGTGGATTCGCGGCGACTGGCAGCTGATCGGCTGGCTCGGCCGGTGGCTGCCCGCGACGCCCGGCGCGGCCAGGCGCGATCAGTCGCGCAATCCGCTGTCGGCGCTGTCGCGCGCGAAAATCCTCGACAACCTGCGACGCAGCCTTGCGCCATCGGCATTGCTCGCGCTGCTGCTCGCCGGCTGGTGGTGGTTGCCCGAGCCCGGCGTGTGGACGTTGCGCGCGATCGCCATCATCGCACTGGTGCCGCTGGCGGCGCAGCTCGCCGACTGGCTGCGCCGCCCGCTGACGCGACTGCGCGCGCAGGAGCCGTCGAGCAACGCGCTGCCGGCGGCGCGCCAGGCATTGCAACTGCTGCTGCAAGTGCTGCAGACGGTGTCGTGCCTGGTCTACGAAGCGGGTTACAGCCTCGCGGCGATCGCCATCACGCTGTGGCGCGTGCTGGTTTCGCGACGGCGCCTGCTCGAGTGGCGGCCCTCGGCCGACGTGGCCATTCCCACGACGCCGGGAAGCCTGCGCGACCTGCTGCACGGGCTGCGGACGATGGCGGTGGGTCCGGCGCTGGCGATCACCTGCGCCGCCGGCTTGTCGGCGCTGCGGCCGGAAGCGCTGGCGCCTGCCGGCCCGGTGCTGCTGCTGTGGCTGCTGTCGCCGCTGTTCGTCTGGTGGATCGATCGCCCGCTGCTGCGCCGGCGGCTCGCGCTCACGCATGCGCAAACGATGTTCCTGCGGCATCTCGCGCGGCGGTCGTGGGCGTTCTTCGACGCCCACGTCACTGCCGAAGACCATCACCTGCCGCCCGACAATATCCAGGAGCAGCCGGTCGCGCGCATCGCCCACCGGACGTCGCCGACCAACATGGGCTTCGCGCTGCTCGCAGGCCTCGTCGCCCGCGACTTCGGTTACATCACGACGCGTGAGCTCGTCACGCGGCTGGACGCGACGCTGACGACGATGCAGGGGCTCGAGCGATTCCGCGGGCACTTCTACAATTGGTACGACACGCAGACACTGCAGCCGCTGCGTCCCCATTACATCTCGACAGTCGACAGCGGCAATCTCGCCGGGCAATTGCTGACGTTGCGCGCGGGGCTCATCGCACTCGTCGACGAGCCGGTGCTGGCGCGGACCTGGTTCGACGGCGTCGAGGACAGCTTCGGCGTGCTGAAGGCGTCGCTCGCGGGCAAATCCGTCGGCCGCAGCGCGGCGCTGGCGGGCGCGCTCGCGCACTTCGAGGAACTGCTCGCGCGCCGCGACATCGGGGCGGTCGCGCAATCGGCATGGCGCACGACGCTCGACGCGCTCGAAGCCGGCGCGGACGCGATTGTCGCGGCGATCGGCGACGCCGTCCCCGTCGTGGCCAACGAGGGCGCGGATGCCGATCCCGTCGACGACAGCGCGCACTGGGCGCAGTGCCTCGCCACGCATTGCCGCGCCGGCGCAGAGGAGCTCCGCACGTTCGCACCGTCGGCCTGCCATGACGATGCGTGGTCCACCGGTCTGCCGAGCCTGCGCGCGCTCGCCGTGCACGACGGGCCAACCGGCGACCCGGTTGCGCGCGATGGCGCGCGCGTGCTGCTGCAGGTGATCGACGACCTGGCCGCGCGCGCCGGCGCACTGGCCGAAATGGAACAGGACTTCCTGTACGACGATGCGCGCCACCTGATGACGATCGGCTACAACGTCGATGAGCGGCGCGTCGACCTGGGCTCCTACGATCTGCTCGCGTCCGAAGCGCGGCTCGGCATCTTCGTGGCGATCGCGCAGGGGCAGATCGGCCAGGAAAGCTGGTTCGCGCTCGGCCGCCTGCTGACGACGTCGGGCGGCGAGCCGGTGCTGTTGTCGTGGAGCGGCTCGATGTTCGAGTACCTGATGCCGATGCTGCTGATGCCGAGCTACGCCAATACGCTGCTCGATCGCACGTGCCATGGCGCCGTGCAACGGCAGATCGAGTACGGCAAGCAGCGCGGCGTGCCGTGGGGCATCTCCGAATCGGGTTACAACGCCACCGACGCGGCGCTCAATTACCAGTACCGCGCGTTCGGCGTGCCGGGCCTCGGATTGAAGCGCGGCTTGGCCGAGGACCTGGTGATCGCACCCTATGCGTCGACGATGGCGCTGATGGTCGCGCCGGAGGCCGCCTGCGCGAACCTGCAGCAGCTCGCAGCCGAGGGCGCCGCCGGCCGCTATGGATTCTACGAGGCCGTCGACTACACCACGTCGCGGCTGCCGCGCGGGCAGAAGAGCGCCGTCGTGCGCTCGTTCATGGCGCATCACCAGGGCATGGGGCTGATGGCGCTCGCGCACCTGTTGCTCGATCGGCCGCTGCAACGGCATTTCGAGTCGGATGCACGCCTCAAGGCGACGCTGCTGCTGCTGCAGGAGCGCGTGCCGCGCGTCACCGCGTTCCACACGGAAATCGAGGAGCGCGCCGAGATGCGCAGCGCGGTCGACGCGAACAAGGCGCCGATCCGCGTCATCAACAGCGCCGACACGCCGGCGCCGGAAGTGCAGCTGCTGTCCAACGGCCGCTATCACGTGATGGTGACGCACGCAGGCGGCGGCTACAGCCGCTGGAAGGATCTCGCGGTGACGCGCTGGCGCGAGGATGCGACCTGCGATGCATGGGGCAGTTTCTGCTACCTGCGCGACGTCGCGAGCGGCGAGTACTGGTCGACCGCGCACCAGCCCACGCGCACCAGCGGCGACAGCTACGAGGCGATCTTCTCCGAAGGCCGCGCCGAGTTCCGCCGCCGCGATCACGGCATCGACACGCATACCGAGATCGCTGTCTCGCCGGAAGACGACATCGAGCTGCGGCGGCTGCGCATCACCAACAACAGCCGCGCGCGGCGCACGATCGAGGTGACGAGCTATGCGGAAGTCGTCATCGCCAGCGCCGCGGCGGACGTGCTGCACCCGGCGTTCAGCAAGCTGTTCGTGCAGACCGAGATCCTCGAGCGCCCCGCAGCGGTGCTGTGCACGCGGCGCCCGCGCTCGCCCGACGAAGCGACGCCGTGGATGTTCCAGCTGATGGCCGTGCACAGCGTGCGCGTGCCCGGCGCGGGCGAGGCGAAGGCCGGCCCGGTGTCGCATGAGACCGATCGCGCGCGCTTCATCGGCCGCGGCAATACGCTGCAATCGCCGCAGGCCATGCGCACGCACGGCCCCTTGTCGAACACCGCAGGCTCGGTGCTCGACCCGGTGGCGGCGAGCCGTTGCGTGATCACGCTGGCGCCCGACCAGGCGGTGACGATCGACATGGTCTACGGGATGGGCGACGACCGCGACGCCTGCCTCGCGCTGGTCGAGAAGTACCAGGACGCGCGTCTCGCCGACCGCGTGTTCGAGCTCGCGTGGACGCATGCGCAAGTGGTGCTGCGCCAGCTCAATGCGAGCGAGGCCGATGCGCAGCTCTATGGACGCATGGCCGGCGCGATGACCTACACGCAGGCGACGATGCGCGCCGATCCGAGCGTGCTGCTGCGCAACCGCCGCGGCCAGTCGGGACTGTGGGGTTACGCGATTTCCGGCGACCTGCCGATCGTGCTGCTGCAGATCGGCAGCGCGCAGAACATCGAGCTCGTGCGCCAGCTCGTGCAGGCGCATGCGTGGTGGCGATTGAAGGGCCTCGCGGTCGATCTGGTCATCTGGAACGAGGAGCGCGACATCTACCGGCAGCGGCTGCAGGAGCAGATCATGGGCCTGATCGCCGGCGGCGTGGAAGCACACGTGATCGACCGGCCCGGCGGCATCTTCGTGCGCCACGTCGAGCAGATCGCGCACGAGGATCGCATCCTGCTGCAATCGGTGGCGCGCGCGGTGTTCAGCGACAGCCGCGGCAGCCTCGCTGAACAGGTGCAGCGCCGGCCGCTGCGCGAGCGGCGCATCGCGCCGTTCGCCGCGACCAAGCCCACCGAACGGCGCAGTGCGCCGGCGGTACCAAGCGAACCGCCGCCGGCCGACCTTCGTGCGTCGACGCAGCTGCGCGTCGCGGGACTCGAGCTCGGCCTCTACAACGGCATCGGCGGCTTTTCCGCCGACGGACGCGAATACGTGATCGCGCCGCCGGCCGGCGAGCGGCCGCCGGCGCCGTGGGTCAACGTGATCGCCAATCCGCGCTTCGGCACCGTCGTGTCCGAGGCGGGCAGCGCGTACACGTGGTGCGAGAATGCGCATGAGCTCCGCCTGACGCCGTGGGAGAACGATCCGGTCAGCGATGGCGGCGGCGAAGCGATCTACCTGCGCGACGAGGAGACGGGCGAGGTCTGGCTGCCGACGTCGCTGCCGCAGGCGCCCGGTGGCGCCGACGGTCTGTTCGCCACGCGTCACGGCTTCGGCTACAGCGTCTACGAGCACAGCCGCAACGGCATCCACGCCGAGCTCACGGTATTCGTCGCGCTCGACGCCGCGGTCAAATTCTCGGTGCTGCGATTGCGCAACGATTCCGGCGTGCCGCGCAGGCTGACGGCCACCGGCTATGTCGAATGGGTGCTGGGTGATTTGCGGCCGAAGTCCGCGCCGCACATCATCACCGAGGTTGCCGCCGACAGTGCCGCGCTCTATGCGCGCAATCCTTACGGCAGCGATTACGCCGACTGGATCGGCTTCCTCGATGTCGACGAAATCCCGCGTGGCGCGAGCAGCTTCACCTGCGACCGCGCCGAGTTCATCGGCCGCAACGGCTCGTTGAACGAACCGGCAGGGCTCAATCGCACACGGTTGTCGGGCCGCGTCGGTGCAGCGCTCGATCCCTGCGCGGCGCTGCAGGTGCCGATCAACCTGCATGCCGGCGAAACCGGCGAAATCGTGTTCAGGCTCGGCATGGGACGCAGCGCCGACGAGGCGGCGGAGCTGGTGCAGCGTTTTCGCGGCGCGGGCGCGGCCGCCGCGGAGCTCGAGGCGGTGCATTCGCATTGGCGGCGCACGCTCGGCGCCGTGCAGGTGCGCACCCCCGACCCTGCGCTCGACGTGCTCGCCAATGGCTGGCTGCTGTACCAGACGATCGCGTGCCGGCTGTGGGCGCGCAGCGGTTACTACCAGTCGGGTGGCGCATTCGGCTTTCGCGACCAGTTGCAGGATGCGATGGCGCTCGTGCACGCGCGGCCCGAATTGTTGCGCGCGCAGTTGCTGCTTTGCGCGAGCCGCCAGTTCGTCGAGGGCGACGTCCAGCACTGGTGGCATCCGCCACAGGGGCGCGGCGTGCGCACGCACATTTCGGACGACTACCTGTGGCTCCCGTTGGCACTCGCGCGCTACGTCGATGCGACGGGCGACACCGGCGTGCTCGACGAGGATGTGCATTTCCTCGAAGGCCGCGCGGTGAATCCGCTGGACGATTCGTACTACGACCTGCCATCGGCGTCACCGGAATCGGCGAACCTCTACCAGCACGCGTTGCGCGCGCTGTGGCACGGGCTGCGCTTCGGTGCGCACGGCCTGCCGCTGATGGGCAGCGGCGACTGGAACGACGGCATGAACCTCGTCGGCCACCGCGGTCGCGGTGAAAGCGTCTGGCTCGGCTTCTTCCTGTGCGAGGCGCTCGCGCGCTTCGCCGTGCTGGCGCGGCGTCAATCCGACGAGGCGAGCGCCGCGCGTTGCGACAGCGAGCGCGCGCAGTTGCAGGCGCAACTCGAGGCGCACGGGTGGGATGGCGAGTGGTATCGGCGCGCTTACTTCGACGACGGCGCGCCGCTCGGCGCCGCGGCGAACGACGAGTGCAGGATCGACTCGATCGCGCAAAGCTGGTCGGTGCTGTCCGGCGCCGCGCGGCCCGAGCGCGCGCGCGCCGCGATGGACGCGATGCATGCGCGCCTCGTGCGCCCCGAGCCGCGCGTGGTCGCGCTGCTCGACCCGCCGTTCGACCAGCACGGGCCGAACCCCGGCTACATCGCGGGCTACGTACCGGGCGTGCGCGAAAACGGCGGGCAGTACACGCACGGCGCGATCTGGTCGGTGATGGCGTTCGCAGCCCTCGGCGATCGCGGGCGCGCATGGTCGCTGCTGGAGATGATCAATCCGGTGCGCCACGTCGATTCGCCGTCGGGCATGGCGCGTTACAAGGTCGAGCCATATGTGATGGCGGCCGACGTGTACAGCGTCGCACCGCACGCCGGACGCGGCGGCTGGACCTGGTACACGGGCTCGGCCGGCTGGATGTACCGATTGATCGTCGAGTCGCTGCTGGGCTTGCGGCTGGAGACATCGATCGCGGGTGCGCGCTTGCACGTGGCACCCTGCCTGCCGGACGACTGGCCCGGCTATTCGCTCGAATACCGCTATCGCGAGACGCTCTATCACATCGAGGTGACGCAAGCGGAAGGCGTGGCTGGCGCGCACGAGGTGCGCGTCGATCACGTGCTGCAGCCGGGCGACTGGATCCCGCTGGTCGACGACCGCAGGCCCCACTACGTGATGATCCGCTGGTCACGTCCAGGCGACGTTGCCGACGTCGCAGCCGACGACGCGGCCGCGCAGCGCAGCGACGAATCCGATACGCCGGCCTGATCGCGAGGAATGCTGCGCCAGCGATCGCCATGACGACTGCGGCAGGCGCCGGGGCCCATGCTGCGGACGGCGCGATCGCCGGTGCGGAGACAGGGTTAAACGGGCCGCAGGCGGACGATCGGGCGGCCGGGCTTGCGCCGCGCGACTTCCTCGAATCCCGCGTCGTCGTACATCGACTTGGCGCCGAACCACATCGAGTCGTCGCGGGCGCGGCCGTCGCGATCGACCGGATACGCTTCGAGCAGTGTCACGCCGCGCTTCTTCGCATAGGCGATCGCGCCGTCGAGCAGCGCGCGCGCAACGCCTTGGCCCCGATAGCGTGCAGGTACGACAAAGCAGATGATCGACCACACCGGCCGGTCGTCGACGGCTTTCATCACCGGCGAGCGGCGAAGCTTGGCATAGGCTTCGCGCGGGCCGAGCGAAACCCAGCCGACCGGCGTGCTGCCGTGATAGCCGATGAGGCCCGGCGGCTCGGCCGACCCGGCGAGCGCCTTCAACTCGGCGCGATTCAGTTGCGCATGCGTGACGCCTTCGGGCAGCGGTCCGCGCGATCCGCTGTGCCGGTAGTACATGCACCAGCAGCCGCGCGCAACCGAACAGCCTTCGGCGAGGAACACCGCCTCGAGGTCGGGCCAGCGTTCGGCCGTCAGCGGACGGACCGTCAAATGCCGCGGCGCCGCGGCGTTGCGCGATTTGGCGGCACGCACGTTCAAACGGCCCCGGCCGTCGTGCCTCGACGCTTCACCGGTTCGCCTCCTGCTGTCGCCGCCGTTCGCTCAGCGCACGCCGGCGCTGCTGGCTTTCGGCCGGCCAGTATTGCTTGTAGTCGTAGTATTCCGGCACCGCCGGCGTTCCGGCCGGCAGGATGATCCACGGCTGTTTGGTCGACGTGAAGATATGGATGTCGGGCGGCAGCAGGTCGGGATGGTCGAGCGTGCCGACGCGAACGAAGCGCACCGCGTCGCCGCCGCCCGCGTAGTTGCTCCACAGCGCAACACGGCAAACGGGACAGCGCGTTATTTTCTGGCCCTTGCCGCTCGCCGACGGCGTATCGATCACCTCGGGCGTTCCCTGGATGACGTCGACGCGATCGGATTCGATCAGCGCATTGAGCGCGAACGCCGCGCCGCTCTCGCGCTGGCACCAGCGGCAGTGGCAGCAGTGGACGAACAGCGGCGCGGTGGTGAGCCGGTAGCGCACGGCGCCGCAGGTGCAGTGCCCGTCGGCCGGAAAATCGTCTGACGGGGCCATTTTCACCCCCCGCGTGCGACACGAGCAGCGCCGCGCGCCGGCGCGCTCGAGGGGTCGTCATCGACATCGATCGCGACGCGCTTGATGCGTGACGCCGCGCCGCTCCTGATCGTGACCGCCGATTTCCGGCAGCCGAAATGCCGCGCGCAAAGGGCGATCAACTCGGCATTGGCTTTGCCGTCGACGGGTGGCGCCTTGAGTTGCGCCCGCCATTCACCGGCCGGTGTTTGCGCGAGCACGCTGGCGGACGCGCCTGGCTTGACCTTGATGCTGATGATTTTCATCGGACTGGCATCGATCGCACGCTGGACGTGCATCGCGCTGCCATCGCTGCAGCGACACGACGCCCGGACACGCTAGTGAACCGTCTTCGCCGCCTGCGCGGCCTGCGCGAAGAAATCGTGGATGCCGGCCGCGCTCATGCGCCGCGCGTCGGCCAGCTCGCCGGCGCGCGTCGAATACAGGATCCGGTTGTCCGGCGACACGATGACCGCCGCAGGAATCCCCTTGGTGATGGGGTCGCCGTAGGCCGCCGCAATGTCGAGGTTGCGATCGAAATTGCCGACATCGACCTTGACCAATTTGAACTCGTGCGCAATGAGCTCGGCGTTGCCGGGGGTTTGGAACGCCTTGTCGAGCGCACGGCAGTCCTCGCACCAGTTGGCGCCGAACACCAGCAAGACCGGCACGTGAGCGGATTTCGATGCGCGCAACGCGCGCTGCACGTCGCGCTTCGCATCGGCAGCGGGATCGTACGGCAGCGCGCCGGCCTGCGCGCCGGCGTGCGCCAGCAACGCCGCCAGCAGCAATGCCCTGATGATCCGTATTCGCAACATTCGGTATTCGTGCGCCGGATGCCGCAAAAACCCGCGGCCGCCGGTCGCGATTTTCAGCGCACGTAGCGCCAGATGACCAGCAGGATGATGGCGCCGAGCAGCGACATGAAAAACCCGGCGGCGTGGAACTTCGAGCCTTCGGGCGGCTTCGACACCATGTTGCCGATGAAGCCGCCGATCAACGAGCCGACGATGCCGACGGCCGTGGTGGCGATGAATCCCATCGCGTCGACGCCCGGGACCAGCGCGCGCGCAATCAGGCCGACGACGAAACCCACGATGATCGACCAGACGATGTGCATGATTCCCATCATTCCTCCACGGAAAAAGGGCGGCCACCAATTCTGCACTGTGCGACGGACGACGCGCAAGCGCCGCACCAACCGCGACGGGGATTCACGACGGTCGGTCGCGCGGCGCTCCGTCGTCGCATTTCCTGCAGGCGAGCAGCCTGCCGAGATGCGCGGCACGTCCCTCGGAAGTCGTCACCCACGGGCGATTCGTCCACGGCGGATTGTGGCGCACGTGCTGGTTGTGCCCGCACGCGAGCTGCGCGACCCAATGGCCTTCGTCGTCCTTGTGGTAGCCGGTGATGGGCCTATCCATATCCTTGGCCGCCCGCTTCTGCGCGCCTGAGGGCGCCGGACACCAACCGCTCGGCGCTGACGACGGCGCGCTTGTGCGTGCCGCGACCCACCTCGCCGGCCGGATCGCGCGCCGTCACCTCGAACACGAAAAGCTTGCCGTCGCGGCCGACCAGCCGGGCATTCGCGGTGACTTCGGCGCCCACCGGGGTTGCCGCCGCATGCACGATATCGACGGTGACGCCCACCGACATTTCGGCGGCGTCGAGGCACGGGATCAATATGCGCGCGGCGGCGATTTCCATCAGCGCGACCAGCCTCGACGTCGCGTACACCGGCGGAAACACGTCGCGCGCGTCGATGCCGACGGCGCTCGCGAGGTCGGCGTGGACGACGCACGTACGGGCCTGCGCGGAGGCGCCGATCTCGGGTTCGGAGTTCATGCGTTCGACGGATAAATCGGTGGCGGAAGAATCTATTCGGCGCGGGCGAAGACGAGTCGTTCGATGCGCCGGTCGGGCACCAGCCATGCCATCGCGACCAGCACATAGATCGCCTGCGCGATCGCCTGCGACCAGGCGAACGTCGCGACGATCGCGACGAGGTAGGCGACCGGCGACAACCGGCCCTTCCAGTCGCGGCCGATCGCTTTTTTCAGGATCGAATCCGGGCCCTGCACCGCGATGATCTGGCGCTGCAGGATCCAATAGGCGATCGCCGACATCAGGAGCACCGCGCCGTAGAGCGCCGTGGGAATCGCGGCGTAGTGATTCTCGCCCATCCAGCCCGTGGTGAAGGGAATCAGCGACAGCCAGAACAGCAGGTGCAGGTTGGCCCACAGGATCGATCCCGACACCTGGTGCAGCGTGTGCATCATGTGGTGGTGATTGTTCCAGTAGATGCCGAGATAGACGAAGCTCAGCACGTAGCTCAGGAACACCGGTACGAGCGGCGCGAGCACGCCGAAGCCTTCGCCGTGCGGCACCTTCAGTTCCAGCACCATGATGGTGATCGCGACGGCGATCACGCCGTCGCTGAACGCCTCGAGCCGCGCGGTGCCCATCGTCGCCCCGATCAGCGCTGGAACTGTCCCATCGCTTCCGGCTGGCGAACGACTTCGAGCACGCGCAGTTGAAGCTGCCGGCCACCGGGCACCTGCCACAGGATCGACTGGCCGACCGACAGGCCGAGCAGCGCACTGCCTACCGGAGCGATCACCGACACCTTGTCCGGCGTGCCGCCTTCCCCGGGGTAAACGAGCGTGAGCTCGAACTTCGCGCCGGTGGCGTCATCGACGAAGCGCACCGTCGAATTCATCGTGACGAGGCTCGTCGGGATTTGCTGCGGCTCGACCACCGTCGCGCGATCGAGCTCGCTGCGCAGGGAATCGATGCCCGGCAGGCTTCGATAGGCTTCGGACTCGAGCAGGCGCTCCAGTCGTACGAGGTCGAGAGTGGAAACGGTGAGCGGCGGTTGATTGTCCATTGCGTGAATCCTCGGGGGTGAGCGGAGCGGCCGGGGGTGGCGTCGCGGGCACTGCCGGCCGGACAGGCCGCAAACGGTGACGGGCGCCTTCGAATCAGCGCCGGGTGAAGTTGTCGCGCGTCGCCTCGGCGCGCAGATCGGCGTTGACGTCGGCGCGCGCCCGCTCGTAGACGATTTCGCGTCCCAGCGCGCTGCCCGCGTAGGCGAGGCCGTTGCGTGTTGGCGACAGCTGGCAACGCACGCTATGGACGCCTTCGCCGAGGACGACCTCGATCGATTCCGCGCGTTTGTTGAGAACCACGACTTCGAGCGTTTGCCCGGTGGCCGTGACGCGAACAGTGATCTTTTCGTTGTGCATGCGGGTCCTGTGCCTTGTCGTTGCCTTGCAATTCCACGTCAGCCGGTTGCGCCGGTCAGTAGCCGCGCGACCATTTGCGAAGCCAGATGCACAGTACCGCAGCCAGGCACCAGCCGATGCCCACCAGCGGCAGCTCCGATACGAACGTCCACACCACGGCGTTGACCAGGCATAGCGTGATGGCGAAGACGACGACGAGGACGTTGGTCATCGGCGCAGGCGCGCGTCCGGGCTACTCGAGCTTGATCTGGCCATCGAATTTTACGTCGATATCGAGGCCCGCGATCTTCAGCGTGACGATCGCGGGAAACGATTCCGTGCCCGAGATGCGGCGATCGGCCACCGCACTGGCAACCGCCTGCTCGATTTCGCGCTGTGAGTTGACGCCCACCATTTTCAGGAACTTGCGAATGCTCAGGTTGAAGGTTTCTTCGTTCATCGGATACTCCTGTCGCGGATTGACGAGCGGCCGGCATTGGCGCGAGCACTGCCGATGCCGGGCCGGGGTGGCGCGCTGCCGCCTGGATTCTGCAACATGGCGCTGGCGGATGCAGCACACTCCATACTACTTGACTGGCGCGCTGCCCGCCTTGCATGCCACTTCGTCCTGCGATCCCGTGTCGCCGGAACAGCCGATCGCGCCGACCATCTTGCCGCCCTCGATCTGTGGGATGCCATTCGCGCACCCGGATGCGGTCGGGTTGTCCGGCGCGCCGGTCATGCGTCAGCCGCGCAATTCCCGGAGGGCGGCGTCGCAGGCATTCCTGTCCTCTTGCGGCACCTGCTCGAACAACGCCAGCGCGCGGTCGCGCGAGGCGTCGGCCGCCGCCGCAGCGCCCGCGGCGCGCTGCGCGAGTGCTGCGACCGCATGCGCGAAGAACCGCTCGAATGCCGGCGCATCGTTGCGCTCGCAGATTTCGATGCAGCGATTCGCGCGATCCACGGCAGCGGTCGCATTGCCGGCTTGCAACTGGCTGCGGGCGAGGCGGTATTCGGCGCGCTCCTCCTCGAGCCACGTGCCGGCGATCTTCCAGTGCGCGAGCGCACTTTCGGCAGCGGCGACCATCGCTCGCGTCTCCGCGGGATCGCGATCCTGCTTCTGTTCGAGCGCCGCTGCGAGATTGTTGCCGCCGACGGCGAGCGCGCGCGTCGCCGGCGATGACGCGCCGATGCTCGCGCACGCAAGCGCCACCGCCTGCTGGTACGCGGAAATCGCCCGGGCGAATTCGTTGCGTCCGGCGAGCGCCGACGCCACCGACGCCAGCACCGCGGCGCGGTCGTCGGCGCTTAGCGCTGCAAGCGCATCCGCACCGCCGCCGGCAACGCGCAACGTCGCGACATTGCGATCGAGCCTCGCAATGGCGTCGGGCGCACCGTCGAATGCCGGCAGCCCGCGCAGCGATTCCAGCAGCCGGATGCCGTCATCGAAGCGGCCGAGATGCTCGCCATAGACATGCGTGACCAGCGCGGCAAAGGGCGGGATGTGCGCCGGCGACTGGATGACCTGCAACGACGCCGCGAGGCGGTCGGCGACCTCGCCGGG
>Ga0070679_100002238_pt1 | contig 17476 bp, 13 predicted proteins | sample KBSC63BmetaG_FD_65652 | JGI IMG/M metagenome (GOLD analysis project Ga0070679, IMG submission 65652) | Corn rhizosphere microbial communities from Kellogg Biological Station, Michigan, USA - KBS C6-3B metaG | ecosystem: Host-associated > Plants > Roots > Rhizosphere | place: USA: Michigan... | reverse complement strand
TCGATCGCAATCGCTCGCCGGCATTCCAGTTCCGCGGTACCGGATTCGCCGTCGGCGACGGCACGACGATCGTCACCAACGCGCACGTCCTGCCAACCAGCATGGACCTGCCGCACAACGAGGTGCTCGCGATCCTGCTGCCGGGCGAAGGCGACGAGACCGCGAACGTGCGCGAGGTGCGGCGAGGCGCGGTCGATCCGGGTTCCGACCTCGCGTTGCTGAAGCTCGCGAGCGGCGCGCCGCTGCCGCCGCTCGCGCTGCGCGATTCGACGACGGTTCGCGAGGGCGAGGAGGTGCTGATGACCGGCTTTCCGCTCGGCGGCGTCCTCGGTCCGTTTGCCGCGACGAATCGCGCGATGGTCTCGGCGATCACGCCGATCGCGATTCCGCAGGGCAACGCGACGCAGCTCAATCCGGCCGTCATTCATCGCCTGACGCGCGGATCGTTTCCGGTCTTTCAGCTCGACGGGACCGCGCTTCCCGGCAACAGCGGAAGCCCGATCTACGACCCTGCGAGCGGCGACGTGCTCGGCATCGTCAACATGGTGTTCGTCAAGGGCACGAAGGAGGCGGCGCTGAAAGAGCCGTCGGGCATCACCTATGCGGTGCCGGCGAGTCGTTTGCAGGCGCTGTTGAACGCGCAGTAACGCGATCCGGGACGATCGGGCCGAGCGACCACGATTCGCTCACGCGGGCTCTTCGTCACGCCGCAGCGCCTTCCACGTCAGGTGGTACGCGAGAAGCGGCGCCGGCATCTTGAGCCAATGGCCGCGCAGATAGAGCGCGCGTCGCGCCCACCGCGTCGCGGCGCTCGCCGACTTCGGCTGCAGCGCGGCGTCGAGCAGCCGGTCCATCAACGCGCCAACCGGCGCCGCCGGCGCGAGCCGCGCGACGTCCGGCGCAATCGCGTCGGGGATCGGGGTACCGAGCAAGCGCGTGGTGAAGCGTAGCGCGTAAAAAAGCGGACGTCCGAGGTCGAGCTCGCCGGCGCGCGCGACGAGCGCGCGCCAGAAGGAGGGGTTCGCGGCGGCGAAATGCGCGAGAAGCCGATCGATGTCGACCAGGTCGCGCAGCCCGTGCGTGAGCTCCTCGTTCTGAAAGAGGTGCGTCGCGCTGTGCAGCACCATGTCGCAGGGCGACAGCACCGAGAACGGCGGCGCGTCGGCAAGCGGCGTGGCGCTGCGAAAGAGCGCCGAAGCGTCGAGCGCGACGCCGGCCGTTTCCGGAACGATCGTGTGATGCACGTCGAGGATCGTGAGCCGCTTCACGTGCTGCATCGGCGGCAGCTCGTGCATCCAGCGCCGGTAATAGCGCTGGTCGTACGGATGCAGGTGAGTCGTCGCGAAGCCCGCGAGCATCAGCGCCGACTCGACGTCGGGCAGGTGCGACTTCGGCACGAGAATGTCGATGTCCGAGAAAAGCCGTCCCTCGGCCGGCGGCAACGCCGCCATCAGGTAGGCCGCCCCTTTCAGCAGGACGACCGGCGCGCGCAGCGGCGCGAGCGCGCGTGCGATCTCGGCCGTCTCGCGGCGCACCGCCGCCTGTTGCGCCCGGCATCGATGACGCGCGGCGATCAGGTGCGCACGCGGCGCAGCGGGCACGCGATCGAGGCCGATGGATGCGTCGATGCGGGCAGCGAGCGTCGCGATCAGGCCGGCTTCGCGCGTGCGTCCGATCAGCGCTTCCCAGCCGGCAGCGTCCTGCGGGATTCGCTCGGGTGTGCGGAGCGCCTTCGCGACGAGCGCGTTCGACGATCGGATCACGTTTTGACGAGGTCGTCGAACGCGCCGACTGCTTCGTCGAGGGCGCCGCCGTACGTGAATGCACGGCATTCGCAGGCGTCGACCAAATCGGCAAGCGTCTCGAATCCCGCGCGTCCGTGCACGCTGTAGTTGAACGCGCTGTCGACGAGCTGCATGAACGCCTCGCCCTTCGATAGCGCGGCAAGCTCCGTCGCTTCGCCTTCCGCGTAGCGCGGAAGTACGACCCATGCGGGCACCGCGGCTTCGCCGCCGCGGCGCACGCTGTCGCCCGGCGGCCGAACGTGCGCGACGCTGCCTTTCAACGTGTCGGGCACGACGTCGCCGATGGCAGCGTCCGGCCAGAATCGCGCGATCGCGCCGATCGACTTGTTCTTGAGGCTGATGGGCCGCGGCATCGGCACCACGGACCGGCGCCCAAGCTCGATCAGCGCGAGCTCGTCGGAGAGCAAGCGCCATCCGCGGGCCACCAGCGCCGCGCAGAGCGTGCTCTTGCCCGAAGCGGGAGGGGCGGGCAGCAGCAGCGCTTTGCCACCGCGCTCGACGACGGCGGCGTGAATGATCAGATACTGGTGGCATTGCGAGGTGACGCACCAGTTGAGGCCCCATTCGAGCAGCGGGAACGCCTGCGTCGCCGGCAAAGGCCGGAAATTCGCCATGCCGTCGAACTTGAAGAGTGCCTGCTTTCCGACGAAGCGCCGCGCACCGAACGGGGGATCGACGGACACACGAAAATCGGCAAACGCGGAAGGATCGAGCAGGTCGTGCTCGGCGTAGTGAAGCGCGATCGCGGAGGCGACGGAAGCGAACGGTGAGCGGATCTGCACCGCGACCGGGCCGAGGCGGACGCGCAATCCCGGCCCGGACAGCCGGCGCCGCATTTCGCTCGGCGCGAGGTCGGCGAGGATCAAATGGTCGGCGTGACGAGCCTCAGCTCGGACAACTCGGCAAGCGTGCGCTCGACCGATTGCGCGAGTGCATCGTCGGCGTCGATGCCGGAATCGTCGGCGACGCGACGAACGAGCGCGTCAAGTGCGACGCCGCAAGGATGCGCAAGCACTGCCAGCATGACGGAGCGACCGAGCACGCTCAGGTGATGCGTGCTGCCGGTGACGTCATTATAGAGGACGAGCTCGTCGTCGAAGGTGCGCGACGCGATCGCTTCGGGCGCGAGCGCGCGCCACGTGCGGTTTCCATTCACAACGGAAGGCGCGGGCGTGACCCCGCTAGCCCATCGTGGTCTGCAGATACGCTACGATGTCGCCGGCGTCCCAGCGCATGCCGGCTGCGGGCTCGTAATAGCCCCGATTGACGAGGTCGTTCCACATGTCGCGGACGCCGTCCTCGCCGAGCACCGGCGTGCGCCCGGAGCAGGCATTGAGAAGTGCCGCGACCATGTACCGTCCGAGCGTATGGACGTTGGTCCCGCCGTCGGTCATGCCGAGGACGTCCATCATCGTGCGATGGCCGAACACGCGACCGCCGAATCCAGTGACCGGACAGTGGTAAAGCGTCGCTTCGGTCGACGCGTTCGGATCCGTCGTCGGGTCCTGCGTCGTCGTGGCCGTCGTGCCGCTCGTTGCGGTGGTGGTTCCGGAAGGCTGCCGGCGTTGCGTCGTCGTCGACGTCGTCGTTGTCGTCGACTGCAAATCGGTCGACGTCGCGTTGACGTCGGTCAGCGACTTGACGACGTTGCTGTTCGTCGTGCCCGCAAGGTAAGGCGAGGGCCACTGATCCGGAATGGCTTTCCACTGATCGGGCGTAAGGCCGGTACAGACTTCCTGCGTCTTCGTACCGCTCGTCGGCATCGACATTCCTGCCGACGGCGACAGGCATAAGGTCGAGCCGAGCACGGGCCGGCTGGCGACGGTCATCAAAACGGACCCGCTGGCGAGGCCGCCTTGCAGCAACCGGCGACGTCCTCCGGACCGCGGTCGACCCTGGTCGCCCGGCATTTCAGTTGGCAGCGCCATTTGTGAGAGGGTAAAGCAAGCGTCGTTCCATTCTGCCGTTTGACACTTTCACAGGTACAAACAAAGGCTTGCGAAATAAACCCGCCGTTCGTCGATCCCGGTTGTAAAACGGCCCGACAGCCGGGCGGGACCGTGTCGCCCCTTGCAATAAAGCTACCATGGAAGACCGGGATGCCTGAAGAACGTTCGTGCATCCCTCCGATCGACCCTTATCGTCGCAAGACGACCGCCCCGGCCAACAAGCGCTCACACTCGATGCCCCCGTTATTCTGGCTGAAGCAGGTCGTAAAACTCGTTGCGCTACCGCCGGTCGCGCCGTTGCTGCTTGCGTTCGTCGGTCTCGCATTGATTCGACGTCGCCCGTACGCGGGGCGCCGAATCGCCGTCGTGGGTGTCGTGACGTTGTGGCTCCTCGCGACGCCTGCCGTGGCGGATTTCCTGCAACGTTGCCTCGATCGCACGCCGCCGCTGGCGCTCGCGAAGGCCGCCGACGCCCAGGCGATCGTCATCCTCGGAGGCGGTACGCGTCGCTTCGCCGCGGAATACGGAGGCGCGACGATCGGTGGCATCACGCTCGATCGCATTCGCTATGGCGCATGGCTCGCGCGGGCGACGAAGCTGCCGATTCTCGTGTCCGGCGGCGCGGTTCGGGGCGCACCGCCGGAGGCGCTCATGATGCGCGACGTTCTCGAGAACGAGTTCGGCGTGCCGGTTCGCTGGATGGAGATGCATTCGCGGAACACGCACGAGAATGCCGTGGACTCGGCGAAGGTCCTGACCGACGACGGGGTTCGATCGGTGATTCTCGTCGGCCACAGTTTCGATTTCCCGCGATCGCGCAAGGAGTTCGAGGCAGCGGGTATCAACGTGATTCCGGCGCCGATCGGGATTCCGCCGGCGGTCCCGCACGAATTCGGCGATTTCGTCCCGAGTCCGTCCGGTCTGTCACGCAGCTATTTTGTACTCTATGAGATGCTCGCGAACACGTTGTTCTGGATGCAGCATGGCAGCGCCGACGCATCGCGATCCGTCGCGCTCGAAGCACCGGAGGTGGCAACTTCTGCAGGTCGCTTCGGCGGATTTGCAATGCGCTGGGTCGCGTGAGCGGCACTAGCGGAAGCTTCGGCGGTACACGACCGCCACGCCGCTCGTCGTTCCGGCTTCCGCGCGCAACGTTACCTGACGCGAAAGCGCATATTCGAGACGCACCGCGCTGCTCGCGATCGAGAGACCCTGCTCGTAGCCGAGCGAGAGGCGGTCGCTGATCCGCTTGCCGAACACGACGACCTGGCTCGCGGTTCCCTGTGCGCCGCTCGTGCCCGAATTGCTCGTCTGCAACGAGATTTCATCGAGGCCGAGGTGGTGCGCAACGTCCGCGGTGAACGGCTTGCCGTTGCGGCCGAGCAGCGCCGCCGACGCGGCGGAGAGCGCGCCGTAATCGAGGCGTCCGCTGGTGTTGAGGCCCTGTCCCGTCACGAGCCACGCGAGCGCCTCGTTCTCGGGTACCGGCGGGTTCGACGTGATGCGCACCTGTGGCACCTTGACCGTGCCGGTGATCTCGATGCCCGCTTCGACGGGCAGGTTCTTGCGCAATGCGACGACGTCGAGCGCCGGATTGTCCGCGGGACCGTCGAAGATGGCGCGGCCGCGGTCGATCGTCAGCTTCTGCCCGAACGCGACGTAGGTGCCGTTCACGGTTCGGATCGTGCCTTTCGCACGCACGTTGCCGTTCGCATCCGTGCTGACGTGCACGCGGCCCGCGAGGCGCGCATCCAGCCCTTCGCCGACGAACGTCAGGTTGCGGCCGAGATCGACGTCGAGGTCGAGCGCGAGCGGCGTCTTTGGCGCGCGTGCGTCGCGCTCCTCGCGCGGCGCCCCTTCGATGACGATGTCCGACGCGAGCCTTCCGCTGGGCTGCGGCTCGTATTCGACATGACCCTCGACGACGGTCACGTTGCCCTGCATTTCGAGCCGGCGATTCGCGACGGCGATCGCGCCGTTGCCGTCGACGACGAAGCGAAGGTCGGGGCGGTTCGTGATCCGGAAGCGCTCCGCCTTCCACGTCACCCGCGACGCGGTGCGCTCGCGCCCCGCGGGCAGCGCGATGAACCCCGACGCCTCGAACGTGCCGTCGCCGCCGCGGAAATGCAGCGTGTCGAGCGCGACGCCCTCGTCCGCGAGATGCGCGTGCAGCGTGCCGTCGCCGATGTGAAGGCCGTACCGGGGCGCATCGATCGTGACGTCGTCGCCCGACAGCGTGCCGTTCCACAAGGGCTTGCCTACCGTACCGCTCGCCGATACGTCGAGGCTCGCGCGGCCGTCGACGGCGGCGACCGTGCCCATCCATGGCTGGAACACGGCGAGCGACGCGAGCTCTGCACGCAGCGCGAGCGCGAGCGGCGCGCTGCGATCGATCTTTCCGTCCGCCGCGCCGCTCACGCTGCCGATGCTGATCGTGCCGTTCGCGCTGCCCGCCTTCGCCGATGCGAACGCAAGCGTTCCATCGAGCGCGTCGTCGTGGAACGTTCCCCGCAACCGCAACTCGGTGATGCCGAGGCCTTCGCGTTTCGCCGTCGCGCCCGACGGCACGTCGACCTGGATGTCGCCGTTCTCGCGCGCGACCGAAAAGCTGCCGGTGAGCCGCGGCGCGGCGGCGATCGACCATTCGCCGCCGAGCACGAGCGTCGAGCCGAGCGGAAGCGGGCGACCGGCGAGGCGAGCGGCCGACGCGACGGGAATGCGCGCGAAGCGGCCGTGCGTCGTGACGCGCCCCTGGTCCCATACGAACTCGCCGATGGCCACGCGGCCGTCGGCAATGTCGATGTTCGCATCGGCGAGACGCGCATAGTGCGCGCGAAGCGTGAGCGCGGCGCTGCCCTCGACACGCAACGGCACGGCGCCGCGATTGTCGAGCGAGACGAGCGTGCCGCTCCACGACGCGTCGTCGAGACGGTCTGCATTGCGCAGCGACCCGTCGATCGCGACCGACGCGTCGACGTCTCCCGCGCGGAGCGCGAGCGTGGCGCGGTGGCGTGCGAGCGTACCCGTCGCCGTCGCGTGCAGCGATTCGATCGTGCGTCCCGGGACGGCAACGCCGCTCGCTTCGACATCGAAGTCGAGTGCGCGCGTCGTAAGCGCCTCGCGCGAGAGCACGGCCGGTGCAATCGACGCGTGACCCGCAAGCGCCGACGTCGTGTAGTTGCCGACCTGAAGCGACTGCGCGCGCCACTGGAAGTCGCCACCGGCGACGTTACCTTCGAGGACCAGGTGGCCGGTCGCGTGCACCGCGCCCGCGATCGGGTGTGGCAATGACGCCGGCAGCACCACGCCGGCTTCGGCAAGGTGAGGCGCGTCGAGCGTGAACGCGAGCGTGTTGCCGCGCGATCCGGCGCCGCCGTGCGCCGTCGCATGCGCGGAACCGAGCGTGGCGTCGGCGGCCAGGTTCGAGACCGCGCGCGGCGCAAACGTCCCCTTGACGGTCGCGGACAGCGCGAGGCCTTCGAGGCGGCTCGACGGCGCGACGTTCATGTCGACGCTCGCACGCCACTGCGGGCGCACGAGGCCGCTCGCAGTGAACGTTCCGTCGAGTGACGCCTTCGGCACGGCCGCGAAGCGCGACGGATCGAGATGCGTCATCGTCGCGCGCACGCTGAAATCGTTCGCGTCGTTCAACGCGAACCGCGCCGAGCCCGCGATCGATCCCGCGCCGGCGCTTGCGCGAAAGCGCGACACCTCGACGCGACGGTCGGCGACGGCCGCCGCGAACGCGAGCGCGATGTCGCGATAGCGGACCTCGCCTTCGACGGTCTGTCGTTTCGCGTCGGCGTCCGCGACGATGCGTCCCGACAGACGCGTCGGCGCGAGCTTCGTTTGCAGGCGGGCGAGGTCGAGATCGGCGATCGTCACCGCGAGGTGCGCGGAGCGATCGCCGCGTAACGCGATGCGGCCGTCGCCCTGCGCCGTTCCCCCCGCGAGGGCGGCGTCGATGCCTGCGAGGCTCAATGCATCGGTATCGAGCGCGAACCTCGCCGCGAGGCGGGCTAGCGGAAGCGCGTTCGCATCGATCGGTCCCGGCGCCTCGTTGACGACGTCGAGGGTGCCGGCGATGCCGTCGCCCTGCGGCGCGAACGCGAGATGCGTACGGACGCGCGTATGCGGAAGCGACGGGTCGAACGTCGACGCATCGACGTTGGTCAACTCGCCCGTCGCCGACGCGAACGGGGTCGCGGAGAACGGCGTCGCGACAGCCTGCACGGACAGCGTCGCGTCGCGATAGGCGCCGTGCGCGGCGACGTCGAGTCGCGCGAGCGGACCTTCGAGCGTCGCATCGACGTCCGCGCCCGCGAGCGGACCATCGCCTGCGAGCGTCAGGCGGCCGGACACGCGAAGCCGTCCCCGCGCGCCGACCTCGACATTGCCGTGAAGCGCGCCGTATTGCGACACGAGCGCGAGATCGCGAATCCGATGCCGGTCGCCGTCGCCGGAATAGGCGAGTGCCAGCCCCGTGATGCTTCCCGAGCGCGGACCCGTGTGCCACGCGAGCTCACCGATGCCGAGACGGTCGATGTCGACCTTGATCGGCAGCGCGAGGTTGTCGGGCGGCGATATCGGCGTGCCGCCGGGCGAAGGCTTGATCGCGAGATCCACATGGCGCGCGCCGAGGCCGTGGATCGACAGGTGCTGGTGCAGCAGCGTCTGTGGATTCCAATCGACGACGACGTCGTCCGCAATGAGCGTCGCATCGGCACCGCGCCACGTGATGCGGCGAAAGCGCATCGTGCTCGCGATGGAGCCGCTCGCACCTTCGATGCCGATCCGGCCGCCCGATCGGGCGACGATCCGATCGGCGATGTACGTGAGCCCGCGCTCGGACAGCGCGAAGCCGACGACGGCGACGATCGCGATCGCGACGAGCGCGACGAAGCCGAGCGTGATCGTCGTGCCGCGACGGCGATGGCGAGCGGGCTTCGGCGCGGCATCGTTCTGCGGCGTCATGGGTGCTCAGAACGCAAGACCGACCGAAAAGTGCAATCGCACCTGCCGCGATTGCTCGCCGTACGCGAGGTCGAGCCGGAACGGGCCGATCGGCGTCTTCAGTCGCAGCCCCATGCCGTAACCGACGGCGAGCTTGAAATCCGACAGCTCGTCGAACGCGTTGCCCGCATCGACGAACGTGGCGATGCCGAGCGAGTCGTTGATCCAGCGCGTCGCCTCGATGCTCAGCACCGTGTAGTAGCGCACCGGCAGCACCGCATCGCCCTGCTTGAGGCCGAGGCTCTGGAACGCGTAGCCGCGCACCGTCGTGTCGCCGCCCGTGCGGAACAGCAGCTCCGAGGGAACGCCCACGCGGTCGCCGGCGATGACGGCGCCGGCTTCGGCCTTGCCGGTCAGCTCCCACAGGCGGGAGAGCGGCTGCCAGAACGCCGATTGCACCACGACGCGCTCGAAGCCGCGCGTCGATGCGCCGGGAATGCCGACACCCGCCTGCGCCAGCACGATGAATCCCTTCGTCGGCGCCGCGAGATCGTCGACGCGGCGCCACGCGCGCTGGGCATCGACGTACAGCGCGTGCGCGCGCTGCGACGGGAAGCCGGGCTGGTTCTGCTGGTCGATGTAGAACGCGCCACCGTATTGCCACTGGTTGCGCTCGTCGAGCGAGCTCCAGCGCAGCCCCGCTGCGGCCGTTTGCGTGACGAGCCCGGCGATGTCGGTGCGCTCGATGCGGCCGAACGTCGAGCGCGACCAGCCGCTTGCGTCCGTTGGCTCGACGAAGCGAAGCGACGCGTTCTGCAATTTCGATTCGAGGCGCGCATCGACGTACATCTGGATCGCACGATCGAGAACGTCGACGTCGCGATAGCTTACGTTGCCGCGAAACGCGGTGTCGGTCGAGTAGCCGATGCCGGCCTCGATTTTCTTCGGCGGCGCCTCGATGACGCTTACGTGCACCGGCGCGGCGTCCGCCTCCGCGGGATCGTTGTCGACCACCGCGTGCACGCTCGCGAAATAGCCGGTGCCGTTCAGCCGCCGCACGAACTGGTCGAGCTCGGCGATCGAGTAGCGATCGCCCGGCTTCTGCGTCCGGTAGTTGCGCACGAGCTCTGCCGGATACCGCGACAGTCCCTCGATGTCGAGATCGCCGACATGAAAGACGGGCCCGCTGTCGAACGCGACGTCGATCGCGACGCTGTTGGCTTTCGGATCCACGCGCGCTGCGCTCGACGTCAGCTTCGTCGCGGCGAACGAGCGGCCCGCGAGCGTCGCAGTCGCCTTCGTTTTCGCGTCCTCCCATAGCGACTGGCGAAACGGAGCGCCCGGCGACAGCGGCCATTCGCGCTTCATTTCGGCGATTGCCGCGCGGCCTTCCGCGTCGTTCGCCGCCGTGCCGGTCACCTCGAGGTTCGCCGACGTCACGTGCGCCTGCGGCCCCGGCGACACGTGCAGTTTGACCGCGATCGGCGATGTGCTGCGGTCGGTGTCGACACCGACCTGCGCCGAGAAGAAGCCTTCGGTCGCCGCCGCTTCCCTGGCCTGATCGATCGCTTTGGCAACGAGCGCATCGAACAGGCTCTCGGTCATGTCCGCATAGTCCTGCCAGCGAACGAGGTCGACGCTCGCGGACAGCGTGTCACGCAGCGCCTTCGGCGCATCGATGTCGACGCGATAGCGCAGCGCGCCCGCGCGTTCGGCGGGCGCAGGCGCTGGCGAAGGTGTGGCAGGGGTGGCGGGCGGTTCAGCGAGCGGCGCGCGGCTCGCGATCAGCAGCGGTATTGCCAGCAGCAGCGCCCGCGGCGGGCGCTTGCGATCGCTTCGCCGCGTCATTCGCCTTGGGTTCGAGCGCCGGCGGCGCGTCGATCGGTGCGAGGTTGTCCGAGAGCGGCAGCGGATTGCGCGTCGCCCACGTCACGCCGATCGCCGTGCGGTCGAGGCGCAGACGCTTCGGCACCTCGATCGGCGGCTGGTTGCGGGAGGTCGGAAAATTCCAATCGACGAGGTCGAACCGGGTATCGCCCCATAGACCGTCGCTCGCGCTCGAGAGCGAATAGTCGTCGCGGGCCGCGCAGCCGGCGAGAACGACACCGGCTGCGATCGCCAACATGATGCCAGCAAGTCGCACGAGACCTCCTGCGGATGTTCTGAATCGTCGGCGATCGCCGAGGTCCGGCGCCGTAATGCCGGCTCGGATCGCTCCATTCGGAAGTCTACCGGGCGTTCCAGGCCTGCCGCCAGCGGTCGCCGATTAGCGCATTGTCATAACGTGCGGGAAAACAACAGTCGGCTCGCAACTTCAAGGGCGAACGAACGTACGCCACAGGCGCGAAATTGCCTTGAAGGTGGGAAAACCCTTTCACAAGCGTTGCTAAGTAACTCATTTTGCAGTAAAAGAAGGGTGTTGCGTTTATGAACTAAGTCGTTGTTCCAGCGCAAGAAAAACGTTGACCGGCGGGAAAGGATCCACGTATAGTTCGCCCGGAGTGGTAAAAAGTGGGGTGAAGTGGGTCACGACGGTGAGTCATTGGACCATCGCCCGGTGACCCCGGCGCGGCGTCCATAAGCGCTCACTTCGCGGGGCGGAGGGTGGGTCCGTGGCAGGCGGCAACGGCGACATGGCGGGCGCGGCAGCGAGCGCGGGAGCGGCGCGCCGGACCGTCTTTCGCGGCGTCTCGGAACTCGTGCTCGATGCCAAGGGGCGCCTCGCCATTCCCGCGCGTCATCGTCAGGACCTCGTCGGTGACGACGGCCGCGCCGTCGTCACCGCCGACCACGGCGGCTGCCTGCTGATCTACCCGTTTGCCGACTGGGAGCCGATCGAGGCGCAGCTCATGGGCCTGTCGTCGTTCGACGACAAGATTCGCACGCTTCAGCGGTTGATCGTCGGCCACGCCGACGAAGTCGAGATCGACGCGGCAGGCCGCATCCTCGTGCCGCCCGCGCTTCGCCGCTACGCGAGCCTCGACAAGCGCGTCGTCCTCGTCGGCCAGGGCCGCAAGCTCGAGTTGTGGGACGAGGTCAGGTGGCAGGCGCAGATCGCGCAGACGATCAGCTTCCCGGACGGATTGCCGGCGGGTCTCGAGGGTCTCTCCCTTTGAATCGCCGATGCGCAATGCCCCCGACGACGGGCATGCTCCCGTCCTTCTCGCCGAGTCGCTCGCCGCGCTCGCGCTGCGCGACGACGGCACGTATGTCGACGCGACGTTCGGTCGCGGCGGACATGCGCGCGCGATCCTCGCCGCGCTCGGGGCCCGCGGACGCCTCGTCGGCGTCGATCGCGACGAGGACGCCGAGCGTTCCGCCGCGACGATCGACGACCCACGGTTCACGTTTCGCCGCGGCTGGTTTTCGGCGCTTCCCGATCTCCTCGCACCGCTTCGGATCGACACGGTCGACGGCGTGCTGCTCGACCTCGGCGTTTCCTCGCCTCAGCTCGACCGTGCCGAGCGGGGCTTTTCATACCGGCTCGACGGACCGCTCGACATGCGGATGGACCGCTCGCGCGGCGAGACGGCCGCCGCGTTCATCGCGCAGGCAACGGTCGGCGAACTGACGAAGGCGATCCGCGACTATGGTGAGGAACGGTTTGCTCAATCGATTGCAAGAGCGATTGCGGCGGCTCGGCAGCGCGAGCCCATCGTGTCGACACGCGCGCTCGCCGCGATTGTCGCGCAAGCCGTCGGCGCGCGGACGCGGGGTGATTGGCGTCAGGATCCGGCGGCGCGCACTTTCCAGGCCCTTCGGATTGCGGTGAACCGGGAGCTTGCCGAAGTGTCGCTCGCACTGCCCCGAATCGCCGCAATCCTCGCGCCGCGCGCGCGCCTTGCCGTGATCAGCTTCCATTCGCTCGAGGACCGCCTCGTCAAGCGCTTCGTCGCGCTCGCGTCGAAGCCGTTCGGCGGCGATGAACGCCTCGCGCGAATGCCGATCCCGACGTCGGAACTGCCGCGGCCGCCGCTCGTGCAGGTCGGCCGCGCGATCAAGCCGGGCGCGGGGGAAATCGCGCGCAATCCGCGCGCACGAAGCGCCGTGCTGCGCGTCGCCGAGCGCACCGATGCGCCGCTGCCTTCCGGCTGGCCGCGCGGATTCGTCGTGGACGCGTTGCAGCGATGACACGGGTCAACCTGGTGCTGCTTTGCGTGCTCGTCGCCTGCGCGCTGTCGCTCGTCACGTCGCGTCACCAGGCGCGGCGGCTTTACGTCGAGCTCGAGCGCGAACGGGCGCACGCACGGCAGTTCGACGTCGAGTACGGTCAGCTTTCGCTCGAGCAGTCGACGTGGGCGATGCCGGCGCGCGTCGAGAAGATCGCGCGCGAATCGCTGCACATGCAGTTGCCGGCCGCGTCACGGGTGCAGATCGTCGAGTCGCCGGCGGGGCCGCCGCCGACCGCGACTAGCGCGGCCGTCGCGCAGGCCGCCGATTCCGGAGAGCGGCGTCCATGAGAGCGGCGATGCGAAAGCCGGTACCTCCGCCCGCCGAGCTGCCGCGCACGCGCGCGCTCGTCCTCTTCGGCGCGCTCGCGCTGCTCTTCGTCGTGCTCGTCGGCCGCTCGCTCTACCTGCAATGGGTCGAGAACGATTTCCTGCAGGGGCAGGGCGCCGCGCGCTTCTCGCGCGAGATCGAGGTGCCCGCGCATCGCGGCCGCATCGTCGATCGCAACGACGCGGCGCTCGCGATCTCGACGCCGGTCAAATCATTGTGGGTGTTTCGCGACCAGGTCAGCGCATCGCCGGCGGAGCTCGCCGCGCTCGCGCGCGTGCTCGACACGACGCCGCGCGAGATCGCGTCGCGCATCGCGGGCGACGGCGATTTCGCGTTCGTCGCGAAGCAGCTCTCTCCGGAAACGGCGGAGCGCGCAATGAAGCTCGGCATCAAGGGTCTGAACGAGCAGAACGAATATCGCCGCTACTACCCGGGCGGCGACGTCACCGCGCAGATCGTCGGTTTCACCGGCGACAAGGACCTGGGCCAGGAAGGCATCGAGCTCGCGCAGCAGCAATGGCTCGGCGGGACGCCGGGAAGCCGGCGCGTGATCATCAATCGCCGCGGCGAGATCGTCGAGGACGTCGCGGCGATCCGCGCGCCGCAGGCCGGGCGCGATCTCGCACTGTCGATCGACTCGCGCCTGCAATATCTCGCGTTTCGCGAGCTCAAGGCCGGCATCGAGCGCACGAAGGCGAGGGCGGGCGGTCTCTGCATCCTCGATGCGAAGACGGGCGAGATCCTCGCGCTCGCGAACTGGCCCACGTACAACCCGAACCGCCGCGACAAGGCCGCGCGCGACCGAATGCGCAACCGCGCGCTGACCGACACGTTCGAGCCCGGCTCGACGATCAAGCCGTTCACGATCGCCGCCGCGCTCGAGGCCGGCAAGGTGCGTCCTGACACGGTGATCCACACCGAAGCGGGCGCGCTGACGATCGGCCCGAATACGATTCACGACGCGCACCGCGCCGGTCCGCTGACCGTCGCGCAGGTGATTCAGAAATCGTCGAACATCGGCGCCGCGAAGATCGGCCTGTCGCTGCCGCGCGAGACGCTCTGGCGGATGTTCACCGAGGCGGGCTTCGGCACGAAGCCATCGACCGGCTATCCCGGCGAAGTGTCGGGCCGCCTTCGCGCGCCGTCGGCGTGGAAGCCGATCGAGCAGGCGACGATGTCGTACGGGCACGGCCTCTCCGTCAGCCTCGTGCAGCTTGCGCGCGCGTACACGATCTTCGCCGACGATGGCGAGCTGAAGCCGGTCACGTTGCTCAAGGCCGACGGCGCCGTTGCCGGCCGCCCGGTGATTTCGGCCGGTACGGCGCGCACCGTGCGGCGGATGCTTGAGCTCGTGACGCAACCGGGCGGCACCGCGCCGCAGGCGCAGGTGGCGGGCTATCACGTCGCCGGCAAGACCGGCACCGCGCGCAAGGTCGAGGGCCGCGAATACACGCGCAAGTACATCGCCTCGTTCGTCGGCATGGCGCCGGCGAGCAATCCGCGGCTCATCGTCGCGATCATGATCGACGAGCCGACCGGCGGCGATTACTACGGCGGCAGCGTCGCCGGGCCGATCTTCTCGAGCGTGATGGGCGGCGCGCTGCGCATGCTCGGCGTGCCGACCGATGCGCCGATCGACAATGTCGTGCTGCCGCCGCCGGGCAGCGAAGTGGAGGAGGAGTCGTAACGTGGCGGATCCGAGCGCTTCGATGACTGCAACCGAAGCCGATGCGGTGGTCGCGACGTTGCCGCCGCTTGCCGGCATCACCGCCGACAGCCGTCGCGTCGCACCCAGCATGGCATTCGCCGCGTATCCGGGCGCCGCGCACGACGGGCGTGCGTTCATCGACGATGCGCTCGCGCGCGGGGCTTCGGCCGTCGTGTTCGAGGCGCGCGGCTTTGCGTGGAACGCGCACGCGCATGTCGCGCACGCCGCCGTCCTGAACCTGAAGGCCAACGTGGGTCCGATCGCATCGGCGATCTACGATCATCCGTCGCGAAGCATGTGGATGATCGGCATCACCGGCACCAACGGCAAGACTTCGTGCGCGCATTTCATCGCGCGCGCGCTCTCGCATTGCGGGCGCCGCACCGCGATCGTCGGTACGCTCGGCAACGGGTTCGCCGATGCGCTCGCGCCGTCGGCGAACACGACGCCCGACGCGTGCGAGCTGCAAGGGTCGCTCGCGGCGTGGCAGCGTGGCGGCGCCGTCGCGGTCGCGATGGAAGTCTCGTCGCACGGGCTCGACCAGGGTCGCGTCAACGGCACCGCGTTCGACGTCGCGCTCTTCACCAATCTGACACGCGACCATCTGGATTATCACGGAACGATGGACGCATACGGCGAGGCGAAGGCGCGCCTCTTCGCGTGGCCGGGTCTGCGCGCTGCGGTGGTCAACGTCGGCGATCCGTTCGGCCGTACGCTCGCCGGGCGCGCCGCCGCGAGCGGCGTTCGCGTCACGACGTACGGTGCGCACGACGCGGACATCGCCGCGATCGACGTCGACCTCCGCGCCGAAACGACGCAGATCGCGTTCCGCACACCGCAGGGTCGCGGCCGCATGTCGACGTCGCTCGCCGGCGCGTTCAACGTGCAGAACCTGCAGGGCGTGCTCGGCGTGCTTCTCGCAAGCGACGTCGCCCTGGGTGACGCGCTCGCGGCGATGTCGAGGCTCGGCGCACCCGCCGGCCGGATGGAACGCCTGGGCGGCGGCGCCGCGCCGCTCGTCGTCGTCGATTACGCGCATACGCCCGACGCGCTGTCGCAGGTGCTGACCGCGATGCGGCCCGCGGTCGCCCGCGCAGGCCGCCTCGTTTGCGTGTTCGGCGCGGGCGGGGACCGCGATCGCGGCAAGCGCGCGCCGATGGGCGAGGTCGCCGGGCGGCTCGCCGATCGCGTGGTCGTCACGAGCGACAACCCGCGCTCCGAGGACCCGGCCGCGATCGCGGACGCGATCGTCGAGGGCCTGCGGTCGGTCAAGGCCGATTTTGCCGTGGAGCTCGACCGCGCACGGGCGATCGCGCAGGCGATCGGCGGCGCGCGCGCGGGCGACGTCGTCGTCATTGCGGGGAAGGGTCATGAGGATTATCAGGAAGCGAACGGCCGACGCGTCCCGTTTTCCGACGTGCAATGCGTGGCGGGCGTGCTCGCGGATCGGAGGGCCGGATGATGGACACGGCGACGGCCGCAGGCGCGGTCGGTGGCTCCGTGATCGGCGTGTCCGTACCCATCAGGCGCGTCACGACCGATACGCGCGACCTCGTCCCCGGCGATTTGTTCGTGGCCTTGCGCGGTGAGCGCTTCGACGGGCACGACTTCGTCGAGCGCGCGCTCGCGTCGGGCGCGGCCGCCGCGCTCGTGGCGCGCGCACGCGCGTCGTCGCTGCGCGGCAATCTCATCGCCGTCGACGATCCGCTGCGCTCGCTTGGCATGCTCGCGGCGTTCTGGCGTGGTCGCTTCGCCATTCCGGTAGCGGTCGTCGCGGGCAGCAACGGCAAGACGACAACGAAGGAGATGATCGCGTCGATCTTCCGCGCCGCGGCAGGCGCCGACGCGGTCGCGGCGACGCCCGGCAACTTCAACAACGCGATCGGGTTGCCGCTCGCGATCCTCGCATTGCGTGCGTCGCACCGGCTCGCGGTTTTCGAGATCGGCATGAACCATCGCGGCGAGACGTGCGAGCTCGCCGCGATCGCGCAGCCGACGATCGCCGTCGTCACGAATGCGCAGCGCGAGCATCAGGAATTCATGCGCTCGGTCGACGAAGTGGCCACCGAGCATGCCGACGTCGTCTTCGCGCTGCGCACGCCGGGGAGCGCCGTTCTGAACGCCGACGATCCGCGCGTCGCGACGTGGCGCGACGCCGCCGAGCAAGTGGGCGCCGCTGTCGTCACGTTTGGCATCGACCGGACCGCCGACGTGACGGCGCGATACGCAGCGCATCGCGAAGGCAGCGCGCTTGCGCTTTCGACCCCTGCCGGCAGCGCGCGCGCGCTGTTGCACGTACCGGGGCGGCAGATGATTGCGAACGCGCTCGCCGCCGCGGCCGCCGCGCACGCCGCACACGTGGCGTTGCCGGCCATCGTGCGCGGGCTCGAGGCGTTCCGGCCCCTGCGCGGCCGGCTTTCCCCGGCGACGACGACGGCCGGCGTTAACGTGATCGACGACAGCTACAACGCGAACCCCGATTCGGTGCGCGCCGCGATCGACGTGCTCGCCGGGCGCGCCGCGCCGCGCGTGCTCGTGCTCGGCGACATGGGCGAAGTCGG
>Ga0070679_100002237_pt1 | contig 17481 bp, 11 predicted proteins | sample KBSC63BmetaG_FD_65652 | JGI IMG/M metagenome (GOLD analysis project Ga0070679, IMG submission 65652) | Corn rhizosphere microbial communities from Kellogg Biological Station, Michigan, USA - KBS C6-3B metaG | ecosystem: Host-associated > Plants > Roots > Rhizosphere | place: USA: Michigan... | reverse complement strand
CTCGCTGGCCAGCTTCTCCTGCATGGTGCGGCCATCGGAGCGGTCGCGGGCGGCGCCGATGATCCAGCGCATGCCGAGCGCGGTGGCGCGATCGGGGCGAACGTCGACGGGGACCTGGTAGGTGGCGCCACCGACGCGGCGGGACTTCACCTCGACCTTGGGCTGAACGTTCTGCATGGCGCGATCCCACACCTTTACCGGATCATCTTTCGCCTTCTCGGCGACGATGTCGAAGGCGCGGTAGACGATGCGCTCGGCGATCGCCTTCTTGCCGTCCCGCATGACCGTGTTGACGAACTTCGTCACGCGGCGGCGCTGATCGACCGGCTGATCGGTGTACTTGGGATCGGGAAGCGGCTTGCGCTTCGGAACTTCACCTTTACGTGGCATGTCGCTCTATTCCTCTGGTCCGGATTACTTGGGACGCTTGGCGCCGTATTTCGAACGGCCCTGACGGCGGTTGGTGACGCCCGAGGTGTCGAGCGTGCCGCGAATGATGTGGTAGCGAACGCCCGGCAGATCCTTCACGCGGCCACCGCGGATCAGAACGACCGAGTGCTCCTGCAGGTTGTGCCCCTCGCCGGGGATGTAGGTGGTCACTTCCATGCCGTTCGTCAGGCGCACGCGCGCGACCTTGCGCAGGGCCGAGTTCGGCTTCTTCGGCGTGGTCGTGTAAACGCGCACGCAGACGCCACGGCGCTGCGGGCAGGACTTGAGCGCGGGCGAGTTCGTTTTGAACTGCGCCTTGGTGCGACCGAACTTGACGAGCTGATTGATGGTGGGCATTCGACGTGAACCTCGAAAATCCTGCTGAAATCCCGGGGAAGTGACCGATTCTGGGGGCGCCCGGAAAAATCCCCGGACACAGGGAGCCGGGGATTATAGGGACGGCCCCCCTGTTGTCAACCGAAAGCGCCCAGGTGCCGGTGATGTCGGCCTGTGGGCTACTTGCCGGTACCGGTGGCCCGGGTCGCCGCCTCGGCCGCGGTGGCGATGTCGACCAGCGGGCCCAGCAGCGTCCGCACCACGGCCCGGGTCGAATCGCTGCGCGAGATGACGGCCGCCGCGGCCGGTCCCGAGCGGTAATAGAGGTCGGTGGCCGTGGCGAACACGCGGCTGCGCTGCCGGAACGCGTCGCGGGCCACCCGCAGGGACTCGACCTGCGAGGACAGCGCGGATCCGTAGGCGGCCGTCGCCACGAAGCACCCGGACAGCTTGGTGAAATTGATCTTCGTGGTGGTGAACCGCTTGGACACGGCGTAGGGACCGACCACGGCGCACTCGTCGACCGCGCGCACCGCGACGTAGTACGAGGTCACGGGGCTGAGACCCCCGAAGTCGACGTCCACGGCAGTGCCGGGCGCGCCAGTGGTGGGGACGACCAGGGCGTCCCCCTCCAGCGAGGCGCTGGTCGCCAGACCGGCGTTGTTGAACGTCTGCGGGTCGGCCGCGGTGATCTCGCTGGTGCCGACGCGAACCTCGTAGTTGTGAATGGGATGGGTGCTGGCGGGCACCGTGAAATGCAGCGCGCCCCACTGGTACGAGTTCTTGGGGTCGTCGACGGGCCCCGCCTGCAAATTGCCCGGAGCGGCCGGCCCCGTCGACGTCGAGCAATCCCCGCCCGTCATCGTTCCCCCGCCCCCGGTGCCGACATTTCCGCCGGTGGCGCCGCTGATCCCCCCCGAGCCCGACGCCCCGGCCGTCCCACCGGCTCCGCCGGTTCCCGGGGGCGTCCCGGTCCCACCGCTGACCCGCAGCGAGACCTTGAACCGGTAGCTGCCGATCATCCGGAAGCGGTCCGCGCCGCTGCCGGGCGCCCCGTTCGGATCGTCGGTGATCGACCCGTCGATGGGGTGCAACGTGCCGCCGGACGGGCCGTAACCGTCGACGTCTCCGTAGCCGGTCGGCTTCGACGCCGTCGCGGTCGAGGACGTCGACAGGGTGAACGGCACCGAGAACGCCACCGAGGGCTGGCCGCGGTACGAGTAGCCATAGGTCTCGGCCCAGCTGTCCCAGGCGGGGCCGTTGGGCGTGTTGAAGCTGTAGCTGGCGTTGCTGTCCCCCTCGGTGTTCACCTCGGCCCACGCCACGTAGTCGCCGTCGGCCCAGTTGTCGGGCACCGCGAACAGGATCGACTGCTCCATGTCGCCGCCCGGCGCCGTCGCCATCGTGATCGTGTCGATGTCGGGCATGACGGTGCGGGCGTCATTGGCGTAATTGCTGACGTCGGCGGTGTCCGAGCAGGCGGTGGTCGTCCCCGACCCGCAGCGGAGCACGTCGCGGCGGGGCGGGTACAGGGACACGAGATTCAGCGTACGCGTGCTGGCGTCGTCGACCGGCTCGGCGTAGCCGGCCACCACGTCGGCGGACGTGATGTAGCGGCCCTTGTCACTGTTGAAACCGCTGGCGCACGAGACGGCGTCCAGCGCGTCCTTCTGCGTGGTGGCCGAATTGAACGACAGGCAGAAGTACCTCTCGGTGGTCGAATCGTCCGAAGTACGAGAGGCGTCCCCCTCGCTGTCCCGCTTCTGGAAGATGACGCGGTTGAACTGCAGCGCGCCCGGTCCGGCGGCCCGGCGGTGCGCCCAGATCGGCAGCGTCCCCTCGCGCCGGCCGTAAGGCCAGTGGAAGCCGCTGTTCATGTGCTGGGCGCCGGGGCGGTTGCCGATGCCGCGATAGCCGACGGCCTGGGTCAGGCTGATCGTCTTCAGGAACGTGCCGTCGGCCTTCTCGATCCACAGCGCCACCTGGGCGCGCGCCGTCGGCGTGTAGCGAAGCTCGAGCACGCGTGAGGTCGCGGTGCTGGTCTGGGCCTGGACCGGCGCGAGGGGCGCGATCAGCAGACAGCCGGCCACGATGAGGGAAAATCGAGCGCGGGGCATGGCCGCTGAGTATACGTAGGACCGGTCGCTAAGGCACGCGGGACCCCAGGGCCGCCCGGGTCACGGCCACCACGGGCGCCAGCAGCTGGCGAACCAGGGCCCGGGCCGTGTCGCTGCGCCCGACCAGCTCGGCCGCCACCGGTCCGGATCGGTAATAGAGGTCCGTCGCCGTCGCGAAGGTCACGCTGCGCGCGCGAAGCGCGTCACGGGCCACCCGCAGCGCCTGGACCTGGGGCTGCATGGCGGTGCCATAGGCGGCCGTGGCGACGAAGCATCCGGACAGCTTGGTGAAGTTGATCTTCGTCGTCATCAGGGTGGTGACGGCGATCGGCCCCGCCTCGCCGCAGACGTCGACGGCGCGCACGCCCACGTAGAACGTGCTGAGGGGGACCATGCCGCCGAACGGCACGTCGACGGCGTTGCCGGCGGCGACGGCGCCCACTTGCAGCGCCACCGGATCGATGGACGCGGTCACCCCGGGCGGGTCGTGCAGGAAGGACGCGTCGGTGGCGTCGATCTCTTTCAGACCGACACGCACGTCGTAACGGGCGATCGGCTTCGCGCTCGGGGGCTCGACGAAGTGCAACGTCCCCCACTCGTGCGAGTGACGGGGGTTGGTGTCGGGAACGGCCGTCAGTTGCAAGGGAATACCGGGAGGGTCGTGCTCGGGGCAGCTGCCCGCGTGGATGCGCAGGCGGGTCTCATCGGCCTGCACGCGCAAACGATCGGCGCCGCTTCCGGGCGCGTTCAGGGGATCGTCCGTGATGGCGCCGTCACCCATCGGGTTCAGCGCGTCCGCGGTCGGCCCCCAGCCGGCCAGATCCCCGTAACCGACCGGCGTCATCGCCGACGACAGCGAATCGCCGCCAATCGTGAAGGGGACCCGATAGACGACGGACGGCTGTCCGCGATAGGGGTAGCCGTACTTCAGCGCGTACGGCTTGTCCCAGGCCCCGTCGGGCAGCAGCGGCGTCGGGTACGTCTGATCGTTGAAGGTGGCGTTGTAGTCGCCTTCCTTGCTGACCTCCATCCAGGCCACGTAATCGCCGTCCGCCCAATCGTCGGGGATCACGAACATCACCGACTGGGCAGCGTCGCCGGCCGGGGTGGCCATGGTGACGGCGTCCAGGTCGGGCATGACGTTCAACGCGGACTGCGCCAGCAGGTTGACGTCGTCGCCGTCGTTGCAAACGGTGCCCCCAGTGCAGTGCGTGACGTCGCGCCGCGGGGGATATAGCGACACCAGGTCGAGGGCCCGCATGATCCCCTGCCCCGCGATCTCCGCCGGCTCGGCGTAGCCCCTGTCCACGTCGGACTGGGTGATGAAGCGACCCTTGTCGCTGTTGAAGCCGCTGGCACAGGTGACGGCGTCGAGGGCCTTGTCCCGCGTCGACTGATCCACGACGCCCGTCTTTTCTTGAAAGGACAGGCAAAAGTAGCTATCGGGCGACGAATCCTCCGTCGAACGCGACGCGAACCCTTCCGAAACCCGGTTCTGGAAGATGACGCGCGGGAACAGCTGGGCGCCGGGCGCGGCGGCGCGGCGGTGCGCCCAGACCGGCAACACCCCCTCGCGCCGCCCGTAGGGCCAGCGGTAACCGCTGTTCATCTGGGAGGCGCCCGGGCGGTTGCCGATGCCCCGCGTCCCGACCGACTGGGTCAGGCCCACCGTCTTCAGGAAGGTGCCGTCCGGCGCCTCGATCCACAGCGCCATCTGCGCGTGCGCCGTGGGCGTGAACTGGAACTCAACGGCGCGCGAGACGGCGGCGCGGGCCGCGCCCGGCCCCACCACGAGCGCCACCAGCCCTGACATCAAGACGCGAGCCTGTCCCCCTGCGCGCATCGGCAAAGTATAGCGTTTCGAACGCGCGGCGGGCGCGTGATAGAAGCGCGACGTGCGCATCGGCATCGACCTGGGGGGCACGAAGATCGAGGGCGTGCTGCTGGCGTCCGACGGCCAGGAGCGGCGCCGCGATCGGATGGCGACGCCGCGCGACGGCTACCCGGCCGTGCTGGAGGCCATCGCGCAGCTGGTGCAGCGCCTGGAAGCGGGTCTGGCGCCGGGGGCGTCCATCCCGGTCGGGGTCGGGACGCCCGGATTTCTGGCCCCGCGCGATGGGCGCATCGTCAATTCGAACCTGCTGGCGCTGAACGGACAGGCTATCGACGCCGACCTGACGGCGCGGTTGGCGCGACCGGTGCGCGTCGCCAACGACGCCCAGTGCTTCGTGCTGTCCGAGGCCACCGATGGGGCGGGCGCGCGCGCCGGCGGCGCGAAGGCCGGCCCGGACGTCGTCTTCGGCGCCACGCTGGGAACGGGCGTGGGCGGCGGCTTCGTCGTCGACGGGCGCGTGCTGGACGGCGCCAACGGCAGCGCCGGCCAGTGGAGCCACACCACCCTGCCCTTCCTGCGCGAGGAGGACGGCAGCGGCGGCACCTGCTTCTGCGCCCACGCCGCCTGCATCGAGCGTTTCATCGCCGGTCGCGGACTGGCCTGGGACTACGAGCACGCCCACGGTGAAGCGCTGTCCCCCGAGGAGATCGGGCGGCGCGAGCAGGCCGGCGACCCGCGCGCCGCCGCCACGTTCGCCCGCTACGAGGACCGGCTGGCGCGGGCGCTGGCGGCCGTGATCAACTTCGTCGACCCGCGCGTGATCGTGCTGGGCGGCGGCGTCTCGAACAACGCCCGCCTGTTCCAAAACGTCCCCCGCCTGCTGGGCCGCTACACCGTGGCCCAGAATCCCACCACGCCGATCGTGCACGCCCAGCACGGCGACGCCAGCGGCGTCCGCGGCGCCGCCTGGCTGTGGCCGGCAACCTGACGCAGTCTCCGCTACACCAAAACATTTCCGGCTCCGGAACCCCAATGTCTTCTCCTGGCGTTCCTGACTTCCTGGCTTCCTGACTTCCTGGCGTTCCTGACTTCCTGGCGTTCCTGGCGCCCCTGGCGTCCTGGCGTTTCGTCTCCCCCGTCCCCCCGAGCGCTTGCCCGCCGTGACCGTCCCGCCGACCGCGTCTGTGCCCGCTTCGTGAGTGATTCGGCTGATCGCCCGTCGTTGACCATGTGCCTGGGTCGGCTATCGTCGGGCGATGCGACGTATCGGGCTTGCGCTCGTCGGGTTCGCCATCATGACCATGACCACCACTTTCAGCGACGCCACGGAACGGAAGGACATCCCCGAGAAGTACAAGTGGAGGCTGGGTGACCTGTTCCCATCGGACGCGGCCTGGTCGAAGGCCAAGGACGAGCTGACCGCCAAGCTGCCCGAGCTGTCCAAGCACAAGGGGAAGCTGGGCAAGTCCGCCGGTGAGCTGCTGGCGACGTTGCAGGCGATGTTCGACTTCGATCACGAGCTGTCGAAGCTGTCCGTTTACGCGAGCGCGCTGTCGGACGAGGACGTGCGCGCGGCGCGTCCGCGGGAGATGAAGCAGGCGGCCGAGGACCTGGGCACGCAGTTCGCGGCGGCCTGCTCGTGGATCCGGCCCGAGATCGTGGCCCTCGATCCCGCCAAGCTGCGCAAGTTCCAGGCGACGGAGCCGAAGCTGGGGCCGTACCACATGTACCTGGAAGAGGCGGTGCGGCGGAAGCCGCACACCCTGAACGCGGCCGAGGAGAAGATCGTGGCCGAGGCGAGCGATCTCGAGCGCGCGGGCGGCGAGGTGCACGGCATCCTGGCGAACGCCGATCTCCCCTACCCGACGCTGAAGCTGTCGACGGGCGAGTCGGTGCGCCTGGACGCCTCGGCGTACACGCTGCACCGTCAGTCCCGCAACCGCGCCGACCGTGATCACGTGTTCTCGGCCTTCTTCGGCGCGCTGAAGACCTACGAGCGGACCATGGGGGCGACGCTGGCGGCGGCGGTGAAGTCGCACCTGTTCTACGAGCGCGTCCACCACTTCGACTCGGCGCTGCAGGCGGCGCTGTTCCAGGACAACATCCCCACCAGCGTCTACAAGCAGCTGCTGTCCGACGTGCACCGGAGCCTGCCCACGCTGCACCGCTACCTGACGTTGCGGAAGAAGATGCTGGGTCTGGACGTGCTGCGCTACCAGGACCTGTACGTGCCGCTGGTGTCGAACGTCGACATGAAGTTCGACCCCGACCAGGCCCGCGCCATCACGCTCGAGACGCTGGCGCCGCTCGGCAAGCCGTACACCGAGGCCATGCGCCAGGGGTTCGAGAGCGGCTGGACCGACTACCTGCCCTCGACGGGCAAGCGCTCGGGCGCCTACTCGACCGGCGTCTACGGCGTGCACCCGTTCCAGCTGCTGAACTTCAACGGCCACTACGACGACCTGTCGACGCTGGCCCACGAGTCGGGGCATTCCATGCACACGTACCTGTCGTACGCGGCGCAGCCCTACCCGACCGCCGACTACCCGATCTTCGTCGCCGAGGTGGCCTCCACGTTCAACGAGAACCTGCTGGTGCACCACCTGCTGGATCAGGCGAAGGACGACGACACCCGGCTGTTCCTGCTGGGCACGCTGCTGGACGGCCTGCGCACGACGCTGTTCCGGCAGACGCAGTTCGCCGAGTTCGAGCTCGCTTTCCATGAACAGGCCGAGCGAGGCGAGCCGCTGACCGGCGAGAACCTGTCGCAGCTGTACCTGAAGATCGCCCGCCAGTACTACGGCCACGACAAGGGCATCTGCCAGGTCGACGACCTGCTGGCGGTCGAGTGGGCCTACGTGCCGCACTTTTATTACGACTTCTACGTGTACCAGTACGCCACGAGCATGGTGGCCTCCACCTCGCTGGCGCGCGCGGTGCGCGAAGAGGCAAAGACGGGCCAGACCACCCGCCGCGACGCCTACCTGAAGATGCTGTCGTCGGGCAGCTCGCGCTACGCCATCGATCTGCTGAAGGACGCCGGCGTGGACATGACCACCTCGGCCCCCTTCGACGCCGCCATCGCCGAGATGAACGCCACCATGGACGAGATGGAGCGGATCCTGGCGCGGCGGAAGCACTGAGCCGTAGAGTACGGGTCCACCGCAAGGCGGATCGTCGAGGAGGTCGTGATGCGCGAAGCGCTGCACCGGATCGAAGCATGGGTCCTGACCGCTCTGATGATCTCCTGCCTGGCCGCCTGCTCCGCCGGAGGTGACGGCGGACCATCGCCCGGTGGTCCGGGAGCATCAGCCGCATGGGCCCGCAGCGTCGCTTCGGCGCCGACGGCGTCGGAGTTCGACGGGGTGGCGACAGATGGCGCGGGCAACGTGTACGTGGCGGGTGCGGTCTGGGGGCCGGGCTCGTTCGACTTCGGCAGCGGCGTCACCGTCACCACCGTGTCGGATGGCTGGGACGCGCTCGTGATCAGATACGACGCCTCGGGGACCCCCTCGTGGGTGCGCACCGTGGCGGCCGGCCCGATCCGATCCGAGTTCTCCGCCGTCGTGGTGGATTCGTCGGGCGCCGTCTACGCCTGCGGCTTTATTTACGGCGCCTCGGGTTCCGTGGACTTCGGCAACGGTGTCACATTGACGAAGTCCGACGCCTTCCGGAACGCAGTCCTCGTCAAATATGACGCTGCAGGCCTGGCCGAGTGGGCGCAAGTCGTCGCCGGCGACGGAGGCGACTCCTTCTGCGCCGGGCTGACCGTCGATGCCGCCGGAGGCGTTTACGCCGTCGGAGCCGTCGACGGCACGGGAACCTACGACTTTGGAAACGACGTCAGGGTCACCGGAGTGACAACCGGCGATGGCTTCATCAATCCGCCTGACACGGCGGTCCTGGTCAAGTACGACGCCTCGGGCGTCGCTCAATGGGCCCGGGCGGCTTTGGGGGGATCGCCGTCGTCGGGCTTCTCCTCCGTCGCGGTCGACGCGGCCGGTGATGTGTACACCGCGGGGCATATCGCGGGCACGAACCCATACGACTTCGGCGACGGCGTCACGGTCGTTGGCACGGCGCACGATAGCCACATCGCCGGCGAGGCGAGCAGCAGCGCCTTACTCGTGAAGTACGACCCCACGGGGGTGGCGCACTGGGCACGTTCGATCGACGGGCACGGGGCTTCTTCCGGCTTCGACGCCGTCGCGCTGGACTCCGCCGGTGCCGTCTACGTCGCGGGATCCACCGGCGCTTGCTCACCTTGCGACTTTGGTGGCGGCGTCACTGCCGCGGGTTCCGTCAAGGACGGTTCCTTCACAGGCCTCGCCGGTCCACAGTTCGTCGTGCTGGCGAAGTACGACGCCTCCGGAGCGGCACAGTGGGCCCGAACGGTCAGCCCGGGAGGCTCGAACTCTTATTTCACGTCCGTCGCGACAGATGGCTCTGACAACGTCTATGTCGCGGGTGCCGTCGATCCCACGGGGACCTACGTGTTTGGCGACGGCGCCAGCATCGTCACGTCAGATCATCGCCGGGGCTCCTACCCCGCTGTGGTCAAGTACGATGCCTCAGGTTCGGCCCAGTGGGCTCGATCTTCCAGCAACGGCGACTCGAGCACCGACATTCTCTACTCTGTGACGCTCGACCCCTCCGGGAACATCTACGCCGCAGGCGTCATCGCAGGTCCAGGCGAGGTCGACTTCGACGGCCAGGTCAGCGTGGTCGCCGGAGCCGCGACGACGCCCGACGGCTGGAGTGGTCTGGTCGTGAAGTACCGGCCCTGACACGTCACAGGTCGCGACGCGAGACCGGCGCGCGCACCAACTTGGGCGGGGCCATGGCGTCGGCGCCGATCGCCTGCGGCGCCAGGCCCAGCTCGGCCATCATGCGGGCGTCCCACGGCTCCAGCGCGTCCAGCCCCGCGATGTACCTCCGCGCCGGGTTCGCGAGCGGGTTGCGGATGGACAGGATCTCCAGCCCCGAAGCCAGGATGGTCCGTCGATAGGCGTGACGGCTGCTCTGACCCAGCCGCGCCAGGTAGTGGCGGCCGATGTTCTGGACGCTGCCCAGCGTGCGGCACAGGCGCTGGAAGTGGTCGACCACCTCGTCGGGCGTCAGGTGCAGCGGGCGATGACAGACGGTGTAGCCGTCGAAGTCGCGGATGGTGGCGCCCGGCAGCAGCCGGCCCTCCCGCGCCACCTGCTCGAAGAACGGCGTCTCGGGGTACGGGCAGACGATGCCCAGGAAGGTGACCGAGAAGTAGCGCAGCTCGGCCAGGTACTCGGGCAGCCGCTCCAGGTAGCCATTGGTGTCACCGTCGGCGCCCACCAGCAGGCCGAATGACAGCAGGATCCCCTCCGAGAAGCAGCGGTTGATGACGGCGTCGACCTCGTCGATGCGGTTCTGCCCCTTGTTCATGCTGGCCAGCGACGCGGGGTCCAGCGACTCGAGGCCCGTGTACACGTAGCGACAGCCCGCCTGGGCCATCAGGCGCACCAGCGCCGGGTTGCGCAGGACATTGAACGTCAGCGCGCAGCCCCACGTCTTGCGCAGGGGGATGAGCGCCTCGCACAGCTCGCGCAGGTAGGTGAGCGAGCCGCCCAGGTTGTTGTCCAGGAAGATGAACCAGTCGTCGAACACGCCCAGCAGATTGCGGTTCCAGGTCAGCCGCCGGCGGATGTCGTCGACCACCTCTTTCACCGGACGGAAGCGGTACTTCTCCCAGCCGGTCAGCACGCAGAAGTTGCACGCGAAGGGACAGCCGCGCGAAGCCTCGATGGCCGGCAAGCGGAACAGGTTGTCGCGGTAGTCGATCAGGTCCCAGCGGTACGGCCGGATGTCGGCAGCGCTGCCGGCCGCGTCGTAGCGCCGCTGCAGGCGTCCGCGGGCGAAGTCGTCGATCAGGCGCGGCACGTTGGCCTCCGGCTCGCCGGTGATCACGACGTCGAAGTGCCCGCCGCAGTCGTCGGCGAAGTGGCGGGCGTGGCGGCCGCCCGCCACGGTCTTCGCGCCGCGCCGGCGAAACAGCGCCGACAGGACCTTCGTGTGTTCGTAGGAGGCGTGCAGGTACGAGAAGAAGACGAGATCCCAGTCGCGGTCGAGCGGGACGTCCACCTCCTTCTCGTTGTAGAGCTCGATCTCGGCGTCCGGCGGGCACAGGCCCGCGATCAGCTCGGGCACCGCCGATTGCATCACCGAGCGCTCCTTGCGCGGCAGGCGTGTGGCGTGCGTGTAGGTGGCGATGATCGCGATGCGCATCAGACCTCGCGAAGCCCGTCGCGTGCCGTCCAGCGGCGCGGGTCCAGCGCCAGCGCCGCGCCCAGCTCGGCCGCGCGCCGCTCATGGACGGAGCGCTCGTGCTCCAGCAGCCGGGCGGCGTCGCGGCAGGCTTGAAACAGCCACAGCCGGTTCGGCGACCCCTCCAGCACCTCCACCGCGCGCGCGATCGTCCGGCGGGCCTGCGCGGGCCGACCCGCGAAGGCGAGCGCCCGCGCCCGCACCCGCAGCGTCGGTCCCACCAGCATCGGGTAGCGGCGCGCCACGCTGGTCAGGCGTGCCAGCGCGCCCCGCACGATCCGCTGCAGCCGGCGGCGGCGGGCATCGTCCAGCCCCTCCCCCCTTTCCAGCGCCAGCAGCGCCGCCTCGGCGGCGTCGACCATGCCCACCTGCAGGAAGGGAACCTGCACGCGATAGCGGCGCAACGTCTCGAACAGCGCCTCGGCCGCGTCGGCGGCGGCCGCCGCGTCCGACTCGTCCACGCCCAGCGCGGCCAGGTGCGCCTGCGCCGCGGTCTGGTTCGCCACGTCGCGCACCACGCGCGACGCCTCCAGCGCGGCGGACAGCTCGCGGCGGGCCTCGGCGGCGCCCATGGCGCCGCGCAGATAACGAACGTACGGCGTCCACGCCTGCGACCACGCGACGTGCATGGCGCCGCCCGCGTCGCGCGCCAGCGCGCTCATCTCGCCCCACAGGCGCTCCGCCGGTTCCAGCTGTCCGGCCAGGAAGTGCGCGGTCGCCTCCAGCATCAGGTTCGTCAGCAGCTCCCACACCTCGGAGACGGGCTTCAGCGCGGCCACCGATCGGTGCAGCAGTTCGACCGCGCGGTCCAGCTCGTTGCGGAAGATCGCGACCGTTCCCAGACGGCCCAGGCTGACCCCCAGCGCCAGGCCGCTGCCCGACCGCTCCGCCAGCGCCACGGCGCGCTGGCAATGGCGTGCGGCGCGCGCCAGCAGGCCGACGCCCGACAGGATCGCGCCGAAGTACCCTGACGCCAGCACGCGCGTCACCTCGCGCCGCGAACGGCGGGCCAGGTTCATCGCCGCCGTGCCCGCCCACAGCAGCTTGCCGATGTCGACGAAGTAATAGATCCGCACCAGCAGGATCAGCACCTCCGCCTGCCGTTCCAGCGCCGCCGCGCCCGGCTCGGCCGCCGGCGCGCGGGGCGCCCGGTCCGACGACAGAACATGCCGCGCCAGCTCGCCACCGATGGCCAGCGCCAGGCCGACGCGATCGCGCGGGGGCCGGCGGCCGAATAGCTCCAGCGCGCTCTCCAGATCGGCGATGGCGGACTGGAAGTCCCCCTTCTCTTGAAAGACATGGCCCCGATCGACGAACAGCTCGGCGCGCGGGCCATCGGTCGCCGCGGACAGCATCACCGTCAGCAGCGCCAGCGCCTGATCGTGAAGCCCGGCCTGCCGGTAAGCCTCGGCCGCCTCGCGCCGCACCGCCTGCAGCGTCTCGGCGTCGCCGGCGCGGGCCAGCAGCTCGAGCGCGATCCCGAAGTGGCGGGCGGCGTCCCGGCTGGCGTACACGTCACGCGCCCCGCGCGCCACGCGCAGGGTGAAGCGCAACGCCCCCTCGTCATCGCCGGCGTTCAAGGAGTGGTGCGCCAGCGCTTCCAGCTCGCCACTCGGCAAGCTGTCGACGGCGACGCCCGCTTGCAGCGCGGCCGCCAGATCGGCGTGACAGCGGCGGGCCTCTTCCGGCGCCAGCGTCGACGCGACCAGCTCGCGAATGCGATCGTGGTAGGCCTCGACGACGTCCCCCTCCTGAACCCCGGAGGCGCGGACCAGGTTGCCGTTGCGCAGCGCCAGCAGCGCCCCGAAGTCGTCTGGCCCCAGCCCCGCCGCGCGGCGCAGCGCCCCCTGCCGGGTGGGACGCCCCGCCACGGCCACGCGCTCCAGCAGGCGGCGCGCCGCCGCCGGCAGCGCGGCCACCCGCACCTTCAGCAGCTCCTCCAGCGTGGCGGGGCGGCGCGCGTCCCGGGTCTCGTCGCCGCGCTCGCGCTCCAGGCGCGCCAGCTCGGCCACGAACAGCGGACTGCCCGATGACTCCTGGGCCAGACGGTCGGCGCGTTCGCGGGAGGAACCATCCGCGCGGCCAAGCAGCCGCAACGCCAGCGCGCTGCTCTCCGCGGGCGTCAGGGGTTCGACGGCGACGCGGTGGACCCCCACGGCGGGGCCGGACAGCGACAGGATCTCGGTCAGGCCGGTGATCGGCTCGCTGTGCTTCGCCTCCTCGGCGCGGTAGCTGAACAGCCACAGCACGGCGGGACAGGCGACGCCCGACAGCGGCCGCGACAGCAGAGGCAGGCTGTCGACGTCGCTCCACTGAAAGTCGTCGATGTGGATGACCAGCGGCCTCTGCTGGGCGAACCGGCCCAGCAGGCGGCGCAGCGCCTCGGCCGCCTGGCGGCGCAGCCCGCGCGCGTCGGCGTCGCTCAGCGCCGCGTCCTCACCGTCCCCGTCCAGCTCGCCCGACAGGCGTCGCGCCGAAGGGAACAGGCGGCCCAGCGCCTCCACGTCCGTCCGCGGGATCGCCTCGCGCGCTTCCGCGGGCAGCGCCGCGATCTCGGCGACGAGAGCGTCGACGACGCCGTCCAGCGCCTTGTGCGGCACGGATTCACGTTCGTAGCAGCGCGCCTCGATCACCAGCGCCTCCGGCTGCTGCGCGCGCAGGCCGGCCAGGAAGCGGCGGCAGAGCGCCGACTTGCCCATGCCCGAGCGCCCCGTGATGGTGACCGCCACCGCGTGTCTGCCGGCGTGCGCGCGCCAGGCGGCGTCCAGCGCGGCCAGCTGCTCGGTCCTGCCCACGAAGGCGGCCCCCACGCCGGCGGACACCTCGTCTTCCACCGACATGCTGCTGGCGATGAACGTGCCGTCGCCGCGCGCGCCCGCGGCGCGCAGCACCTCGCCGGTGAGCGGTCGCTCGGCTGGCGCGCGCGCCAGCAGCCGCATGGCCAGGTCGGCCAGGTCCTCGGTGCCCGGCGGTGTCAGCCCGCGGATGTCGGGCGGGTCCTGGTTCAGCTTCTGCTTCAGGATCTGGCCGATCGACCCCTCGAACGGCAGCCGCTGCACCAGCGCCTCGTACAGCATGGCGCCCACGGCGTACCAGTCCGACGCCGCGTCGCCGCCGATCCCCAGCACCTGCTCGGGCGCCATGTACTCGGGCGTGCCGCCGGTGGTGCTGACGCCTGGCCCCTCGCCGCCCGCGACGGGGACGCCGTGGCTGACCAGCCCGAAGTCCAGCAGCACGGCCCGCCCGGCGCCGCTGACCAGCACGTTCGTCGGCTTGATGTCCCGGTGGACCTTGCCGGCGGCGTGGATCGCCCGTACCCCCTCGACCAGTTGCCGCAGCACCGAACGGAGGCGATCGACGTCCAGCACCAGCGTCGCCGGGGGCGGCGGCTCGACCACCTGCGCCTTGCGCTCGAGCACGGGCTGCGGATCCAGCGCGGGGATCAGGCGTAGCGTCTGGGCCTCTCCCGACGAGATTCCGTGCGGCGGCGGCGCCTCGGGCCGGGCGCCGTCCAGCACGTAGCTCAGGAAGTCGACGCCGTCGATCAGCTCCATCGTGAAGAACCAGGCGTTCCCCGACGACACCAGCTCGTACAGGCTGACCAGGTTCGGATGCGAGACCTCGGCCAGCGCGCGAAACTCGCGCTTGATCTGAAAGATCCCCTGCGGATCCAGCCGCTGCAGGATCTTCAGGGCGACCTCGCTGTCGCGCGCGCGATCGTAGGCCGCGAACACCACGCCCATCCCACCGGCGCCCAGCCGGCGGCGCAGGACGTAACGACTCGTCCCCGCGAAGCCCTCTACGCGCACGTCACGACCGGAGAAGGGGCCTGGCGGGCGAAGAAGACGCGACCTGCGCCCACAGCTTGCCTCATGCGTGCGACCACAGCTGGCTCCACTCCGCCGGCGCGCCGGGATCGAAGCGGACCGCGTCCAGCGTGATCACGAACGGCTTCATGTCGTCCGGGATGGAGACCCCCATCTCGCGCGCCACCTCCTTGTAAAGATCGTCGTGAATGGCGCGATCGACGGCGGCGGGGGACGGCGGCGAGGGGACCAGCTTGAACCGGGCCAACAGCGCCAGGTACAGCAGCGCGTCCGCGCGGCGGGGGGCGTTCACGCGCCCCCCGTGGTGAAAGAAGATCATGTCGTCCTCGAAGTCGCGCTCGCCCAGCTTGCAGCCCAGGTCGTACACGCTGGCCAGCCGCGAACGGATGGGCCCCGAGTCGAGGTCCAGGTACTGATGGCGGGCCAGCACGTCGCCGACCGTGGGGCGGGCCCGGTTCGCCGGCACGTCCAGCCACACGGAGGTCTCGATCACCGCGCGCACGACCGCCTTCAGCTCGGCGCGGTGCTCGGTCAATCCCTGCTCGGTCGTGCAGAGCGCGCTGCGCGGCGCCGTCTGCCAGATGTCCTGCGCGGTGGCGAAGGTAAAGCCCACGTCTTGCTGGGTCGCCAGCGCCGACCAGGGGTCGGGCGCGGCGAAGCCGAGGATCCGTTCGTCACGCAGCTCGGCCATCATGCGATCGGCCGGCAGGGCCTCGATCTGCACGCGCTCGGGCGGCACCTGCGCGGCCGCCAGCAGGTAGCGCAGCAACAGATCATCGCAGCCGCCGGCGATCGGCACCGCGAAGACCACCGGCCCATTCGCGCGACGGGCAATGGTCTTTCGCAGCCCTTCCAGATCCAGAAACTTCACCGCGTCGCACAGGTCGCGCGCCAGCGTGACCGCGGCCCCGTTCTGCGACAGGATCATCAAGGTCACCAGGTCCGACGGCCCGGCAGGTAGCTCCATGCCCGCCTGCGCGATGGGAAGGCTGGCCGGCAACTGCGCCGCCACCAGATCGCCCGCCGCCAGCAGCTCCTTCAGCTCGACCGGCGAGGCGGCGCGGTGGAACAGGGGGGACAGGTCCTGCTTCGCGTAGTACCCCAGCTCGTCGGCGAACAGCAGCGACGCGGCGTCGGTCTGGCGCAGGAATCCCAGCGTGGGTTTCAGGCGGTGCTTCTGGCGGCCGGTCTTGGTCCAGGAACAGCCTGCCACCGAGAGCCCACCCGTCGCCTGCAAAAAGCTCCGCCGCGTGGGCAGGTATGCGGTCACACGGAATTTTTACACCCACCGGTCCCCCTCCGATAGTCGGCCCAGCGTCGCAGGAGGCAGGAAATGCCCGAAAGGAGCCGGCCATCGATGCAGCGGCGAGCCCGTCGTGCCGATAGCGGTCCCTGACCCGAAGAGGCCGGGTTGCGCTGACCCCGGTCAGAACCAGAATGCGCCCAGGAGGTGTCGCATGTGGCTAGCTCTTGCTGTCCTGCTGACGGTCGTCTGGGCCGTATCGTTCGCCGTGTTCAAAGTGGCCGGCTGGGCCATCCATCTGCTGATCATCGCCGCGGTGATCACGGGCATCATCCACCTGTTCCAGTGGATGCGGCACAGGAGGACCACGTGAGCTACCCGCCGCCACGATCAGGGCTGTCCTAGCTCCGTGCCGCTCTGGTTACAGGCGGGGTTGTGGGGACTGCTCGGGGGAGCCGCGCTGCTGATTGGCGCGCTCGCTGGCTTTCTAATCCGAGTGCCCCGCTATCTCATCGCGGGCGTGATGGCCTTCGGATCGGGCGTGCTGGTCTCTGCCCTGTCTTACGACCTGATCGAGGAGTCGATCTCTCGCGGGGGGATGACCGCCACCGCGCTGGGCTTCGTCGGGGGCGGGCTGGTCTACACGCTGGCGAACATGGCGCTGGCCCGGCGGGGCGCGCGCCATCGCAAGCGCTCGGGCAACCAGCAGCCGTCCGAGGCGCAACAAGCGGGCAGCGGGTTGGCCATCGCCATCGGCGCGTTGCTGGACGGAATTCCCGAGTCGATCGCCATCGGCGTCAGCTTGATCGGCGGTGGCGCCGTCAGCTGGGTGACGGTCGCGGCCGTGTTCCTGTCCAACGTTCCCGAGGGGCTCTCCAGCGCCTCCGGCATGAAACAGGCGGGCCGGTCGCCTGCTTACGTGTTCGGGCTGTGGACCGGCATCGCCGTCATCTCGGCGATCGCGGCGCTGGTGGGCGAGGCGGTCTTCCACCGCCTTTCGCCGGCCGTCATCGCAGGGACCGTCGCCACGGCGGCGGGCGCCATCCTCGCCATGGTCAGCGACACCATGATCCCCGAAGCGTTCGAGGAGACACGGGACTGGGCGGGGCTGGTCACGATCCTGGGTTTCCTGTGCGCCCTGATCCTCACGAAGATGGGCGGGTGAGCGGCAGGATGCGGGTGCTGGGGATCGGCGACGACCTGAGCCTGGGGGCGATGTACCTGGATCTGCAAAGGGACGGGCACCAGGTTCGCGTCTTCGTCGATGATCCGGAGTGCGCCGACACCCTGGCCGGCCTGGTGCGCACCGTCCCCGACTGGCGGGCGCAGCTGGACTGGGTGCGCGCCGCCGGGCGCGAAGGCGTCATCGTGTTCGAGACGGCCACGCGCGGCCAG
>Ga0070679_100002236_pt1 | contig 17481 bp, 18 predicted proteins | sample KBSC63BmetaG_FD_65652 | JGI IMG/M metagenome (GOLD analysis project Ga0070679, IMG submission 65652) | Corn rhizosphere microbial communities from Kellogg Biological Station, Michigan, USA - KBS C6-3B metaG | ecosystem: Host-associated > Plants > Roots > Rhizosphere | place: USA: Michigan... | reverse complement strand
AAAGCTTTCGGACGCGCCAGCGCGGCGACGAAATTGCCGCCTGAAAAATTTCTGTTCCGCGTAAGCAGCGCGCCGCCGCCGAGGCCGGAGCAAACTTTCTCCGCGCCGAAGCTCACGATCCCGGCGTCACCGAAACTCCCCACCGGCCGGCCGTCTATCGTCGCGCCGAGCGCCTGCGCCGCGTCGTCGATGACCCGGATGTTTCGCGCGTGCATGAGTTCGATGATGGCGCCGATCTCCGCAGGATTGCCGAACAGATGCGGCACGATGATCGCTTTGGTTTTTTGCGTGAGCGCCGCGCCGACCGTATCGACGGTAAGATTGAGCTCGGGGCCGACGTCGGCCAAAACCGCCGTCGCGCCTACGGCGAGCACCGGCAAGACCACCGCAGCGCAGCAAAAGGTCGGCAGCACGACCTCGTCGCCCGGCCCCACCTCGCAACCGCGGAGCGCCAACTCCAGCGCCAAACTTCCTGAGCCACAAAGAAACACTTGATCTGCGTGCATCTCGCGCAGAACCAACCTGTGCAGTTCGTCGATCGCTGAGCCGGCAACAATGCAGCCGGCGCCGAGCGAACGGCAAATGCTCCGATAGGTCGACCGCTGCCAATACGGCATGGCCAGTGGCACATGGAAGAAAACTCGCCCGGGCTTCATGGCATCGCGGTTTCTACAATTTTTACTGTCGAACCCTCCACCCACTAAAACACATTCACACCTTGTACAGGGTTTCGGGAGTTATACACTTTTATACAGGCGCGCGCTGGCTGGAATGCCGTAGCGCGGCGAAATGGAGGATTTCCTCATGGCAATAACTTTCGCGACCCACAAAGCTTCTCGAGTTCGCTTCCAAGCCATTTCACTCCTGCTCGGATCTTTGGCTCTCGCGAGCAGCGGCTGCAGCGCCGCCAAACCGCCCGCCGGAATCTTGTCCGATGCGGAATTGGACGTGCGCGCGGCGAACGAAGCGCGCGCCGACGAGCTCGCTCCCATGGACCTACAGAGCGCTCGAGAAAAGCTCGTAGCTTCGCGCAAAGCGATGCAAGAGAACAAATATGAGGCCGCCCGGCGTCTCGCTGAAAGCGCTCAGGTGGAAGCCGAGCTCGCCACCGCCAAAGCCGAAGCTGAGATCGCTCGGCGCACCGCGGACAGTCTGCGCCACCGCCTCGATCCGCTTCGCTCGGGAAACGAACGGGCCGCGACCTCGCAGCCGGCGCCCGCGCCCAACAAGGAGTGAATATGCAGTCTAATTCGATCCGAGTTTCCGCGAGTCTTGTCTCAATGTTTTGGTTCGCGGCAATTTTTCTGGTGATCTTCCTGATGGCGGGTTGTGCGACGGAGGTGAACAATCCCGCATTGGAACGGGCGCGCGACGCGTATGCTCATGCGCGGCAAGATCACGATCTGGTCGCGCGCGCCGGAGTGGATCTCGAGCGCGCGCGCTTGACGTTGGAGCAAGCCGAGCGCGCGTGGACGAATGACAAGGACGTCGTCGAGGCGGAGCACCTCGCCTACCTCGCTGAGAAGAGAGTCGAGATCGCGCGCGCGGTCGCGCGCCGCAGACTCGCGACGGAAGAGCTACAGCGAATAGGCGCACGCGAATAACCGCTCACAAGGCAGCGCCGCCCTTGGGCGCGGCGCTGCCAGCTCGGGCCGAGCCGTCGCTGTTTGCGTTTCGCTCCCGCGCAGTCTACTGAATTCGCGCCCATTGATCCCAATAGCCTTGGGTGTGGCCGCGGAAGCGGGGCACCACATAGCGCGTAAACAATTCGTACGAGCGGCGCAGCTTGTCCGTGCTTGCCCACTCATGAGTCGTCAATATCTGGAACGAAAAGCATGAGCGACTTCTTCATCGACAGCGCATTCGTTGCTTCCGCTCTGGGCTTCTGGCTGTTTCTCGCACTGCTCGTGGGAGCGGTCATCAACCATAGATAAGATGGCCGGCATTTGACAAGGCTACGGCGGCTCACTTAATGGTTAGGCTGTTTAAACAACGACCGTTCCAATCATATCAACCCAGTGAAGGAAAATTTCGATGAAATACATGATTACCTGGTGTGAGCGGCCTCAAGGATCACCTGCTGAATATGAGAATGTCCAGAAGCGAATACTGGAGGTTTTCACCCAATGGAAGGCGCCCGCCAATTTCAAAATCGAGTTGTTCGTTATACGAGTGGGTGACTGGGGTGGATATATGATGTTGGATTGCGACGATCCGTTGGCAGTTCACAAGTTCTGCTCGATGTTGCCTGCTTTTGAATTCGAAGCGCGACCCGTGGTTCCCGTTATGGACGCTGTCCGGGTGGAGCTTGAAGCGATTGCCTTTCGTGATGGGCTAAAAGCCAAGTGACCTTCAACCGGATCACGTCGCATTCGATGGATTCACGACTGCTTCACAGAATTCGCACGGGTTGGTCCGTCCGGAGCGCGAGTATATCGAAATGGTTGAACGGTTATAGGACCGTGACCTGGGGATGCGAAAAGCTGGGCGGTCAAACGTTTCGTGGAGAAATAAGTATTGTGTCCCCGAAATTCGGAAATTCGGCGCGCGAATAACCGCGTGCGGCTTTACAATATTCTGATCTTCCCAAAAACGCTCAGTGCTTCGAAGTGCTGCCGACGGTCGTGACGGTGATATGCGACATCGGCGAGTTGGCCGTGGCACCGTGCCAGTGACGCTCGCCAGCTTTGATGTGAACCACATCGCCCACCGTGATGTCCCGCTCTTCTTTTTCGGTGGCGACTTTCCCCTTCCCTGCCGTCACGACGAGAATCTGATCGCAATCGTGCATGTGCCACCCGGTCGTCGCGCCGACGCGAAAATTAACCACGTTACAACGAAAATTCTCCGACTGCCCGTCGCCGATAATCGCCTGCCGCGTCCGACTGACCTCGCCACCTGTCCAACCAGCAATCGGCGTCGCCGTATCCATCGGTTTTTCCTGAAGCTCGCTGATTTTGAGTACGCGCATTTCAATCTCCTTTCGTCACCTCGGCCACAACTACACCTCCGACGATGAAAGCGTCAAGCACATGACCGATTTTGCAAATGTCGAAAGAAAAAGTGGACGATGCGGTAGGGTCAAGAGGGGCTAGGATTTGATCACGTCGCCACGTGAACACCGCGACAAATAATTGCATTAGCCAGTAGAGGCAGGTTAGAGCGTGCCTCTACTGGATCGCTTAGTCTAGCTCGCCCAGCCGCTCTGAGAAATTGCAACTTGGTTGCCTTCCGGATCAGTGAATCGAATTTCCTGAGAACCTTCTCGGACTTCCACCCCGCCATCCTGCAACTGCTTTTTCGTCGCCGCGAGATCCCTCACTTGAATGCCGAAGTACTGCACGCCGCTCTTCGGCCGCACTTGCGACTTCGTCAATAGCAGCGTCACCGTGCCGTCGCTCAACCGGACCGTGCCGTCATCCGTCCAGCCGACCAGCTTGAGATCGAACTGCTGCTGATAAAATTCACAGGCCGCGGCCAAATCGGGAACCTGTACAGCGAGCAAGCGCACGCCGGGAAGCTTTTTTTCTTCCCTGCCGAGAAAGCCTCGCGCCGAAAGATCGACATTGTTTCCCCACGGATCGATGAAACGCATCTCGGCCGGCCGGGCGCCTTCGGGACCGCCGACGCCGGCGGACACCTGCGGGCTCGCGCCACGATTGAGCGAACCGGGCAGCTTGGCGATCGCTTCGTTCAAGTCATCGACGAGAAAACCATAATGATGAATGCCAGGCTCCCGCTGGAGTTCCGCGCCGTCCGCACGGTGCGTGCCGATCACCGCGCCGGCTTCGTCGCCGCGGCTTTGTAGAAACGCCAGATTGAACAACGGATCGATCACCATGCGCGAGCCGCTCGGAAAGACTTTGCATTCCTCGAAGCCGAAATGCTTCTGATAAAAATCACTCAGAACTTTCGGCTGCTTCGAAATAAACGCGATGTGTCTTAGCTTGCCCATGGATCACCTCCCACTACGTTACTTTGATTTATAGTCCCGCCATCCGAGAACTGTCAATGAATCGCCATCAAAGTCCTGACCTCAAAAACAACAAGGGGCGACCGTTTATCACGATCGCCCCTTGTGCATCAGCCTTGGGTAATTTCGATTACGCTTCGATAACCTTCTTCCATTTGTTGTAGATCTTTTCGCGCAGCTCCGGCGAAGACTCGGCCACCGGCGGGAAGTCCTTCATCCATTCGAATGGCCGGCAGGCGTCGATAACCGCGCGCGAGTTGAAGCCCTTCTTGCCGGGTTGAATGCGCGGATCGAGCGGGCCGCTCCAGCAGCGGCGGAGGATTTCAATCGACTCCACCGGATCGGAGCGGCTGGCTAACGCCCAGAGCACGTCGAACGTGTTGGTCGGATCGATATCTTCGTCGACGACGATCACATAGCGCCCGAGGTACGCGCCGGCATGGACTTGAGAAGCGCACAACATCGCTTGGCGCGCATGACCCGGATAGCGCTGCTTGATTGAGATGATATTGAGCAACCGACCGCCGCCGGCTTCGTGGCACCACACGCCTCTCACATCCGGAACACCGGCCTTCTCGACTTGCTCCCAGATCAACGACGCTTTCACCATGCATTTCGCGATCGAATAATCCGAAGGCGGACGTCCCGGGCGCGCGCAGCAGAGAATCGGGTCGTTGCGGTAATAAATATTTTCAACGCGGATCACCGGCTCCGGCCGGCTGGAACTGGCGTAGTAGCCGGTCCATTCGCCGAAGGGTCCTTCGGTCTTCCGATCGTTGGGATCCATCCAGCCTTCGATGACGATCTCCGCGTTGGCGGCGAACGGAAGTCCGGTGGATTTGCCTTCGATGACTTCGATGGGCGCGCCTTTGAGACCGCCGGCGTAGTCGAACTCCGACACACCGTAGTCGATCTCATTGCCGGAGACCATGAACAGAACCGGATCCTGGCCGACGGAAACGATCACCGGGCAGCGCTGGCCGCGCTCGAAATATTTGTTGCGCTGAATGCTGCCGTGTTTGCCGGGCGAGATGTAAAGACCCATGGTGTTTTTGTCGTGCACCATGCCGCGGTAGGCGCCGAAGTTGACCCAGCCTTCGTCGGGATCGCGCGTGGTCACCAGACAGGCAGTGCCGATGAATCGACCGCCGTCGAGCTCGTGCATGAACGGCACTGGAAATTTGAGCAGATCGACTTTGTCGCCCGAGTCGACGTTTTCGAGGACGGGACCTTTGCTGACGACTTTGTGCTTGATCGGTTCGTGCGTGACGAGTTTCTGGCGAAAGGCGCGTACCAAGTCCAAGTTGGAAAGGTTCATGTCCAGGCCCAGGTTCAGCGCCATGCGCTTGAACGACGCATTCTGGGCAAACAGCGTGCGATAGCCTTTCGGATAGCCGGGAACGTTGTCGAACAGAACCGCCGGCGTCACACCGCTCTTGGATTGGCGCGCGAAGATCTCCGCGAGCGTCCCCATTTCAAGATTCCAGTCGACCCCGTCGACTTTTTTCAATTCACCGAAGCTGTCGACGATTTCAAGCCAATCGCGCAGGTCGGTGTATTTCGGGGTCTTCCCCGCCTTCATGTCGTCTTCGGCTAACTTCCTAGCCTCTAGTGCTGTCATTGGACAGTCTCCTTTCGCATTCTGTTCCGGGGATTCTATTCCCCCAGCATCGTTTCATCAACACCTTCCTTATCATCCGCCGGAAGGCCGTTACAACTTTTCGGGTCCAACTGCAGGTAAACTTTGTCGCCGAGATGGACCGCATTGAAAGGATGCGTGTGCACCGCCAGCAAATCGTCGCCCACGGCCACCTTGCATTGGTATGCATCTCCCATGAAAATCGCTTCAGTCACCTTGCCTTCCAAGACATTTTCCAGCCCCTGCGGTTTTTCCTTATAAAGAGGAATATTCTCGGGGCGAATCGAGATCACCGCCGCCTGGTCTTTTTTAAGGGCAGTCGAGGCAATGAAAGTCAGCACTCCTTTTTTTGTCTCCAGCTTTCCCGGCTTGCCGTCCCCATCGATTTCAACAACCTTGCCCTCGATCAGATTGGTCAAGCCGAGAAAAGTCGCGGTGAAGCGCCGTTTTGGACGGGTATAGAGCTGATGCGGAGCGCCGACTTCGATCAGCACGCCGCCGTGCATCACGGCGATCTGGTCGGAGATCGCCAGAGCCTCGGCCTGATCGTGAGTGACGAAAATAGTCGTGATGTTGGTGCGCCGCTGCAACGACTTGATCTCGGAGCGCATCTGCACGCGCAGTTTTGCGTCGAGATTGCTGAGCGGTTCGTCGAGCAGCATGACCTTGGGCTCGTTGACCAAGGCGCGGGCGAAGGCCACGCGCTGCTGCTGGCCGCCGGAAAGCTTCGGCGCCGGCCGATCTTCGAGGCCATCGAGACCGACGATTTTCAGCACGTCGCTGACTTTGCGCCTGATCTCATCCTTTGGCCGGCGGTGAATGGTCAGTGGATAGGCGACATTTTCGGCCACGGTCATGTGCGGCCAGATGGCGTAGGATTGAAACACCATGCCGATGGGGCGCTTGTTGGTCGGCACGTAAACCCGCTCGCCGGAGCCGTAAACGGTTTGACCACCGATCGTGATCTTGCCGCCGTCCGGCCGCTCCAGGCCGGCGACGCAGCGCAAAGTCGTGGTCTTGCCGCAACCGCTGGGCCCGAGAAAAGTGTAAAGCGAACCTTCCGGAATATTCAGGCTCACGCCCTTCAACACGTGGACGCGCTCTTTGTCCTCGCCGAAATATTTCTGCAGCGCTTCAATGCGCACCATGTCTCTTTTTTCCGCCATATTTCCTCCCAAGGGTCTGTCGCCTCGCGATGAGCCGCCAGACCGTCAAGAACTGGTTCGAACGATTATTCCGCGATGCCGATTTTGGCGCCGAGCTTTCGCGCGGTGAAAGCCATGGCAACGAGCAAAAGCACCATCAACACGCCCAAAGCGCATACGTAAGTGTACTGGCCGCCTTCCCAGAGGTCGAACGCCATGATCGAAAGCACCGTACTATTATAGGAATAAAGTAGGATCGAAGTCGAAAGCTCGCGCAAAGCGATGATACTGATGTAAATCCAGCCCGCGGTGAAACCCGGCATGAGCAGGGGTAGAATGACTTTTCTGAAAGTCTGGAACCACGTGCCGCCGGCGGTGAACGACGCCTCTTCCAATTCCTTGTTGATTTGAATCATCGACGCCGACGCAGCGCGGATGCCGTAAGGAATGTATTTGGTTATGTATGCCAGCAGTAAAACCCAAATCGTGCCGTAGATCGGAATCGGCAAGGTGAGATAGACCCAGATCAAGCTCACGCCCAAAACGATGCCGGGCATGGCGATCGGAATGAACGTCATGTTGTCGAGGAAGGCGCGCCCCGGCAATTTTGTCTTGACCGTGATCCAGGCAATGACGGAGGTCAGGAGCATGACCAGGGTCGCGGAGCCGACCGACAGATAGAAACTATTCTTGAAGGCGGTCATCGCCAGCGGATAGTTGATGATATATTGATAGTTCGCCCAAGTCATCTTGTGCATCAGTTCCTTGGACGGCACGCCGTAATAGGGAATGAAGGACGACCAGAGCAATACGAAGATCGGCAAGATCACCGCCAGCAAAAAAATCATACAGGAGATCCCGAGCGTGACGTACTTCCAGCCACCGAGATCGATCACCCGCGGCCGGTAACCTTTGCCGGTCACCGTCGCATAGCGCTCTTCCCGCCGCGTGATGCGACCGTAGATCAGCACGCCGATCGTGCTGATCACCAGCAACGTCACCGCATACGCGCCGGCCAGGCCGAAGTCAGAGGGAAACTGGTGAATGGCGAGAAAAATCTTAGTGGTGAAGACCGATATTTTCGCCGGCACGCCGATCAGCGCCGGCACCTCAAACGCTTCGATGCCGCGCACGAAATTGATCAGCAAGACGCTGAACATCGCCGGCCGCATGAGCGGCAACGTCACCCGGAAAAACGTCTGAAACGTGCTCGAGCCGGCGGTCAGCGACGCTTCCTCGAGCGAAGTGTCCATGTTGCGAAACGCCGCCGACATCAACAGAAACACCAGCGGATAAAGATGGATCGACTCGGTCCAGATCATGCCCCACATCGTGTAAACGTTGAACGGCGCGGTTTCGAGCCCCAAGACGTCCTTGATGGCGATATTGATAAGACCGATCTTTGGACTCAGGAGCAGGATCCACGAAATGGTGCTGAGGATGCCCGGAATAATGAACGGGATCAGCGACATCACCACGAAGAGTCTTTTTAATGGCGTGTTGGTCCTCTCGCTCACCCAGGCGAGGAATGTCCCGATCAGAAAAGTCAGCGTACAGGTGCCGAGAGCGTAATAAATAGAATTGAGGAGAAGGAGATAAAATTCCTTGTCGAAGTAGGCCTTGATGTAATTCTGAATCGTGTAGGTCGCGCCGGGTTCGCCGATGGGCGCGCTTCTGATGCTGCCGTAAAGCAGCATCAGAAGCGGAATCCCGGCGAGGTACAGAACGAAAGCGGTGCAGCCGACGAGAATCAGGGATTGGGAATTGAAACGGCTCCCCATGTCAACCCTGTCTAATGAACTTAGTTATTGATGTTGTGGACAACCTGATCCTGGATCATGGTCTTTTTGACCTCTTCCTCGATCAGGTTCCAGAGCTGATCCTCGTACTCCAGAAATTTGGGATCGCGTTTGATCGAAAGGTCGCGCGGGCGCGGCAGATCGATGGGAATCATTTTCTTGACGCGGCCTGGGCGCGCGCCGAAAACAATGACGCGGTCGGCGAGATAGATCGCCTCGTTGATCTGGTGTGTAATGAAGAGCACGGTCTTTCCCGACTCCCGCCAGATGCGCAACAGCTCGGCCTGCATGATTTCGCGGGTCTGGGCATCGAGAGCGGCGAACGGCTCGTCCATGATCAAAATCTTCGGGTCGACCGTCAGCGCACGCGCCAGGTTGCAGCGCTGCTGCATACCGCCGGAGAGCTCGTGCGGGTAATGGTCTTCAAATCCCTGCAATCCGACCAGCTTGATGAACCTGTTGGCGCGCTCGGACCCTTCGCCGTTGTCCAGACCCTGACATTCCAATCCGAAAATCACGTTCTTGAACACCGTACGCCACGGCATCAGACAGGAGTCCTGAAACACCATGCCGCGGTCGATGCCAGGACCGGTCACAGGCTTGCCGTCGATGATGATTTTTCCAGCGGTGGGCTTGAGCAAGCCGTCGCAAAGATTGATGAAAGTGGTCTTGCCGCATCCGCTCGGACCGACGATCGTCACGAATTCACCGTCGTGCACTTCTAGATTGACCTGGTCCAGCGCTAGAAGCCGTCCGCCGGTGCGCGGCTGATAATATTCATGCCGCAATTCAATCGCCTGTAACTTAGTTTGTGCCACATAGCCTCCTTAAATAATGTATTGATCTCGGGGAGTGACGGCGCTTAAATTGGCTCAATCTCTCTCGAAGATTGCCGCGAATCCTCAAATCGCAAGACTCCTTATCATTTTCATTTGTTTTTGCAAGCGTGCTCCCGCATTCGTTGACAACAGGGTTGAGATCGGATAGGGTCCGCACTTGCATAAACTTTTGCATACAAAAAAATCGTTCATGCCGAATTCGCTCAAGCGTTCCAAAACCAAAACGCGCGCCATCGAAAACCTTTCAGCGCGTGTTTACAACCAGATCAAGAACTTGATTCTTTGCAACGAGATAATGCCGGGACAGAAGCTGCATCATCAGCAGCTCAGCGAACGCCTCGGCGTCAGCCGCACTCCGGTGCGCGAAGCATTGACGAGACTGGTTCAGGAAGGATACGTCTCCTTTCTACCGAATCGCGGTTTTACCTGCAAAGAAATTAGAATGCAAGAGGCCGAGGAACTCTACGAGTTGCGTGAAGCGCTCGAAGCGTTCGCGGTGGAAAGAGCTGTCGCCAATCTCACGGATGCCGCGCTCGCGCGCCTGCGCGAGAAGATGAATTCCTACGGCCGCGACGTGCAAAACCGCTTCACGCGCGAGCGGCTGGTGTTCGATCAGGACGTGCATCTGGCGATCGCCGAGCTCACCGGTAACGAAACCCTCATCAGCACGTTGAACCATGTATTCGAGCGCATCGTGCTCAAGCGGCGCACCGACGGACTGTACGATCCGGCGCGCGGCCTGGCGGCGCATCAGGAACATCTCCAGGTGCTCGCCGCGATCGAGCGCCGCAATGCCGACGAGGCCGTCGCCATTCTGCGCCAGCACATCCAGACCGGCAAGAAAAACGCGATGACCGATCTCCAGCAGCGCCAGGCGATGCGCGGGCTGCGCGTGATTGAAACAGAGAAATGACAAAAACCAATAGAAAGGAAGAAAAATGGCTGCAGATCTAGTGATAAAAAACGGTTGGGTGGTCACACCCGACGCGACGTTCAAAGGAGGCGTGGCGATCAGCAATGACGTGATCGTCGCCATCGGCGCCGACGACTCCCTGCCTCAAGGAAAAGAGGAAATCGACGTCAAAGGCAAACATATTTTACCTGGTCTGTTCGACGGTCACGTGCACTTCAGAGAACCAGGGATGACCCACAAGGAAGACTTCCAGACCGGCTCCACGGCAGCGGTGTGCGGTGGCATCACCACCGTCGTCGACATGCCGAACACGGTGCCGCCAACCGCCGACGCCGAACAGGTCAAGGTCAAACAAGAGCTGGGCGAAGCCAAGTCGCTGGTCGACTTCGGCATCACCGGTGTCGTCGTGCAAACCAACACCAAAGAGATTCTGCCGATGGCCGCGGCCGGCGCCATCGGCTACAAGATTTTCTTCGGCGAGACCATCGGCAACCTGCCCTTCCCCGATGACGGTATGTGCATGGAAGCGTTCGACTACATCGCGCAGTCGAAGCTGCCGCTGGGCATTCACGCGGAAAATCGTCAGATCATGGCGTATTGCACCAACAAGCTGAAAACCGAAGGCAAGAACGACGCGCGTTACTGGGAAGCCTCGCGGCCGGACATCTGCGAAGCGGAGTCGGTGCATCACGCGATTTTCTTCGCGGAAACGTTCGGCACCAAACTGCATGTTTTTCACATGAGCTCCAAGCAGGCCGCCTACATGGTGCGCGATGCCAAGGCGCGCGGAATGCGGATTACCGCCGAAACCGGCCCGCACTATCTGCTACGCGAACCGAACGACATGGACAAAGTCGGTTCCTTGCTCAAGATGAATCCGCCGGTTCGCACTCAAGATCACGCGGAAGTGTTATGGCAAGGTCTGCGTGAAGGATTTGTCGATTCTATTGCAACCGATCATTCGCCGCACACCCTCGATGAAAAAGGCTCGGATCTCTACGGCAAGCTCACCAAGCCGGCGATCTGGGATTGCATCTCCGGTTTCTGCGGCGTCGAGACCGGGGTGCCGCTGATTTTGACCGAGGTCAACAAAGGACGCCTGACGCTCAATCAGTACGTCAAAGTCGCTTCGGAAAATCCCGCCAAAGTCTGGCAGGTCTATCCGAAGAAAGGCGCGATCCGCGTGGGCTCCGACGGCGACATCACCGTCGTCGACATGGACAAGGAAGCGACGATCGACGTCAACAAGCTGCACAGCAAAAACAAACCGTCGCCGTGGCACGGCTGGAAAGTCAAAGGCATGCCGGTGCTGACTGTTGTGCGCGGCCATGTGCAGATGCGCGACGGCGAACCCTGTGGCAAGGCGATCGGCAAAGCGCTGAAGCCGCTCGTTTAATAACGAACGTAACCAAAGAGGCGGCGATCGTAGGGGCGATTCATCAATCGCCCCTACCGCCTATTTCCCCATGAAACGCACAGAACCATTCGACTTTTATCAGCCGACGACGCTCCAGGAAGCAAGCCGGCTCCTCAAAGACAAGGGCGACGGAGGCCGGTTTCTCGCCGGCGGCACCGATCTCGTCATCGCGATGAAGGAGAAAGGGCTTCTGCCCAAATACATCGTCGACTTGAAGCGCGTGCCCAACCTGAGTGGCATTCGCGAGAACGCCGACGGCAGCATTACGCTCGGCGCGCTGACAACGATGTATGAAATCGAAACTTCGCCGCTGATCAAAAAGAAATTTCCCTTCCTGGCGCAAAGCGCGGCCGAAGTGGGCTCGATTCAGATCCGCAACCGCGCCACCATCGGCGGCAACATGTGCAACGCGACGCCGTCCGCGGACACCGCGCCGGCGTTGATCGCATTAAACACCACGGCAAAAATCGCCGACGGCGCTGGTGAACGCACGATGAATCTGGAAGAATTCTTTAAAGGGCCGGGGCGTAACGCCATGGACCCGGCGGAAGTTCTGACCGCGATCACGATCCCGAAAACCGGACCGCATTTGGTCGGCGAATACATCAAATTTTCGCCGCGCGACATGATGGATTTGGCATACATCGGCGTCGCCGTGGTTTATGACCTGGGAAGCGACAAAAAATGCGCCGGCGTTCGGATCGTGCTCGGCGCGGTCGCGCCGACGCCGATTCGCGCGAGAAACTCCGAAGCCCTGCTCGAAGGCCAAATCTTGAGTGAAGAATTGGCGGCGAAGGTCGGCGACGAAGCGGCGCGCGAAGCCAAACCGATCAGCGATGTTCGCTCCTCCGCGGACTACCGCCGCGCCATGGTCGGCGTCATGACCAAACGCGCCGTGCTTAACGCCGCAATCGGCCCGGCAAAATCCTGGCTCGATCGGCGCGACAGAAGATATTAGAAGATTGGAGTGATGGAGTAGAAAACAATGGAAAATGGAAAATGGAAGACGCGCCTAACACGGACCTCGTCTTTCTCTTTCATTATCCATTTTCCATTATCAATTATCCATTGTTCGATCCGAGGTCATTATGAAGAGACAGATCCAATTTACCTTGAACGGCGCGCGGGTGAGCCGCGAAGTTCCTAACCATCGCCTGCTGCTCGATCTGCTGCGCGATGAGATCGGCGCCACCGGCACCAAGGAAGGTTGCGGCACCGGTGACTGCGGCGCATGCACCGTGCTTTTGAACGGCAAACCGGTGAATTCCTGTCTGGTTCTCTCGGGCGAGCTCGACGGCGTGGACATTGTCACCATCGAAGGATTGAAAATCGGTCCGGAGCTGCATCCGATTCAGAAGGCGTTCATTCAAGACGGCGGCGCCCAATGCGGCTATTGCACACCGGGCATGTTGATGATGTCGAAGGCGCTGCTCGATCAAAATCAAAACCCCAGCGAGGAAGACATCCGCTACGCGCTTTCGGGCAACCTCTGCCGCTGCACCGGTTATGCCAAGATTATTCAGGCCGTGCAGGATGCCGCCGCCGAGATTCGCGCCAAACGCGCGTGATCCGTCATCGATTGGAACTGTTTTCAGGAGAATAAAATGTCAGATCTCACCGTCGTCGGAAAACCGGTTACTCGTGTCGACGCCAACGAAAAAGTTACGGGCCAGATCGTCTACGGTTATGATCTTACGCTGCCCAATATGTGTTACGGCAAAACTCTGTTCAGCACGAAAGCGCACGCCAGGATAAAAAAAATTCATACGGAAAAAGCTAAACAGCTCCCCGGCGTGATCGCCGTGGTTACCGGGGAAGACCTGGCGTGGACCCACGGCGAATCGATCAAGGACAAGCCGTTTCTCGCTCAGGGGAAAGTTCGCTACATCGGCGAGCCGGTGGCGGCTGTGGCGGCGGAAGATGAAGACACGGCGCAGGCCGCGGTGAGACTCATCGAAGTCGAATACGAAGATTTGCCCGTCTACACCGACCCCGAAGAAGCCTGCAAGCCCGGCGCGGTGGCGATCCACGAGGACTATCCGAAATATCGCAAGGCGGAATTTATCGTGCCTGGAGGTCATCTCAACATCGCCGAGCATTTCAAGCTCCGTACCGGCGACGTGGCGCAAGGTTTCAAGGAATCCGATCTGGTGCTCGAAGAGCGTTATTTCGTGCCGATGATCCAGCACGCGGCGATGGAGCCCCACTCGGCCCATGCGCAATGGGACAAGGAAAGCGGCCGGTTGACCTTGTGGGTCGCCAACGACGCGCCGTTTCGCGCCCTGAACGAAATCACCGAAGCTTTAAATATGCCCAAGGAAAAAATCCGCTTCATCAATCCGGCCCAGGGCGGCGGCTTCGGCTCCAAGGGCGGCTTGAAAGTCGAGCCGATCGCTGTCGCCCTCGCGTTTCATACCAACGGCCGGCCGGTGCGGGTGAAGTTCAACCGAGAAGAAACTTTCATTTCGACGTTGACCCGTCACGAAGCGGTGGTCTACTCGAAAACCGGCGTCAAGAAAGACGGCACCCTGATGGCGCGCGAGATGACGATTTACTGGGGCGCGGGCGCCTACTCCGAGAAAAGTCCCACGGTCTGCATTCGCGGCAGCCTGCCGGCGCCGGGTCCGTATCGCATCCCGCACGTCAAAGTCGACGGCTATGCCGTCTACACCAACAAGCCGGTCGCCGGTTCCTATCGCGGCTATGGAATTCCCCAGGGCGCCTGGGCCGGCGAGCAGCAGATGGACGAGATCGCCAAAAAGCTCGGCATGGATCCGCTGGCGATTCGCATGAAAAACATTTTTGTCGACGGTGACATGTCCTACTGGGGCGAGCAACTCCATGCCGTCGGTCTCAAGGAAACGCTTCTCAAAGCTACCGAAGCGATCGACTGGGGCAAGCCCGCGCCGGCGACCAAGCCCGGCGTTAGAATCGGCAAAGGCTTCGCATGCATTCAGAAGCCCACGCGCTCGCCGACGACCTCCAACGCCGGCGTGACGGTGGACGCGCAAGGCGAAGTCACGGTCTTCGCAGGCACGGTGGAAATCGGCCAGGGCTGCAACACCATTCTCTCGCAGGTCGCCGCCGAAGAGCTCAAAGTGCCAATGGACAAAGTGCATATGCACCCGCTCGACACCGACGTGATTCCCTACGATGCCTCCACGACTTCGAGCCGCAGCACTTATCACATGGGCAACGCCGTGCGCGGCGCGGCGATTCACGCGCGCGAGCAGATCATGGAAGCGGCCAAGCCGATGCTCGAAGCCGAGATGAAGGAACTCAGCTATGCCGACGGCAAGGTTTTCCTGAAAGATCAGCCGCAGCAAGCGCTGCCCATCGGCGAAGTGGTCAAACGCAAGCTCGGCATCAACGGCGTGGTGCGCGGCGATGCCTCATACACCTACGAGATCGGCAAGGATCTCGAGCTGGAAACCGGCCACAGCGACCACGCGTCGGCGTTTTACATGTACGCGACTCAGGCCGCTGAAGTCCTGGTCGATGAAGAGAGCGGCCGGGTGCGCCTGCTGCGCATGTCCGCCGCCCACGACGTGGGCAAGGCGATCAACCCTTTGAACTGCGTCGCGCAAATCGAAGGCGGCGTCGCCATGGGCATCGGCTCGGCGCTCCACGAGGAAATGATCATCGACAACACCGGCAAGGTACGCAATCCGTCTTTTCTTGACTATCATCTCGTCACTTCTCTCGACGTGCCGAAGATGATTCCGATCATCGTCGAGTGTCCCGAGCCTGAAGGACCCTACGGCGCCAAAGGCCTCGGCGAGCCGGGTCTTGCGCCGACACCCGCCGCCATTGGCAATGCTGTCGCCGATGCGCTCGACGTGCGTGTCTACGATCTGCCGCTAAAGCCGGAGAACGTCTTTTGGGCGCTGCAGAACAAGAAGAAAAAAAGCGCCGCCTGAACCGCCAGCCTCGTATTCCAAAATTTTTTCGTCTAACATTCACGCACCGGTCGAGCGGTCAGGCTCGGCCGGTGATGCCTTTTCTCGGAGGTAGATTCATGCGGCAGGGTCAGCCTCGCGCTTTTCTGCTTGCGGCGCTCATCGTGGCAAATCTTCTGTCTCTTTCCGTTGCGACGATGGCGGCGGAAACGACGGCCAAAACGATCCAGACGGTGCCCGGCATGGCGCCGGTGATCGATCCAAAAAATATCTACAGCGAAATTCGCTCCGACAACCTGAGCCCGGTAGTCGCCAAGCATCTGCACCGGGTCTACGTCCCCAACCGCACCTCCAACGACGTCTGGGTCATCGACCCGGCGACGCTGAAAGTGATCGACAAATTCAAAGTCGGCATCAATCCGCAGCACGTGGTGCCGTCGTGGGACCTGAAAACTCTCTGGGTCAACAACAACGCCGAGGGCCGTCCCGACGGCAGCGTCACGCCCATCGATCCGCTTACCGGCAAGCCCGGCAAGAGTATTCCGGTGGATGATCCTTACAATATGTATTTCACCCCGGACGGGCGCTCGGCTATCGTCGTCGCCGAGGCGCACCAGCGCCTCGACTTCCGCGATCCGCACACGATGGCGCTTCAGTACTCCATTGAGACGCCCAACTGCCGCGGCGTCAATCATGCCGATTTCTCGATCGACGGCCGTTATGCGATTTTCACCTGCGAGTACGCCAAGAGCGTAGTGAAAATCGATCTGGTCGACAAAAAAGTCGCCGGTTATCTCAAGTTCTCCACGGGCGGCATGCCGCAGGACGTGCGCATCTCGCCCGACGGCAGAGTTTTCTACGTCGCCGATATGAAAGCCGACGGCGTGTTCGTCGTCGATGGCGACAAGTTCACCGAGATCGGTCACATCAAAACCGGCATCGGCGCGCATGGCTTGTATCCGAGCCGCGACGGCACCAAGCTCTACGTCGCCAACCGCGGCGTCGCGCGCGTCTATGGTCCGCCCAAAGGCAAAGGCAGCGTCAGCGTCATCGATTTCGCGACGCGCAAGGTCGAAGCCACCTGGCCGATCCCCGGCGGCGGCAGCCCGGACATGGGCAATGTCAGCATCGACGGCACACGACTCTGGCTCTCCGGCCGCTACGACAACGTGGTTTACGTCATCGACACGACCAGCGGCGCGGTCAAAAGCATTCCGGTCAAGACCGAGCCCCACGGACTCACCGTGTGGCCGCAGCCGGGCCGCTATTCTCTCGGCCACACCGGCAACTTGCGCTGAGCCTGCTCTTTCCAGTAAGGAAGCGTTTTGAGCATCGATGCCGCGCGGCGGCGCCGGTGCAGTGAATCGCTCAAACCTGGAGGTAGGCCGTGATCCGCACACTAGCAGCCGCTCTGTTTTCTCTTGCCGCCGTTCTCGTTCCCCGTCTAAGTCACTCCGCGACGGCGGATGAAAGTTTCTATGCCAAAAAAGCCGAGGATATTCCTAACGTGCCCAACGCGATTGATTTCGCCAAGACCGCCGACGCGCGTATCTTGATCGATGCCGGCATCCATGCGCCGTCCGCGATTCTCCGCGCTTACGCCTTGCCCTGGGCACGCCCAAAGGCCGCGCGACCTCTTGCGTACTGGCTTTAACGCTACACTCAAAGACCCCGAGCTTATCGCCGAGATGAAAAAATCGAAGCTGGAGATCAATCCGCTGACCGCCGCCGAAGTGGATGCGATCGTCAAAAAACTATTTCAAACCGACGCCAAAAGCGTCGCCAAAATCCGCGACGTGCGGGTGCCGAAGAACTGACGCCGTTTGCGTGTAATTGCGAGTCCCGCCGGAAGCACCG
>Ga0070679_100002235_pt1 | contig 17482 bp, 11 predicted proteins | sample KBSC63BmetaG_FD_65652 | JGI IMG/M metagenome (GOLD analysis project Ga0070679, IMG submission 65652) | Corn rhizosphere microbial communities from Kellogg Biological Station, Michigan, USA - KBS C6-3B metaG | ecosystem: Host-associated > Plants > Roots > Rhizosphere | place: USA: Michigan... | reverse complement strand
CTCGTAGGCTTGTTTGTCGATATCTAACGCGATGACGCTGGCGGCGCCCCGGCTGACCGCCTCGAAACTCAGCGCACCGCTGCCGGCGAAAGCGTCTAGCACCGTCTGACCGCTCAGATCTCCGAGCGCGTTGAACAAAGCGCCTCGGATTTTATCACTCATCGGATGGGTCCGGTTGCCGCGCGGACTATCGAACAGGCGTCCGCCTAAGTGACCGGCGATAATCCTCATTTTTTTCGCTTCCCGGAAGTGGCGCTGGCTTCTTGGGCCGCGGCGTACCAGGTCAAGGTAACGGCGTTGATAATCCGCGGGATGAGCTCGCGGCGGACTTGCTTAGCTAGTCGTGGTGTCCAGCCGATGTCGCAGAAGGCGTCGTACATGCCAAGCTCGGCTATCTGTCGCGCCCGGTGTCGGAAGAGTTCGATACAACCATCAGCTGCCAATTCCCGCTTATCTTCATCGGATGGATGGCTGTTCACGAATTGTAACGGCACGATTATAACGGCAATCCCCATCTCGAACGCCAGATGCGAAGACACTAATCCCCTATCACCCCACATTTTCCAGTTGTTCCGCATTTGTTTAGTGAGGCTATCCCCTGGCAGAACCAGCTTGGATTTAATGGATTTGCTGATCTTGCGCTGACCACCGTGTAATTTCAAGAGTTCTTCCTTGTACGGATAGTGGTGCGCTGGGGTCAGGCCGTCGACGATGGCGTGCGCCAGCCACGCGGCCTCAAAGCTAGCTCTGACCTTATCTTGAACGCGCAGCGCCTGCACCAAGTCGTCATAGTGCTGTTTGATGATGATCAATATTTTGTCATCGTGCGGATCAAATGGATCGTAGAAATGCCACGGCTCCTCGGCCGCGAGCGCCTTGATCTTAATACCGTCCGGCCCGTTGATTCCTTCGAAGTTTCTGATGGCCTTATTACTTGGAAAATACGGAGGCTGCTTACCGAACAGTCGCATCAGGTTACGTCTGGCAACCCGGTCGATCTTCTGGTGCGCGCCGAACCAGGCATCAAAATGCCGCAGCTGTTTCAATGTCGTGCCGGAATGCATTTCTTTGGCTCCAAAATTATGTGGCTGAGATGATGAGCCACCACTGGCTTAATTCAAATTAGTGACTGCTCGCAGCCGGGTGATTTCGGTCGCTAACTCAGTATATTGTAGCAAATCCTCAGGCTTATCGAGGAAGGCTTTGGCGGCTTCGCGGGCTTCGGCGATCAATTTCACGTCGGTCAGCTTAGCGACGCGCAGGTCGAGCGCGCCGTGCTGGGCGCTGCCGTAAATGGCACCGGGCCCGCGGAGCTCCAGGTCGAGTTCGGCCAACCGGAAACCGTCATTGCTGCGTTCTAAGGCACGCAGACGTCGGCTGGGCGCTTTGGAATCACCAAGCAACAGATAGCAATAACCCTGATGTTCGCTCCGCCCGACCCGGCCGCGTAATTGATGAAGCTGGGCCAAGCCGAAGCGTTCGGCGTCTTCGACGAGCATGACCGTGGCGTTGGGCACATCCACCCCAACCTCGATGACCGTCGTCGAGACCAGGATATCAATCCGTTTGGCGATGAACTGGGCCATGGTGTCGGTCTTATCATCCGATTTGAGCTTGCCATGCAGTAACCCAATATTCCAGCGCTTGAACTGGGGGCTCTTCTGGAATTGTTCATAAATCTTCTCGGCCGAATTCAGATCCGACACTTCGGATTCGCTGATGAGTGGACAGACAACGAAGAGTTGCCGGCCAGCCTCCAGCTGCTCGGTCAGCTTGGCATTGAGCGCCAGCTTGGAGTTCGGCGAGACGATTTCGGTGATAATCGGTAATCGGCCAACAGGTTTATCGGCGATGATCGAGACGTCCAGCTCGCCGTACAGCGTCAACGCCAGGCTGCGTGGTATCGGCGTCGCGGTCAGACTCAACACGTGGGGCATGTGGCCGGCTTTGGCCTGCAGACTTTTGCGCTGATCGACGCCGAAGCGGTGCTGCTCGTCGATGATAACCAGTTCCAAGCTATGCATATCCACCGATTCCTGAATCAAAGCGTTGGTGCCGACCATGAAACGGATCGTGCCATCCGCGATCCGTTTACGAGCTTCCTGTTTCTGACCGGTGGTCATGCTCCCGACTAACAAGCCGACCGTATCGCCATAGCCCAGCGGCCGCAGCAGCTCGCGGATCGTTTCGGCGTGCTGCCGGGCTAATAGTTCGGTCGGCGCCATCAGCGCCACCTGGTGGCCATGGTGTAGCACCATCAGCGCCGCCATCGCCGCCACCACTGTTTTCCCGGAGCCGACATCACCTTCGACCAGCCGATTCATGGGTTGGGTACGCTCCATATCCTGGAATATCCGCCACACGACCTTGCGCTGGGCATCGGTCAGTCGGAACGGCAGGTGCCCCACGAAGTCTTTGGCGACCGTCTCTTCGAACGGCACGCTGGGCGCCACCTCGCCGGCCAACTGTCGTTTGTTCATCAGGCTGGCCAGGCTCAGCCCGAAGACCTCTTCGAAGCCGAGACGGCGCTGAGCGGCCACCAATTGCGCGCCATTCGCCGGGAAGTGCATATCACTGGTCGCCTGAGCATGCGAAACCAGACCGTGCCCTCTCACCAGCCAAGTCGGCAGCGTTTCGGGCAGGTCACTCATCAGCGGTAGCACTTGCTGCAACAGCAGGCGCAGCTGACGCGAGTTAATGCCCTTGGTCTCGCGATAGATCGGGACGATGCGGGCGGTGTTGACCGGAAAATCACTGGCCAGCTCGGTGCTGGGATTCTGGATAGCGAAATGCTGATGGCTCAGTTCGAAACTACCAGAGACAAAATAATCATGATCCCGCTGCATACTGGTCTCACGGTACGGTTGGTTGAACCATACCAGACGGGTGCTTCCCGTCTCATCGGTAGCCACCGCCTCGGTGACGTGCATACCCCGCCGGACATAGCGGCCTTTGATGCTGGTAATCCTGGCTTGGATCGTCACCGGTCCAGGCCTAATCAATTGTTTGATAGGTGTTATCTGGGAATAGTCATCATACCGCCTCGGATAATAACGGATAAGGTCGCCTACCGTTCGCAAGCCGATCAAGGTCAACTTCTGTGCCACAGCCGGCCCCACACCCCTCAATTCCGATAGCGGACTCACTAACTCCATACCTATAAGTATAGGCCATGGGCGTAACAGCGGAGAAATCTTAGGAAATCTTACGGGCGAGCAGGAAGATACTAGGCCCGAAATAGATACTTGCCAGAGGGCGTTGGAGCGCCTTTTCCACGTTCACCATGACCGCGCGAGGGAGGATTTTCTTCAGGCGGGTACTGCGGAGATTGGATACGGAAAGGACTTTCTCGACTTGTAAGCCAGCATGCTCCAGCTGGCGCGTGACAGTGTGGGGGTTGTGATTCACGAACGGTATCTCATCACTGCGGCGGTTGGCCGCGGAGCGGATATCGACCGGCTTGACCGGCAGGCGCTTGCCCTTCACGAGATGCTTGACCCGATTAAGGGCGTGCACGTAGTTCGCGACCTCGATGATCGCCCAACCATCGTCACTGAGAACGCGCGCGATTTCTTCGAACTCCGGAGCGGGATCGGGCAGGTGATGCATCACGCGGATCATCGTCAAAAGATCGATCGAGCCATCCTTGAAGCCCAGGTCATCAGCCTGGAGCAGCTGACGATCGATTTCCGGATGACCTTCCAAAAAGCCCTCCGCCAGGTCCAGCTGCTGCTGGCTGGGCTCGGCCAGTGTTACCTTATCAGCGTACTCTTCGAGGAGGAGGCAGAGCCGTCCGAAGCCGCCGCCGACATCGACGGCGTGCTTGAAGTGCTTACCACGCAGCAGCTTCTTGATGGCGACTTCCTCGGCGGCGTTCTCGTACTCCCGCCCTTCCCAGTACTTGCGGTAGTTGTGCTTCGGGTCGTTGTATTGATCGGCGCGCCGATGCTGTTTGGTGTTGTTTGTTTGGTCGGTCATCGTCTTAGCCATAACTTGTGTCCTATTAGTATACGTTAGTTTGCCGATTGTTCCACCAAAGCGCTGTCCTTGAACGCCTTGCCTCTTCGTAACAGTAGCCGGCCATTCTGAAAATCAGCTGGCTCGAAATGGTCACGATTGACTTTCTGACCGTTGATAGAGACGGCGTTGCCTTCGACGAAGCGACGAGCCTCGCTGTTGGACACGGCTAACGCTCCGGTGACGAGCGTATCGATAATCGAGCCTTCGGAAGTCGCTTGGACGGATGGGATTTCACTCCTGATGGCTTCGAGGGTACCAGCATCGGCTTCGCCGATAGCGGCTTTTCCGATAAGGTATTCGGTCACCGCTTCCGCCAGCAGCATCTCGTCCTTGCCGTGGACTAGGCTGGTAGCTTCTTGCGCCAATCGAGTCTGCGCCAGCCGGGCCGCAGGATTTTCACGGTGATCAGAAACCAGCCGTTCGATTTCTTCCTTCGGTAGCAGGGTGTAAATCTTTAGATAGTCTTCGATGCCAGCGTCGTCGAGGTTTATCCAGAACTGATAGAACTGCGTCGGCGTGGTCTTCGCCGGATCGAGCCAGACGGCTCCATCCTCGGTCTTGCCGAACTTTACGCCGGTCGACTTATTGATTACCAACGGCATCGATAAGACATGCGCCTCATCACCCGTAACGCGTCGGATGAGATCAACTCCGGTGACACAGTTGCCCCACTGATCGGCCCCGCACAGCTGCAAGGTCACTCCCATTTCACGGTGTAAGTGGAGGAAATCGAAGCCTTGGATCAAGCTATAGCTGAATTCGGCGTACGTTATACCGTCACCTTCTTCGCCGAGCCGGGCCTGGACGAAGTCGCGACCGAGCATTTGACGCATCGGCACGTGCTTTCCGGTGTCCCTCAGAAAATTCAGGTAACCGATCCCTTTGAACCAGTCGTAGTTATCCACGAGTTGAAATGCTTTACCGCCGAACACCTGGGCGTATTGCCGCGAGATACCAGCTTTATTTTTCTCGATTTGCTCCAGTGATAACAGCTCGCGTTCCTGCTTCTTGCCATCCGGGTCGCCGATCATACCGGTGGCGCCACCAACCAACAGATACGCTTTGTGGCCGTGGTCGATAAAGTGGCGCACCATCATAGCGGCCGCCAGATTACCGATGGTCATGCTATCGGCGCTGGGGTCGACCCCGAAGTAGAACGTGGTCGGCTCGCCGTCCAGAACCGTCAGATCCTTATATGTCGTCTGGTTGACAAAGCCACGCCAGGTCAGTTCATCGGATAGGCTCATGGGGTGTTTGGTCCTTTGGTTACTCTTGAGTAACAGTATAACCGAAGCCGGATAACAAGTGAACCACCTGGTAAATCCGGCGAGTGCTTAGGCTCCCCTCAGCTTCATTCCGGTATACTACTGGCGGGTATTTTTCATGTGGCTACCGAGCGTCAAAAATTATTAATATTACTAATGGTTAAGACGGCCGGAAGCTGTATAATGACTGGTAGTTAGGATTTATGAGAGGGTTAGCAAACACGCTATGACAGATTCCAAACGACCGAGCAGCCGTCCGCGGCGTCCGGCCAGCAGCAGCACGCTAAAAACTGCCACCGGTAAAACTATCAAACTGCACCACAGTTTTTCAGAACGCCGCAAGGCCCGCAAAGAAGCGAGCGCGACCCGTAAAGCGGCGTATCTCAGCACGCTACCTAAAGAACCCTGGAAGCGCGTCCTCTATCGGATGCATCCGAAGCGTGTCGCTCAGTACTGGTTCAGCCGCGAGGGTGGCATCATGGCCCTCAAAATCGTCGGTATCGGTATCGTGGCGATGTTCTTACTTATCATCGGCCTGTTCGCGTATTTCCGGAAAGATCTACCGAAGATCAATGACATCTCAGGTGATAAGATCGGCGGCAGCATCACCTATTATGACCGTACCGGCCAGACCGTTTTATGGCAGGATTATGACGCCGTCAAGCGTATTCCGGTCAAAGGCGATCAGATGTCACCCTTCATCAAGAACGCCACGGTCGCCGTCGAAGACAAAAGCTTCTACACCCACGGCGCCTTCGACGTCCGTGGTATCATCCGCGCCGGTATCCACGATGCCACCGGTGGTGGAGGCACCCAGGGAGGTTCGACAATTACCCAGCAGCTGGTAAAGTTGAACGAACAATGGACCGATAACCGGACGATCACCCGTAAGGTGAAGGAACTTATCCTGGCGGTCGAGTTAGAGCGGGAATATTCCAAGGACGATATCCTTACGGCCTATCTGAACGTAGCCCCATACGGCGGCGTTGAGAACGGCGTGGAATCCGCTTCCCGCGATTACTTCGGGGTTAGCGCCAAGGATCTGACGTTGCCGGAAGCCGCCATGCTCGCGGCGATTCCGAAGTCACCGTATTACTATTCACCGTATAACAGCACCCAGTTCAACCCGGCAGCCGGTGATACGTTCGACAAGCAGGCGCTTGCCGGCCGTATGCAATATATCTATCAACAGATGGTCAGCCAGCATATGATCACCCAGAAACAAGCCGACGATGCCAAAAAAGTCGACGTCCTGACCCTCGTGAAGCCGTTACAGCCGAAGTACCAGGGCATCAAAGCGCCGTACTTCGTGCTGGCCGCCAAACAGGAGCTGGAGAACAAATACGGCAGCACGACCGTACAGCGGGGTGGCTGGAAGGTCATTACGACTTTGGATATGAACTTACAGAATACCGACGAACAGTTAGTCGCCGCTAACGTGGCGAACCTCAACGCCCGTACCAAAGGCCTGGCTGACGAACAGGCCAACGTGACTGAGGACGTGCAGACGGGACAGATCGTAGCCCTGGTGGGAGGGGAAGATTTCAGTAATGCTGACCACGGGCAGAACAACTACGCCGCCAGCATCCTGGTACCGCCCGGTTCCAGCTTCAAACCGTACGATTACACGACACTCATCGAAAATAATAATAATGTCGGAGCCAGCTCGGTGATGTATGACCAGCAGCAGCCACTCCCGGGGTATCCTTGTACGGTCAAACGGATCAATACCGCTAACCCTGGTAACTGTCTGGAAGATTACGACTTCATATACCCGGGGGCGATCACGCTGCGCTACGCTCTGGGGGGCTCCCGTAACGTGCCCGCCGTGAAGGCCATGTTGTCGGCCGTACCGAATGATACCAGCGCCAATAAGACGACTTCGATCAACAAGGTGATCAAAACCGCTACGGCAATGATGGACAATCCGTACGTCAAGGGCAACACTTACAACTGCTATGGTGACGAGAAGCTGACCGAAACTACTCAGTGTTACGGCGCTGCCGCTATCGGTGACGGTGCTTTCCTCCATCTCGATGACCACGTGAACGGCTTGGCCACCCTCGGACGCCTCGGTGTCGCGATTCCCAAGACGTACATCTTGCAAATCAATGATTCCGGCAACAAGACGATCTATAAATGGCAGCAGCCTAAAGGCAAACAAGTCGTGCGACCGGACAGCGCGTATATCGTCGATAACATGACCAGCGATCCGAACGCCAGTTACCTGCCCGGCAGTTGTAGCGCTACTAACTGTACTAAATTAGCCAATGGCGGCTATAAGTTCCATCGCTTCAACGGTTCGACGTTCGCCATCAAGACCGGTACCACCAACGACGGCTTCGACGGCCTGATGACCAGTTGGTCGAGTAAATACGCGACCGTCTCGTGGGTGGGTAATCACCAGCGTAACGTCGACATCAGCAAGTACGGCGCCAACATGGAGCAACTGACCGAACCTTTGACACGAGGCATGATGGAAGCTGCTCAGAGCGCGGCTAAGACACCGGCGACGTGGACCCAGCCGTCCGATATCAAGACCGAAGCGGCGTATGTCCAGCGCAACCACATTCACTATGGTGACGTCGAACCAGGTCCCTCGATGGATATTTATCCATCATGGTACGTCGGTGGCAGCAAGTCCGGCAGCAGCACCTCCCAGACGCTCGATAAAGTCTCTGGTAAGGTCGCGACCAGTTGTACGCCGGACCTCGCCAAGGACACTCAAGCCAACGCCAACGCGGCCACTTGGAACATCGATATCTTCAATGGTGGCAAGACCAGCATAGGGAGTAACTCGTCAGGTTCGTCGCCCTCAACGACCGCCATGGCGACGGATGACGTGCATAATTGTAGCGATAGCCCGCCGACCATCACCCTGACCGTGCCTGGTACCTGTGATTCCAGCGGCTGCGACATCACCGTCACCGCCAGCCAAGGCACGCATGACTTATCCGGTGGCAGTTACAATACTGACCCGGCCGGAACGATCAAGATCACTATCGGCGGGCAAGTCGTCAAGACCTTTAGCATGGATCAGACGGGCATATACACCGGATCATTTACGTACGTACCATCCAGCACCGGTGATCAGACCGTCACGGCGACGGTGGTAGATAGCGTGCTATATTCGGATACAAAAACAGCAAATGTGAATATGAACGCCGCGAGCCCTTTAACGTACGCCGGCAGCACGACGACCGCCGGCATAACCACCCTTAACTGGAGCGGCGGGACAGCCCCTTACACGGTCTACAAAAATGGTAGCCCGGTCACTGCTTGTCAGAATATTAGCGCGACCACTTGCTCATCGCCAGGCCTGCACAACCAAACGATAACCATCAAAGATAGCTCGGGACAAACCGTGGCTGCCGCTGGAGCGTAAGCTGTAAGCTACCGGCGTTACTCTTTCTCGAGAAAGGTATTGAGGGCGTCCCGCACGTCGCGGACGCCATGCAACAGTGGCAGTTTCTTGCCGCCGGCTTGCTGCTTGGGGCCGATCGCGACGTCGAAGCCGAGCTTCACGGCTTCCGCGATACGCTTTTCAATCTGAGTTACGCGCCGGATTTCGCCGGACAGGCCGACCTCGCCGAAGACGACGGCGTTCTGCTTGAGCTGCATACCCTTACTGGCCGAGGCGATGGCCATGCAGATGGCCAGATCAGCTGCCGGCTCGGTGATACGCATACCCCCGACGATGTTGATATAGATATCCTGCTCGGCCAAGTTCAGCTTGGTACGACGCTCTAACATAGCGACTAATAGATTGAGACGGTTGAGGTCAAAGCCACTGGCGGCCCGTTTGGGATAACCGTACGAGGTCTTGTTCACCAGTGCCTGGACTTCGACCAATATCGGGCGAGTTCCCTCCAGCGTAGCCAAGACTATCGAGCCATCACTCACCTGCCGTTCGGCCAGCAACGCGGCCGAGGGGTTCTCGACAGGGCGCATGCCGTCGTCGACCATTTCGAAGATACCGGCTTCATTTGTCGAGCCGAAGCGATTCTTGATGGGGCGGAGTATCTTGAAACCACCATAACGATCGCCTTCCAGCTGCAGAACCACATCGACGACATGTTCCAGCACCTTCGGTCCGGCGATCGAGCCCTCTTTGGTCACGTGCCCGACGAGGATGACCGCCGTATTCGATTGCTTGGCGGCCATAGTCAGCAGCTGCGTGCTATTGGTGATCTGCGATACGGTCCCGGCCGCCGACGCCACGGCGACACAGGTCATGGTTTGGATGGAGTCGACGATCACTAGTTTGTACTGCCCGCTGGCGATCGTAGCGGCGACATCGTCCGCCGACGTACTGGTAGCCATCTGGAGGTCCGGACGCAGCGTCCCCAGCCGTTCGGCGCGCAGACCGACCTGATGCGCCGATTCTTCTCCGCTGATATAGAGTACCGGTACGTTCGCCGCCACGGCATAAGAAAGTTGGAGTAACAGGGTGCTTTTGCCGATGCCGGGCTGCCCAGCGATAAGATTGACACTGCCGGCGACGATGCCGCCGCCGAACACATCGTCAACTTCCGCTACCCCAGTTCTCAGGCGTGGCAAATCATGCGTGATAACGGCGTCCACCGCCTGGGCCTGCAGTACCGTACCGCTGCTCCGGGTGGAGGGACCGACGATCAGCTCGGCTTCTTCCTGGATGGTGTTCCACTCGCCGCACTGGGCGCACTTCCCCGCCCACGCGCTGGTCACCGCGCCACAATTACTACAGACGAATCTACTGACAGGTCGTTTTGCCACGTTTTACTCCTTCGCTTACTGGTTAGTATACCATCCTTAAATTTCACGATGCCTAACGTCACCACTGTCATCCTGAGCGAAGCCGTTCGCAGCGGCGGGCCGTTAGGCCAAGGATCTCGTGCTACAAGCAAACGAGATCTCTCCACTACGGTCGAGATGACACAATCAGCAATCAGCCATCCTCACGTTACTGGCTGATAGGCGCGACGCTGCTGGTAATCTCATCTGTCAACTGCTGCGTCTCTAACGCGATGGCGTTCCGGGCATCAACTAGCTGGTTATACTGATTCACCAGTTGTTTCGTCGCGGCGACCTGGGCGTTGTAGCTATCCACCTGGAGATTGTAGCCGGGTACCTGCGAATTGTATCCGGCGATATCACCGCCGGCCCGCAAACTGTTCAGCTGCCGTTCACGGGCTTGCAAGGTGTCCGCTTGATCCTTCAGACTCGCTTCCGCCACCACTATCTGGGACTTGAGCGCTGCCAGTCGGGTGTCGTCATTCTTGATCGCCGCCTGCCGACTCGTGAATTCGTTCTCGTAGTTCGCGTACTGCTGCGTAATGGCCGACCGGTCAGTGAAGTAACGCTTGTAATACGTCTCGAGAGCCGGGGGGAGGTGGGGGACTTCCGTGCCAAGGATGGAATGCATCTCGTTCACCAGCTGGTCCGGCTCGCTTTTTTTGTAGCCGTTGATCTGCGCCCGGATCAAATTATCCTTCAGACCATGATCGAAGTAATCGGTCAGCTGAGTGTCTATCTGTCGTTTCTGACGCGAATCCAGCCGGTCGTAGGCGGCGTGTAACAGCTCGTGCGCCGAGGTGACTTCTTCGATGCCGCTCAGCCGACTGTCATTCACCGCCAGCACGTAGATACCGTCCTGGTTACCGTGGTAACAACCGAGCACGACGGTTTGCTCGTTCCCGGACGGGCACTGGGAGGCAAAGCTGGCTTTGTCGGCGATATCCGGCTGATTAACGTAGAATATCCGGCGACCCTGCGTCGTCAGCGTATCCTTCGCGGCGATAGCCGCGACGGCAGCCGGTGCTTGATAGCCGCGCAGCCGGATAAAATCCTGAATACCTTGCCGGTTATAGCTCAGCGCCACCAGCAGGCCGATGAGCGCCAGCAGCACAACCACCAGTCTGAAAGATTGCCGGGAGCGGCGCGACGTGTGTTGGGATGCGGCTGTTTTTTTCATCGCTTACCAACATTCTATCGCACCGCTGGCCATAAGCGCTACAGTTAACCGATCAAGGATTCAAGGTTAACGATTAACGACGGTAGCTCGGCACTCCCACGGCCCAAAGGCCCTTCATTACTCTATGCCCGGACTATTCGGCGCTGACGTCGTAGGCTAGCTCGCCCTTCTTGGCCGCCACCTGGACGATATCGCCCTTCTGATACTTATCGTCGAGCAACTCGAGCGCCATGTGATCCTCGATCGTGTCTTGGATCAGACGGCGGAGCGGCCGGACACCATTCTTCGCGTCATAGCCGTTCTCGAGCAGATACTGCTTGGCGGCCGCGCTGAGCTGGACACCGATACCACGCTTCTGCAACCGGCTCTTCAACTCGTCGATCTGCAGGTCGATGATGTGATAGATGTCTTTCCTTGTCAAGGCGCGGAACACGATCACCTTATCGATGCGATTCAACAGCTCGGGCCGCAATTGCTTCTTCAGCTCGTCAGTGACTTTATCGCGGTTGGCCTCGTGCAGCGCGTCCAGGTCTTTCTGATCGGAAGTATTACTCACGTGGAAACCGAAGTTCGCTTCTTTCTGCAATTTGTCGGCACCGATGTTACTGGTCATGATGACAATGGTGTTGGTGAAATCGATGCGACGACCTTTGGCGTCCGTCAGATAGCCGTCCTCCAGGATCTGGAGCAGCATGTTGAAGGTGTCGGGGTGGGCTTTTTCAATCTCGTCGAAGAGCACCAGGCTGTATGGCTGGCGTCGAACCTTGTCGGTCAACTGACCACCGTCGTCGTAGCCGACATACCCGGCGGGAGCGCCGACGAGACGCGAGACGTTGTGAGATTCGCCGAATTCGGACATGTCGATCTTGATGAGTGACTTTTCGGAGCCGAAGAATTCGCGGGCCAGAACCTTGGCCAGTTCGGTCTTACCGACACCGGTCGGCCCCAGGAAGATGAACGACCCTATCGGACGTTTCTCGCTGCCGATACCGCTGCGGTTACGACGAACGGCGCGGGAGACGGCCGTGACCGCTTCTTCCTGCCCGATGATGTGCTTGGCGATGGTCTTTTCCAGATTCAGCAGGTATTTGGCTTCGCTGCGAATGACTTTCTTGACCGGCACGCCGGTCATACGAGCCACGACTTCGGCCAGGTCTTCGCTGGTGACGACCAGGCGCTTGGCATGCTTGTCGTCAGCCTTCAGTTTTACCAGCTCTTCTTCGATCTGGCTCTTGCGGGTCTTGTGGCGCGCGGCCTTCTCGTAATCCTGCTCGTCAACGGCTTCGTCGAGACGGGTGTTGATCAGCTTGAGTTCCTTCTGCAATTTACGGACTTCAGGGCTGGTCTTACCCTTGTCGATGCGCAGATGGGCCGAAGTTTCGTCAATCAGATCGATCGCCTTATCGGGCATGAACCGGTCGTTGATATAGCGCTTGGCGAGCGTCACCGCGTCGTCGAGCACTTCATCGCTCAGCGTGACGCCGTGGAAGGCTTCGTAGTGCTTGCGCAGGCCCTTCAGGATGGCCAGCGTCTCACCAGGGGTGGTTTCCGGCACTTGTACCGGCTGGAAACGACGTTCCAGAGCGGCGTCCTTCTCGATGTGTTTAGTGTATTCGGAAGTCGTGGTCGCGCCGATCAGTTGGATCTTGCCACGGGCCAAGGCCGGCTTCAAGATGTTACCGGCGTCCATGGCGCCTTCGGCGGCACCGGCGCCGACGATCAGGTGTAACTCGTCGATGAAGATGATCGTCTTGGTGTCTTTCTCGAGTTCGTTCATGACTTTCTTGAGCCGCTCTTCGAACTCGCCACGATACTTGGTACCGGCGATCATGCCTGCCAAGTCGAGCAAGACGATGCGCTTATCGAGCAGGCTGTCCGGCACGTCTTCGGAGACGATACGCTGCGCCAGGCCTTCGACGATGGCCGTCTTACCGACACCCGGCTCACCGATGAGCACTGGGTTGTTCTTGGTCCGGCGGTTCAGGATGGTCACGACGCGCTTGATCTGATTCTCGCGGCCGACGACCGGATCAAGTTTGCCGCTACGGGCCTGCGCGGTCAGATCGGTCCCGTAATTATCCAGGGCAGTCCGCTTGCTCTTCTTGGTGCTACGGCGGCCCAGCTCGGTGTTATCGGTCTCTTCGTACTGCTGACGGTTCAGGAACTGTTCGAGCTCGTTGGTCAGCCCGTTCATGTCGATGCTCATATCACGCAGCAAAATAGTCGCCCGCGCGTTCTTCTGGCTGAGGATACTGTAGAGAATGTGCTCGGTGCCACAGAACTCCTGGTCATATTCCTGGGCGACGTCATACGCCATCTTCAAAGTCAACTTGGCCGTCTCGCTCAGGCCTTTGGCGCCCATGCTGACGACTAGGGTCTTGGGGGTCAGATTCAGAGCTAAGCGGGCTTTATCAAGGGTCACGCCAACGCCTTCAAGCATCTTGGCGCCCATGCTACTATCTTGGGCTAGTACGCCGAGCAAGAGGTGCTCAGTGCCAACATAGGCACTGCCAAACGAGCGTGCGATAGCATCGGCATGCTTTAGACTTTGCAATGCATTGTTGGTTAGATGGTTCAAGAATTCTTGAAAATCCGGTGAATTTGGCATCATATGATAATTATCCGCCTTTCCTGCTGAGAATACTGTGATATTTCCAGCTTTTGTGTAATGAGACAAACCTACGGTTTTTCTCATCGCTGCCCGGCTTCCTTGCAGGAGGCCGGGGCTGCTCTTTTCCCTTTTTCGGGAGTCTAAGCCTATCTTAAATATTCGCAAATCGGTCGCTAACCCTCAAGTGATTTGTTCTACATCCATAATAGTAAATTAGCACTCTAACGTCAAGAGTGCTAATTATAGGGGCATTCGAAGCTGTATTCGTCGGCAAATGCGTCGTCACCAGTCTCCACGCAAGTACTCAACAAACCGAGCAGACGACCATTTCCATCGAGACGCTGAAGAGAAGTATCACTATACTCTACCGAATGATCGCAATCGGCATCAAATATATCTGTTTTTATCGGCACGCCCGCCTCAGCCTCTGCCATGAGCTGTCCACACTTTTCCAGGCAGGACTCAGGCACTGGTCGGCGGGATCCGCTTTGCCAGTACAGCCCTTCTCCTAGCTGGCAGGACCGTGTCATAGCTACTCGCCGTGCTCTTCGATCGCTTCTAGCAGAGAGTTCTCGAGATCACCCTTCTTCTTCAGCTTAGGAACCTTGGGGAGTTCGGTGGTTTCGATGACGCCTTCGGAGACCGTTTCGGCTTCGGCTTCAGGAGCTGGAGTGACTTGCTCGGATTCGATATCGATGTCGTAGCCGGTCAGCTTGCTGGCAAGTCGGACGTTCTGGCCGCTCTTGCCGATGGCGATGCTCAGCTGGTCTTCGGGAACGACGACCCTCGCTTTCATAGCTTTGTCATCAAGCGTTACCTTGGTAACCTTGGTGGGGCTGAGAGCATTGGTAATGTATTCGATGGTGTCTTCGCTGAAGACGATGATATCGATCTTCTCCTGCTCACCGGTTTCGCTCATGACGGCGTTAACACGGGTACCGTGACCACCGACGAAAGTACCGACTGGGTCGACACCAGGAACGTTGGAGGCGACGGCGATCTTAGAACGCACGCCGGCTTCACGGGCGATGCCCTTGATTTCAACGGCTCCAGATTCCATTTCGGGAACCTCACCGCGGAACAGCCATTCGATGAATTCTTTGTTACCGCGAGAGACAACTAATTGTGGGCCGCGGAAACCGCGTTCCACGTCCTTCAGGAACACCTTCAGGCGCTGGCCAGGGTAGTACCGCTCGCCCTGGATCTGTTCGCTGCGGGGCATGATGCCCTGGGCCTTGCCGAGGTCGATACGGACAATGTTGCCTTCGACGCGGGAAACGACGGCGTTGATGACGGTACCGATCTTATCTTCGTACTCGGCCATGATGATTTCGCGCTCGGCTTCACGCAGGCGCTGCAGGATGACCTGCTTGGCGGTCTGGGCAGCGACGCGTCCGAATTCGGTCACCTTTTCATGCAGTTCGAGCAGATCGCCCTTAGCGGCATTCTTCTTGATGAGCTGGGCGTCCTCGACCGAGATCTCGTAGGCCGGATCGCCGACACGTTCGACGACTTCTTTAGTGACATAGGCGTCGACTTCACCGGTGTTGAGGTTCATGGTCACGCGAATCTCTTGCTCGCGCTCACCAAAATCACGGCGATAGGCCGCCGCTAATGCTTGCTCGACGACTTCCTGAACGGTAGCCTCCGGCAGATTCTTCTCTTCCGCAATAGCCTTGATAGCCACCGCCAACTGTTTAAAATCCATAGTATTATCCATAATTCTTATTCCTTTCTTTTAGCTTCAAAACTCATGGTCTTAGACAAAACCCTTCGACAAGCTCGGGGTCAGCTTCAGTCTCCTGAAACAGAAAAATCCGACCTGTCGGCCGGACTGAACATCTATAAGTATATCGTTTGTAGTCAAAATGTCAAAATATACTATGCTCCTAGCCTCTCAAGTTAGATAATGCGATGCGGGTAAAATGCGCTCTCCACTTCACTAGTTGTTCTGTACCCCAGCGGTCGGGATCTTCTTCGAAATTAATATTTCTAGCTATTAAAGCACCGTCAGCCTCACTCTCAACGATTGGTCTTATGGCACCGTCTTGAGAGGTAACTCTTTCCAATTCGCCAGTACGGGAAAGGTAGAGCTGAGTTCTTGTGACTGAATCTACATCATGCCCACGATCATCACCAGTAATGAAGACTGTGCGCTTCGCCTGTTTTTCTCCAATACCTGCTTCATCGACGCTTTCACACCTGAATGGAGGACTGCTGGATGTAAACCTAGGTTCACGCCAGCTGCCGATATTCCAGCCTTCGAGCAATACATGTGTCTTTGTCCCAGTTTGTTTTAACCATTTCCCCGTAGTTACTGTCTCTGAATACTGAATCGTCGTGGTTTGTACACGCTTTTGATTTAGCAACACCGCCAGGTAGCGAGCGTCTTTCCGAACTAGCGATGCTAGTTCTTTCTGCTTCTCATGAATTGAATCTACGCCTCGCTCTCTTTCAATCATCCGATTGGCCGCGGTTAAAAAATCCCTGGTTGGGCGCTTTGCCTGCGCAGCTTCAAATGCCCTTCGACGTTCCTCGTCGGCCCTTGCTTTTGCAATCATCCCTTCTAGCGATGGTACATCTTTCCAGCTCATATCACTATTAATATCACTTTAATTTCATCTGTGCAAGCATGCTACACTAGATAGATATGGGAAAGAACGTTACTCGATTATTCACGCAGTTCCAGCCGGAGCATTATGATTTGAAATTGGCACCGGATGGAGAGGCTATGACCTTCAGCGGTTCGGTGACTATCAAAGGCAAAAAGGTCGGACGGCCTTCCGAACGCATCACTTTGCATCAGAAAGGGCTGAAAGTCATCAGTGCCACCATCACCCGGCATGACAAGAAGGGTAATCAAACATTCGAAGTCGAGCGAATTAATCTGCAGAAAAGTTACGATGAGGTGCGGCTGCACGCCAAGGAAAAACTGTTTCCTGGAGCTTATACTCTCACCCTGGAGTTCGAGGGTGCTATCCATGAAGTCATGCATGGCATTTACCCCTGTAATTATATCGTAGATGGTGTTAAGAAAAAGCTCATCGCCACGCAATTCGAAAGCCACCATGCCCGCGAGGCATTCCCCTGTATCGACGAGCCAGAAGCCAAAGCTACTTTTGATCTGACGTTGATTTCGCCCGAAGGCGAATACGCGCTGAGTAATATGCCGGCGAAGAAACAGACAACAAAAAACAATAAACAGATAACTGTGTTTGAGACAACGCCGAAGATGTCGACGTACCTGCTGGCGTTCGTGTACGGCGAGCTGCATTTCAAAGCAGGCAAGACCAAGGATGGCGTCACGGTGCGGACTTGGGCTACCAAGAATCATCCGATCGAATCTTTGGACTTCGCGCTGGATGTCGGCGTGCGGGCCATCGAATTCTTTAATGACTACTACGGTGTGCCCTATCCGCTGACCAAGGCTGACCATGTGGCGTTGCCGGATTTCTCGTCTGGCGCCATGGAGAACTGGGGGCTTATCACTTACCGCGAGAGCTGCCTGATCGTCGACCCGGCGACTACCAGCCAGAGTATGAAGGAACGGGTGGCTACCGTCGTCACACACGAGTTATCGCACCAGTGGTTCGGCAACCTCGTCACCATGCAGTGGTGGGATGACTTGTGGCT
>Ga0070679_100002233_pt1 | contig 17484 bp, 21 predicted proteins | sample KBSC63BmetaG_FD_65652 | JGI IMG/M metagenome (GOLD analysis project Ga0070679, IMG submission 65652) | Corn rhizosphere microbial communities from Kellogg Biological Station, Michigan, USA - KBS C6-3B metaG | ecosystem: Host-associated > Plants > Roots > Rhizosphere | place: USA: Michigan... | reverse complement strand
TCAGGCGGCGCTGCACGTCGCGGCGCTGGCCCTTGTCGAGGCCGATCTGGTCTTCGGTGACCTGATTGGAGGCTTCGTTGAAGGTGGCGGGATCAACGCCGGTGGTGAGGTTGCGGGTGGTGGTGCTCGGGCCGTTCTCGAGGGCGGCGAGGCGGGACAGCGCCAGCGGCTTGAACTGGCCGTTGGGATAACTGCTGAGATAGGCGTTGAGTTCTTCCGGCTTGTTGGAGTCCTTGATCGAGCGCCAGAACTCGACTTCGACGTCGGATCCCGGTACGGAGGCAACCGTGACAGGAGCTACGGCCGGCGTCCCCGCTGTGGCTGGCGCAGGTGCGCCGTTCAGATAGACCGAGCCGATCAGGTTGGTGTGCCCCCAGGGCAGCTGGCCCTTGTTGGTTTCCTCGTTGACCTGGGCGCGGACCTTGGTCATCGCCTGCTGGATCTCGACGCCGGGGGTCGTGATGTTGGCGATCAGTGCGCGCGTGAACGGGCTGTTGGTGCCCTCCTGGCCGTCGAGCGCCGTCTGGCCCGGGCCGGTCGCGAACGCGATCAGGGTGCCTTCACCGGATTTCATTTCGGCAAGGCCGGATCCGACCGACACGCTGCGCGTCGCCGAATTCGACTTGATCTTGGCGGCGAACGGATTGTCGCGGCAGGCGTCGAGGAATACCAGCTTGACCTTGGCGTCGCTCATGGTCTGATCGAGCGTGAGGTCGATGTTGATGGCGGCGCCGAGCTTGACGTCCATTTCCGATTTGATGTCGGCGTCGACCGGCAGCAGATAGTTGGTGCCGCTGATGGCGATGCCGTGACCGGCATAGAAGAATACGGCGACATCGGCGCCCTGCGCCTTCTTGCCGAAGTCGAGCAGCTTTTCCGTCATCTTGTCGCGGGTGAGGTTGGTACCTTCGACCACCTCGAAGCCGACATTGCGCAACACGGCGGCCATCGCCTTGGCGTCGACCGGCGGATTCGGAAGCTGCGCGACGTTCTTGTAGGCGCCGTTGCCGACCACGAAGGCGACGCGGCGCTCGGCTTGCGCGGCGGAGGCGGAAAGCACCATGCAGAGCAGGGAAAAAATGAGGGTTGGGTAGCGCATCTGAAATCCCCAGGCAGAATCGAAAAGAATTTGGCTGTAACGTTGAGGCGAGATTACACGAAAAAACCGCAGTTCGCGCGACAAAAACGGGCAGGGCCGCGCAAATCCGGGGAGCAGTTCGTTACCGCCAAGTTCCGATAGCGGGAAGGCTATCGCAGGCGCCAAAACTCGCGCGTGATCCAGATCGCAGCCAGCTCCGGGATCTCCGCGATCAGGTTGGGGCAGGTGCCGAAACCGGACGAGCGGGTTTTAGATTCAACAGGTTGCCGGTCAGGATCAGGACGGCGCCGAGCACGGTGAACATGTCGAGCCGTTCGGCATAGATCAGCCAGCCCGCCGCCGCCGTCAGCGGAACCCGCAGGAAATCCATCGGCACGACGACGGTGGCGTCGGCGTACTGCATCGCCCGGGCGAGGAAGTAGTGGGAAAACGTGCCGCAAACGGCGACCACGGCGACATAGCCCCAGGTTTGGACGGGGGGCCAGGTCCAGACGTAGAGCGCCGGAAACAATCCGGCAGCCGACTGCACCACCAGCATCCAGAAGATCACCGTGAGCGCGCTTTCGGTGCGGGTAAGGGATTTCAGCAGGGCCATCGAAACCCCGAACCCGACCGCGGCGCCGAGTGCGATCAGCTGGCCGGGATTGATCGCACCCATCGCCGGACGGACGATGACGACGACGCCAACCACCCCGAGCACGATCGCGGCAATTTTCCACGGCGTCATCCGCTCGCCGAGAAAACCCGCGGCCAAAATCGCGGTCCAGATCGGCATCGTGAACTCGATCGCCACCACCTGGCCGATCGGAATCAGCGTCAGCGCAAAGAACCAGCCGAGCTGCGCGCTGTAGTGAATGAGGTTGCGCGCGGCGTGCTGGGCGAACCGCGCGGTTTTCACGATGTGAAACCCGCCTTGCGCCAGGATCAGCGGACACAGCATCAGCAACCCGAGCGTCGAGCGCACCTCCATGAGCTGAAACACGTTCAGTTCGCGCATGCCTTCGCGGCCGGCGATGGTCAGGACCAGCATCAGCGATAGCCAACACCCCATCCACATCGCGGCCATCGGTTTGGAAGGTGTTTTGGTCATGACGGGGAAATGGGACCGGTGAGATCGAGGAGGGAACGCCGGTATCGGCGAGCGCGCGCCGATTTGCAACGCGCAAATTGGCTGACGCTGCGATGCAGGTGGAGGCGATTTCGCGGTGGGAGAGGTGGCGTATTCGGTGCTAAGGGGGGCGCATAACAAAACAGGGAGGACCTGATGCGTATCCTGCAACCGGCCGAATGGTCGAAACCGCGCGGCTTTTCACACGGCGTCGAACTCGACGGGCCGGGCAAATGGATCGTGCTGGCCGGCCAGACCGGCGGCGACGACAAGGGCGAGTATGCGCCCGACATGGCCGCCCAGGTCGGCACTGCCCTGAAGCGGATCATGAAGCTGCTGGCCGAGGCCGGCGCCGGCCCCGAGCACATCGTCCGCCTGACCTGGTACCTGACCAGCCGCAGCGAATACGAGGCCGCCGGCGCCGGCATCGGGGCTGCCTGGAAGGAAACCCTGGGGCGGAACTTCCCGCCATCGACGCTGCTCTATATCGGTGGACTGGTCGACGAGCGGGCCAAGGTCGAGATCGAGGTTACCGCCTACGTTCCGAAGGGCTAAAAGGCGTCGGAACGCGACAAAAGGAAATGACGGCCATGACCAATCGATCGACCTCCGCAGACTTCGTGACCGCTTTCGCCACCGGCTGGCCGGAGCAACAGCCCGACATCATGGTGCTGTCGCTGACCACGCACAAAGGCGTGCAGGATTTTGCGTTCAACAAGGATCAGGCGATGTTGATTGCCAAGACCATCAAGGAGACCGCGGCGAAGCTGGAAAAGCCCAAAACGAGCTGACAAGGCGGCGGGCGATATCCGGAACTGAAGTCGCCCGCAGAAGCGGGCGATTGCGTTGGCGAATATGACGGAGCGGCTACTTCGACAGCGTAATGTCCGCGCCCCGGAACTGGCTGTCGGCCCGCATCGTGACCGTCTGCCTGTTGCCTGAGGTGTGCAGCGAAATATTGGAATTGAAGCTCGCCGTCGTGGCCACAATCTGGAAGTTGCCGCCGCCGCCGCGGCCCTGCAGAACGCCGCTGACGTTGCGGGTGGATTCGGTCCAGCCGCCCGAGACCTGACCGCCCTCGTCGACGACATCGGCCGACAGGTTGAACTTGTAGGCGTCGCTGGCGCAGGTCAGGTTCATGGTCATCCTGGCGCCTGCGACCTGATAGGACGCCCGGCAGCGGATGCGCTCGCGCGAACCGTCATCAAGGGTGACGGTGCCGCCGCCCGACCAGTTGCCGGCGAGACCCGCGAATGGACCGGACTGGGCGTAGCTGGCGGATGCCGACGCCATAAAAAAAGCGACGGCTGCGAATGTCAGCCGCCGCGTTTGGACGAACAGTCCCGTTGACCGGTTTTTGTTACTGACGGGATGCTTCCCATCGACCGCTGCACGGTACGCCAGACGATGCACCATTCCACTTCCCCGATCCGGAATTGCCACTGAGTTGACCGTTCGCATATGCACCATTGATCGAGACTCGCACAAGTCCCCCGCTGCCGACCGTGCCGGACACCGGGCCGCCTGAGATCTTGCCGTCGCTGACGTTCACGGTTGAAGTGGTCTGCGCATCGCAGCTTCCGCTCTTGGTGACGACGGTTACCTGCCAAAGGCCGTCATAGGGCTGCTGCGCCGAAACGGGGGCGGCCGCAACGGACACGGCGGAAGCGGCAATCGAAGCAAAAAGCAGGTCGCGAATGCGATTGGGGCGCATGAATCAAGTCCTCGAAATATGTGTGATGAGACGCCTTATCAGGGCACAATGTGTTCAAACTTTGGTGCGTCGCAGCAACGCGGAAAGTTCCTGTAGAGTCAAACACATCAAGGTGAATCTGGTTCCGCTCCGGGAACGCGGAAATTAACCCCGTTCGGCCCGATTCAGGGCCGGAATCAGGCGATCTGGCGCCGTTCAGTGCTTGGCGTCGGACAGGGCGGGCGCTTTGGTCGCGAATTGCTCGTCCTGGGGCTTGGCCGGCAGGTTTTTGTAGGTCCTGGCGTAGTCGATGACCTCGGCGAGCAGCTTGTAGCCGAGCGGGGCCAGCGCCCGTTCCCACAGCTCCCGGGCGCTCTCGCCCTTCTTGACGAACACCCATTCCTGGGCGGCGATCGCGCCGGCGTCCATGCGGTCGGCGAGGTGATAGACGGTGCCGCCGGCGATCGGATCGCCTTCCCTGATAGTCCACTCGACCGCGGCGATGCCGCGGTGACGCGGTAGCAGCGAGGGATGATAGCCAATGCCGCCGAGCCTGGCGGCGGCCAGCGCCTCCCGGGTCACGCGGGCATGGCTGTGGGCGGTGACGATCAGGTCGGTATTATCCGCGATTTCGCTGGCTGCCACGAATTTTGGATCGGCCTGCACCACGACCTCGATACCGGCGGCCTTGGCCGTGGCGGCCAGCCGGTCCTCGCCGTCGTGAACGACCACGCGGACGATATCGACCCCGTGCTGGCGCAGCATGTTGAAGGTCGTCACGCCGAAGTGGCGGGAGCCGACGAGCGTAATCCGCATGTGTTCTGTCCGTGGTTAGTCAGGCCGTATGCCGATAGCACACCACGGCCGCCTGTCCTGCCGCAGGGCCGGGGGCCGCCGGGTTATCAACAGGACGGGACCGGAGGGGCAGGCGCGACTAACCCTTGCTGACGCCGCGGCTAGCCCTTGCTAACGCAGCTCGGATAGGGCGCGGCTTCGCCGGGCACGATCGGACAGAGCCGGATCGGCTGTAACTGACGCAGCCGCTCCAGCCATTTGGCCTCGTCGATGACTGGCTTGCCCGAGGCCGGCGTGCGTTCGGCCCATTGCAGCGTGTAGTAATCGGCGCTGCCTTTGACGGCGACGACCAGCGCGGTTTCGCTGTGCTTGTCGGGCGCGGAGACGACGCTGCCGCAGCTCGCCAGCGCGACATAGCCGTCCTGGTCGCCGAATTTGGCGGGGCCCACGCCCTTGGCTGCGAAGGTGTCGGGGCAGGCGGACTTGAAACCGCCGGCGATCGAGACGGCAAAGATCTCCGGCGACATTTTAGGATTGGCGACCATTGCCTTGGCGCCGGTCACCGTGATCATCTGGGTCCAACGAGCAGCGGTCTCGCCTTTCAGCACGGCCTCGCGGATATAGCTCGGCCCGTTGGTGTTCTCGCCGACCACCACGAAGGTGGAGGGCATCGAGAAAGTGACGAGCTGGCTGAAGATCGGCGAGATCACCTTGAACACGGCGGGCGGGCTTTCGGCCCATGCCGCCGAGCCGAGCATCGCCCCCACTGCCGCCAGATAGATCGCTGCTCTCGCCATCGCCAAATCCTCGCTCCCTCAGCCGCGCTGGCGACCATAGAGCGAGGCGCAGCAGCCCGCTAGCGTCGGCGTCAAGCCAGGATGCGCAGCTCAGGCCGGGCAAAGGGCTGGTTGGAATCCCGCGCCGGCTGCGCCTGCTGCGCTTCCGCCCGCTCGAGATGCGCTTTCAGATCGGCACTGCACTGCTTCATCTGGTTGCGCAACTCGCGGCGGCTGAACGCGGTGAGGGAGGGATCGCCGAGCTGCCGCCACGCGGTGCGCAGCCATTCCTGCAAGGCTCTGATATCGCGGTCTCTGATATCGCGGTCTCGGATATTGCGATCGAAGATCTCGGGCTGCTTCATTTTGCCAAAATCCTAAAGCGTGCAAAATCTCTCAGCTTGATGGTGCGCAAGTAGGTCTGATTCCCGCGCCGACGCCTACTCCGTTAAAAAGCGGAGTCCGGCTTCCCGTCCGGGAACCCGCGCCCTACATCATTGTTGCATCTTCAGCCCTCGGAGAGATCCTGGATGTCCCGCACACCGGCGCTTGCCTGCGCCATCGCCGTCGCGCTGACATTCGCCGGCCCGCTTGCGTCCGACGCGTTCGCGCAGTTGGTGCCACCGGCCGGCTCGGCCGGCGCCGGCAGTTCGGCCATCTCGGGCATTCCGAGCGGTCCGGCCAATCCCGCCGTGCTGTCCGATCCCAGCGGGATCGGCAATGCCGGGCGAATGGCGCCGCTCGGCACCAATGCACCGGCGCCACCGACGACCTACGGCTCGGTCAGTTCTTCGTCGCCGTCGGTTTCGCGGTCGCGCGTGGTGATGCCATCCTACACAAGCGGGTCGTCGCGGTTCAGCGGCCGCAACGTCGAGTCTCGCAAGCCGACCATCCGTCGCCGCGGGCGGGCGCAGACCAGTAGCTTTACGGGGATTTGTCGGGGCTGCTGAGCGTTGATCAGGTCCTGGAAGTCGGTATTGAACGCGTTGCGGTTGGCGAGCGACTTGCTTCGCCGCACGCTCTGATCACACTGGAACTGCCTCGCGCATGAAACGAAGACGCTTCTTTAAGCCTATGGTGTTTCTATCGAACTGACCGCTCCGCCGCGCGGTCGGACAGCCGAGTGCGGTGCCTTTCACCTACCCCAGGGCGACCAGCGCTCGGCTGTTCTCTTAAATGGCATAGCGTTTTCGAGCGAAGTGGACGCCGGTTCGCGTCAACAAAACACGGCAAATAAAAGAGTAACGCCGGTTCAGACCTCGCGGTCCTCAAATCCATATTCCCGGTAGATGTCGCCGCGGTCGCCGTTCGGAAACAGCCGGCACTTGGCCTGGGCCAGATGCAGGTTGAAGGTTCCCGGCTGACATTTCGCGGCCAGCATTTTGCGGATGTCTTCCATTTGCTGTTGCGATTGCTGGGTCGGTTCAAGCTGCTCGAGTGCGACCAGCGCGGTCGCCAGCGCTTCCGTGACCACCCAATCGTCGTGACCGGTAATTCCTTTTTTCGGCATGAGGACCCCGCATCGTGTCAGCTCAGCTTCGGAACAACCCCTGACGCGCATTATAGGTCCAAACCGCCATTCGTCACGGCCCGACTGCAAGACGACATAATTATTCAAAGCGCCGGTCCGGCGTTGCTCATCGCAAAGGCATGCTTGGCGATGGGCTCAGAGGTCCTTGCGCGCGCCGTCGTCGGCCACGATCGAGCCGGACGGCCGGGCTGAATTCGGCGACGTCGGCGTGATGGTCGCGCCGGCACGATAGACCGCGTCGGCAGACTTCATTCCGACACTGCCAGCGGTGGTCTGCTCCGCCGAAACGAACACAAAGATCATCCCGGCAACGCCGATCGCTGCCAGTACGCCGGCGATCGCGGCGGGCAACAGGGCTCTGGTTGGCTGATGTTCGTCTGGCGTCACGTTGGCTTCCTGCGCTTCTTCGCTTTTGCGAGATAGGTACGCGCAGCGCAGCAAACCAGTTTCAAACCGATCACTCGCGATCAACTGGGATCACCGGTCGGTGACGACGGACAGCGCGGGTGGACGTCGTGCGAAAGTCAAGCGGAGAGCCCATTCGCTCGAACGATTGATTAGTAAAATTAACCTTTGGGCCGGCATCGTGATGTCGATCATCACGGTGGTCCGTGGTTGCCGCGAGCTATCGTCCAGCGATTGGCATCAGCCCGCCCTTGACGATCACAGGCACGGCTGCCGACGACCCGAGGAAGCGGAGCAGGGCTGTGGCTGCCTCGGGCTGTTGCACGGTTTGCGTGAGCGCGCCGGCAAAGGAAAACACCGGCTGCACCTCGGCCGGTAGTGCGCCGACGAAGGTAATGCCGGGAACGTGGATCAGTTCGGCGACCTGCTGGAAGCCGAGTTCGGCCTCGCCGCGCGCCACCACCGCGGCCACCGGTTCGCCGGACGGGGGCCCACGGATCTTTCGGCTCTTGCCGGCGATGTCATCGGCAATGCCGAGCTGGGCGAACAGTTTTGTCGACAGATAGGTGCCGCTGCCGCTGTCGGAATAGGCGATCGATTTCGCCGCCAACAGCGTGCGCCTCAGTGCCTCGACGCTGCCGATGTCGGGCTTGGCGGCGCCGGCCTGCACCACCATGCCGATCAGCGAGCGCGCCAGCTCGGTCTTGGTGGCGGCCTGCACCAGTCCGCGCTTGCCGAGTTCGTCGGCCGCGCCGCCGTCGAGGATCACGACGTCGGCGGCCTCGCCGCGCGCCAACCGCGCCGGTATCGATTCCGGCGAGTCGCCCATCGACGGGCCGCGCGTCGTGATGAGATGGTGGCCGCTGGCGCGCTCGACCGCCGGCGCGAGTTCGGAGTAGACGCCGTGGAAGCCGGCCGAGATCATGACGCGGAGGCCGGCGGCGGAGGCGGGGCTCGCCGCCGACAGGGCGGCGACGCCCAACGCGGCTAGCCATCGGGCGAGCGAGTGCACCTGCTACGATCTCGCCGTTCTGACGCGCTTCGCACGGTGGGCCGGCTTCGAGGCAGCTTCCGCTCGGTGTGCCGCACCGGGGTGCTTGTCCGCATATTCCTTTCCGTCGATCGGGCCGACATGGGGCGGATCGTGATCCAGGTACGGACGTCCGATTCCGTAGTCCTTGCCGTGGGCGTCCACCCATTTCCAGAACGCTTGCGTCGACGCCAGGCGTTGCCCGCGTGTGGCGCCGTTGATGCTGATGATATCTGCGGCAAGCCCATGGCCGTAGCCGCCGCGAAAACTGCCGCCGTGATAGGAGCGGTCGTTAGCGGCCTTGAGGCCAGATGCGATCGACTGGCGATAGTCGTCGCGGAAAGCGCTGGTGATGCCGGGATACTGACCCGCCTGTTCGGCGGCGAGAAGCAGCCGAAACAACTTCATCTTGAAGTCCCGATCCATGCCGCCGATCACATATTGCGGCATCGACATCCCGGCTTTTTCGGCAGCCTTGGGATCCTTCCAGGCAAAATCCTGATCGGCACGCCGCGTAAAGGTCCGCGTCACCGTCACCGTCTTTCCTTTGCGCTTGATCGTCACCTGACGCTTGTCTTCGACCGCGACCGTGTCTTCCTTGGGCGCGCGCTGATAGAGCGCAAAGAGATAACGGTCGACGCAGGCTTCGATCACGAAGCACTCGTCGAGCACTTCCACGGAATCCACTTCCGAACGCACCGTCGCTCCGGGAGTCGTCGCGTCGGCAATGCCGGGCGGTGCGTCAGGCGACAGCTTCTCCGCTGTATCCGTCAGGGCAGCCGTCACGATCGGTTCCGCCTCGCGCGACGCGGGCGCCGGCGTTGCGTCCGGGGTTATCGCCACGGTCGCCGGAATGCTCGCGAGCGACGGGCCTGACGGCAGCGACAGATCGGAAGGAGGAGGGAAATCGGGCGCAGCAGATGCGAGCTGCGGCGGTTTCGCTGCGACCAGGGTGTCGGCGAGTTTGACGTCCGAAATCTCGACGTCCCGAGTCTTGACATCCAAAGTCTTGACATCGGAGGCCTCGATGTCGAGCGCCGCGACTTCAGGGATCTTGGCGTCGGAGAACTTCGCCTCGTTCTTGACGTCGGCGGATTTGAGATTGGAAAGCTTGACGTCAGCAGCCAATGACGGCGCGAGACGTACAGCAACCGGTGTGGCGCGGGTGTTGTCGATCGAGGCAAAACTGGCGGTCCCGATCCACGCCAGCACCAGAGCCGGGATCGCGACCTCACGGCCCAACGTAGCTATCGTTGCCAACCGCGGGTTCATGATCAGATCACCGTCTCCAACCGGGCCGGAGTGCGTGGCCGAAACATTGCAGGCGAGAGCGTAACGGGTCGCGGCGGTGCTGCGCAACACCTGCGGAGTACGGAGAAGGATTAACGCCCCATGGGAACCCGCTGTTTTCCAGAGTTTTCTGGCGATCGTTCGCTTTTTGTTTCGCGGCGCTCGTCGCGAAACCAGGTGTCCGGCCTTCTTAAAGACAGAGGCCCAACAGCTTTAACCGGCACGCCCGTGGCGCGCTCGCTTTCGGTTTTGCTGCGGCCGTCCTGGCCTTCGCACCCTTGGTATTCGCAGGCTTCGGCTTCTCGTAATCACCCGCGATCACCATCGCCCAGTAGGTGCGGCCATTGGCGCTGCTCTTCGCACTGGCGACGCCGACGCGCTCGCCTTCGTGCATCAACAGATTTTTGCGGTGGCCCGAGGAGTTGATCCACTGATCCAGCGTCTTCGGAAAACTGTCGTAGCCATACGCGATATTCTCGGCAGCGCGTCCGGCATTGGCCGGCGCCACGCGCGAACTGAAAGCTCCGAGCACATCGTGATCCATCAGGCCCTTGGCGGCCATGGCATTGGCCTGGTTCTGCGCAATCCGCTTCAGCGTGGCGTCGGATTTGACGCGGCCTTCCCGATGCTGGAGGCGGAAATCGGAAATCAGCGCGGCCGGATCGGCGGAGGTTTGTGCGAAGGCTGGAGCGGAGAGACAGAGAAACAGACCCAGCAGGAGCTTTTTCGTGAAATGCATTTTACTTCAGCTTCCTGAACCGCGACTCGCTACTGAGGTTCGCTGGGCTTGTCTCGCTCATGGCTTTCCGCGTCAGCCGCGGCGCACGTGTCCATGCCGTGGCATTTGCTCAGGTAGTATCGGGTTCCCGCAGCGGCCGAGCCGACAAGAACGATCATGATCAGCAGCAATATCCATCGTTGCTTCGACATACCCGATACACCTTTTCAGCAATGGCGGTCTTTCGCTACGCTCAAACGGCTCATTATCTGAAAACAGGGATTCGATCTGCCGATTTTAAGGCGCGGATCGCATCGCTTTGTCCCCGCGCAGCCAATGGTGTGGAACCCGCACGAAGGACCAGCCGTCGCGTGGGCGCCGCATCCTGAATGACGCGTGAAGCGTGGGACAATAAATCCTAACCACTAAGTCCAGTTGACGGCTACTCCGGAAAATGGTGCGCTGCACACTTCGCAGGCAAACCCAATAAACGGCCGATGACTGACGTTTTGACCGCCATTGTTAGAGCCTACGGCCGGGACCTCGATATTGAGTCCAGCCTGAAGATACGCCGTTATCTCCGTACTTTGTCCTCGGCGGGCAGGGGCGATTCCGGTGATCTGACGGAGTATGGCCTGGCCTATCTCAGAGAGCTGGAGAGCCCGGACCGCCGGTATTCCGGCTGCTAGGGTGGCGCCGCGCGCGGACGAGCGGCGGCCGGAGATGCATTGTTGACCGGATCGCGGTCATCGACGCCGCCTGCGAAGCCTGCTTCATCCCGCGGCCGTGATGTAGGCGCGCACCGATCAAATCCGGAGAGAACCGATTCCCCAACTCATATTCGGCCTGACCTGGCTGCTGATCGTAACGCGCTTCATCTGGCCGCTGCCGTGGCCGCTCCCGGTCAAGATCGCGGTGGCAGTGCTTGCGCTCGTCGCGTTGCAGTTTCACCGCTGGAGCAAGCTCTCGTCGGGCTCGGAATTCGCTCCGGAGTTTCCACGTCCGGTGGTCGCCCTCTTCAACTGGGCGTTCGGCGCCATCTTCCTGCTGGCGCTGATGCAACTGCTGCTCGATGCCGGACTGCTGTTCGCAGCGTTGATCCATGGCGGCATGGTGGGCGCGCCCGACGGCGTCCGCTACGGAATGGCTGTCCTGGCTGCGGTCGCGGCCGCGATCGGCGTCCAGCAGGCGATGCGGGTTCCGCCGCTCAGGGATATCGAGGTCGGCATCCCCGGACTTCCACGGCAATTCGACGGCTACACCATTCTGCAACTGACCGATCTTCACATCAGCCGGCTGTTTCCCGCTTCATGGGCGCGCGCCGTCGTCGAGCGATCGAACAAGCTCGGCGTGGACCTGATCGCGATCACGGGAGATCTGATCGACGGCACGCTCGATGCGCGGCGCGCGGACATCGAGCCGCTGCGGGACTTGAGGGCGATCGATGGCGTGCACGTGATCTCAGGCAATCACGAATACATCTTCGGCTACAGTACCTGGATGGCGCACTTCGCCGCGTTGGGACTGCTCTCGCTCGAGAACCGGCACCTCGTTCTCGAGCGCGACGGCGGCCAACTGGTTCTCGCCGGGATTACCGACCGGGCATCGCGCCGCAGGGGGCATCCCGTCCGGGACCTTGCCGCGGTCCTCGAAGGCGCGCCCGCAGGGGCTCCTGTCATCCTGCTCGATCACCAGCCGAGCGACGCGCGACACGCTGCGAAGTCAGGCGTGGCGCTGCAACTGTCCGGACATACCCATGGCGGACTTATTGTGGGGATCGACCGGCTGGCCGCACCCGCCAATGCCGGCTTCGTCTCGGGCCGTTACGACGTCGACGGGATGACGCTTTACGTGAACAACGGCACCGCGCTGTGGCCCGGCTTTGCGCTGCGGCTCGGTCGTCCCTCCGAATTGACGCGGATCACGCTGCGCCGGGCGGGCACGGTTTGATCCCGTCAAAAAATATCCAAAGCCCAAAATCCTCAAAAGCATGTCGGGACTGTCGTGGGCCGTTCGTCCTTGGGGCGTGAGACCATCAAAGGGACGAGCCATGGCCAAGCTGATCTTCATCAACCTTCCTGTCGGCGACCTCGCGCGCGCCACCGCCTTTTATCAGGCGATCGGCGGCGTCAAGAAAGAGCAGTTTTGCGACGGCACCGCATCCTGCATGGTATTGTCAGACACGATTCACGTGATGCTGATGACGCACGACAAGTATCGGCAGTTCACCACCAAGAAGATCGCCGACGCCAAAACCACCAGCCAGGTCTTGCTTTGCATATCGGCCGACAGCCGCACTGAGGTCGACGATGTCGTCCGGAAGGCGGGCAGCGCTGGCGGCGTGATCGATCCGTCACCCGTGGATGAGTACGATTTCATGTACGGCCGCAGTTTCGAGGATCTCGACGGCCATCTCTGGGGTGTGAACTGGATGGATTTCGAGGCGATGGCCAAGGGGGCGGATGCGCCGGCGGCGTGAGCTGGTGCTAGTCCCACGAGGCCCCGCGCTTGTTCACGCGACGGTCACGGGCCTTTTATCCAGCGTTATCCCCGTCGGGGGTGCAAATCGGCGTAGAGCCCCAATCTGTTTGCCATGATGTTTGTCATGTAATCGTTGGCGGATCATTCCAATTCCAGCTTTGGAGCCAAACATGGGTGAAGTTATACGATTTGTCCCGAAATCGGAGATCGAGCGGGCCCGTTTGATTCGAGAGGCCCGCGCGATTTACGATCGAATATTCCCGGCGGCCGATTCCGCCGATGCACAGCGGGGCGATGCCGAACGATAATGGGGGAGTTCCAAATCAAACAAGCGAGCCTTCTCGTTCACCTTTTGCAATCGCCTTCGTCAGCGTAGCCCAGGCGGCGCCGCTTTTGGATTCCATGGCATTGGCGACCCCGAAACTCTTTGGCTCTCTCAAATTAAATGCACTGTCACCGTAATTCGACTGTCACCGTAATTCCGACTGCCATGCGCCGGACTGGGCCGCCAACAAATGGATGCGTTGGCCGCGATTGGGTGAACTCAGGGGACAGCTGGATCACTTCCCGTGGCGCACCAGGATCGACGATGGACCGCAAGCATTTTGGATACCTGCTCGCAATTTGTGCTCTCCTGATTTCAACTCCGTCTCGTGCACAGGAAGCGCTCGTTACCTACAAGTCGTTGACGCCGGAGATTGCCCTGGACCTCGCCCGTGCCGCGCTCGCGGACTGCCAGAAACGCGGCTTTCAGGTGGCGGTCGCTATCGTCGATCGCTTTGGTGGGCCCCAAGTGATGCTGCGCGATCGTTACGCTGGTCCTCACACGCCAGCGACGGCTTCGGGCAAGGCGTGGACCGCGGCGTCCTTCCGCAACAGTACCAGTAGCCTTTTCGCTGTCAGCCAGCCCGGCATGATGCAGGCTGGCATTAGGACCCTGCCAAGCGTAGTCATCATTGGTGGTGGACTGGTGGTTGAGTCAGGAGGGTCGTTGGTCGGCGCGATCGGTGTGTCGGGAGCGCCCGGCGGCGATGCCGACGAAGCCTGCGCCAAGGGAGGTATTGAGGCCACTCAACCCAAGCTCGATTTTTAGTGGTCGTCGTCGGATCCCAGTATGGTCGTCTTTCCAGAGAGGCATTCGCCATGTCTGTTCGTGGGGCGCCGCACCTGAACTTGGGCGAACCATGTCCGCTGTCGGTCTTAACGTGGACGAGGGCAGGGCGTAGCTGTTTTTGACTCGGACCGGACGTTTCGACCGCTTGGAACGGCGATGAAACTTGCGTACGCTCGGATTGAGCGCATCGGGGCACGAATGGCATGAAGCGACGGGTGTTTGGAAATCGTAGCCAAAATCAACCCTCAGCGACCGGTGCAGGGTGAGGGAACCGCGGCTATCGAAAGGGTCCTTTCAGAAACCGCAACTCGACGCCCTGTGTCATGAAGGTTCCTAATCCACGCGACGCCAACGCTGCGGCAACCCGCGCCCTCATCATCGGTAAGGCGCGCAAGGTTTTTGCGAAGAAGGGTTTCGTCGACGCGGGGCTGGCCGAGATCGTCACCGCTGCCGGGGTAACAACCGGGGCCGTTTATCACCACTTCGGCGACAAGAAGGGACTCTTCCTGGCGGTGGCGGAGACGGTGGAAGGGGACATCCTCAAGGGTGTCATGCTGGCGGCTGCGACAAAATCCGGTTCGTGGGAGCAACTTCTGGCCGCGGTCGACGCCACCCTGGAGATTTGCGCGGAGCCCGACGTGCAGCGCATCATCTTTATCGATGCCCCGACGGTCATCGGGCCTGCCGCGTGGCGCGAGATCGAACTCAAATACGCTTTTGGTGGAATGCTGCAGGCCTTTCAGAGACTGATCGACGAAGGCGTCATTCGATCTGGCTCGGCCGACGTGCTCGCCTCGATATTGCTGGGCGCCTTGATCGAAGCGGCGCGAGCAGTGGCCCGGGCCCGCGACAAGCACGCGGCCATGGCCGACGCGCGCGCCACCGTGGCGCGGCTGTTCGCGTCGCTACGAACGGCTTGACTCCGTCGCCGATTTCACATAATTGGATTATGTCGGGCTTTCGGCAGACGCCCGGTTTTCCTTAGACGATGCTTCGTCCAAGCGCTGCCCTGTCCTCAACTGAGGGTGGGTTGGCGCGTGCGCGTCAGGCTGCCCCCGGCCGGTCCGGAGTCCTGACCATGAGTTTCGTTAGCGCTACTGCAAGTCTGTCAACCATGGGCACTATACTCGGCGTCATGGCGGCGCTCGCGCTCGTCGAGGCCCTAATTCCGTTGCATGCCCGCGACGAGTGGGGAAGACGGCATCTCGTCCCCAATCTTGCTCTCACCTTCCTGACGTTCGCGACCAACCTGGTCTTCAACACGCTTCTGCTCCTCGCCCTCGTCTGGCTGCAGTCAAAGGGGTGGGGCCTCTTCAATGCCCTTCAATTCCCTGCCTTCGTCGCCATCGGCGGCGCCATCCTGGCCCTCGACCTGGCATGGTACGTGACCCACGTTTCCATGCACAAGTTTCCCGCCATGTGGCGCTTCCATATGGCGCACCATTCCGATCCGCAGGTTGACGTCACCACCACTGTCCGCCAGCATCCTGGAGAAAGCGTGATCCGCTATACCTATCTGGCGGCTTTTGCTTTTGCCTTCGGCGCCTCACCGTTGGCCTTCACCATCTATCGCGTGTGGTCCGCGCTGCACGGAATGTGCGAGCACGCCAACATCAGGCTGCCGCAGTGGCTGGATACGGCGATTACTTTTGTGTTCTCCAGCCCCAACATGCACAAGATCCACCATTCGCGGCAACAGCGCTTCACCGACCGCAACTACACCAACATCTTTTCGATTTGGGATCGCCTGGGCGGGACGTTCACGCCCTCGAAGCATGGTCGAGACATCGCCTACGGCCTCGAAGGCGAAGATGTTGCGGAGCGACAGTCTACCCTGGGCTTGCTGAAAGCGCCGTTCCGCTGGACGCAAGGCCCTGATGAGGTCCAGCCCGCAGCACCGCGAGGTCGGCCGGCCTAGTCTTCCGTTCGGGCCAACGGCGGACGTCCGGGTCTCCCGGGAATTACGGAATTACGGTGACAGTGCACTCAATCATTGGCTACGTGGCGGCCCGAAACTCTTTGGTCTCCAATTAAATGCACTGTCACCGTAATTCATGTCGGGGCCACCAGCGCATTGCATTTTCCACCACGGCATCAACGGTTGATTAACCATCTAAGTCTTTGATCTCCATGCGAATGCAGGAGTGACGCTAGCGATTCGTGTGCCGGTCCCGGTAGCGTCATCCTTAGGGATTCGAATGCGAGGGCACCACGATGCGATTTCTAGCTCCGATATTGACGGCTGCGCTTGCAGCCACCTTTGCGACATCCGCCAACGCGGCCGACTTGCCGTACAAGGCCCGGCCGCCGGCACCTCCGGTCTATAGCTGGACCGGATTTTATGCCGGCGTGAATGTCGGCGGCGGCATCGGCGTGGATTCAAACAACCAGAGTGCCACCTTCAACTCGGTCGCGCTCGGCGTGAACGGATTGCTCGCCGGCGGCACCAACTCTCTGGCGCTGACCGGTTTGGTGGCCGGCGCACAGGCCGGCTTCAACTGGCAGGTGGCGCCGATGCTGGTGCTCGGCGTCGAGGGCGATTACGACTGGACCTCGCAGAAGGGCAGCATCAATAACTCTACCCCGCCGTCGGCCGTGCTTGGCTTCTTTGGCGCTGGTGCCAACGGCTTCGGCTACAGCCTGGCGACCCAGCAGAAGCTCACGGAAATCGCCACCGCCCGCGTCCGCGCCGGCGTGTTGATACACGACTCCCTGTGGTATCTGACTGGCGGTGTGGCCTGGGGCACGGTGAAGAACAACTACACCTTTACCGGTTCTGCCAACCCGGTGATCTTCCCCGCAGCACTACAGCCCGGCCCGTTCCTCGCGAACACGGGAAATTTCTCGAACTCCAAGACCGGCTGGACCATCGGCACCGGCGTCGAGACCCGGCTTGGCGGCGGCTGGTCGGCCAAGCTTGAATATCTCTACGTCGATCTCGGCAACGTCACCGATGTGCTCCCGATCCCGATCAATCCGGCATTCGGGGCGGCCTTCGTCAACGGCGGTGGCGCCGGCATGACCAGCACGCTGCATGTCACCGACAACATCATTCGCGCCGGGTTGAACTACAAGTTCAACTAGAGAATTACGGTGACAGTGCACTCAATCATCGGCTACGTGGCGGCCCGAAACTCATCGGCTCCCCAATTAAATGCACTGTTAAATGCACTGTCACCGTAATTCCGGAAGCGCCGGCGGCGTGATCGATCCGTCACCCCAGGATGAGTACGATTTCATGTACGGCCGCAGTTTCGAAGATCTCGACGGCCATCTCTAGGTGTGAACTGGATGGATTTCGAGGCGATGGTGAAGACTGCGGATGCACCGGCGGCGTGACTTGGCCGGCGCCTCGCGCGAGATCAGGTGGGGAGGTAAGGTCGCTGACGGTCTGCTTGTGAAGAAATCGCTTCTAACGACCGGCATCGAAACTCTTTGGCTCCC